>Ga0214921_10006999_pt1 | contig 15187 bp, 16 predicted proteins | sample LL1505_MetaG_FD_177992 | JGI IMG/M metagenome (GOLD analysis project Ga0214921, IMG submission 177992) | Freshwater microbial communities from Lake Lanier, Atlanta, Georgia, United States - LL-1505 | ecosystem: Environmental > Aquatic > Freshwater > Lake | place: USA: Georgia | collected... | reverse complement strand
ATAATAACCCACGATACGGAGTGAATAAATTCAAATAATCGCGAACTATTTTTTGATGTGTTAATAATTCAAAATCAACTTCTTTGGAATTACATGAAGCAGTTTCAATGTTCTCTGCAATCTCTGCTCTATATGGATGAAATAAGTTATTCAGTTTTTCGATAGCTATTTTACGGTTATTCATATAATAGGTTGAAGTCTTGTGAATTACCTTTTCGATTGGTTTTGGAAGACGGCTAGAGATAGATTCTCCGTTAATTGATACATTTTTGAATGGAACCATTAAAACTTCTTTTGTTTTAACTGCTCTCTTTTTTATTGGTTTATCGACTACTGCTTCCTGCAATGGAAGAGGTTCTCCTTTTTCGTCTATAATTTTAATTTTTCTTTTTTTTATGATTTTAATTTGAGGTTGTTCTCCAATTTCAATTGGCTTTGGTTCGGCTTCGGGTTCGGCTACTATTTCATTTAATTTATTCGGTTCTTCCGGTTGCGTAATAACAACTGGTTCTTGCTGAGTTTCCATTGCTGGTTTTATTTCGTTTTCACGTATATGTTTTAATATATTCATGCGGTTAATTTTATTATTTAGACCTTTTCGTTTATCAATTATTTCAAACTGCGGCAATTTCATCTTTTCTTCAGGTTCTTTTGGTGCCTTCTCGTAAGGTTCTTCTTCCTTTCCTTCAGTATCTTTCGGCTGACCTGATTCTTCGGGTTCTTCTTCCTCAGTATCTGATTCTTTTGCTTCTTCTTTTTCAACTACTTTGGCTTCTACTTTTTCTTTTTCACTCTCTTTAATTGGATTTACTACAAAAATACCCTTTCTATTCTTTGGTATAGTTTTTTTTTTAAATCTCTCTAAATATGAAAATTGCTCCATGATATAGAATAGATGTATAAAATTTATTCTATATTATCTTGGTATAAATTGTAATTATACATTATATGAACTATTTACGAATATTTTTTGGACTTTTGTTATTTGTAGTATTAACAAATGCGGATACAGAATGTTCAACCGCACCAAGTATTCCATATGACCGTCGTTCAAATACAAACTCGTTAAGAATCGTTCAATATAACACAGAATGGTTATTTATAGATTATTATTCAAATTCAGATTGTCCGGGTAATGGCTGCACGTGGAAAAATACATCTGAAGCAAAAACCCATTTATCTTATGTATCAAACGTAATTAAACAACTAAACCCAGATATTCTTAATATATGTGAAATCGAAGGTTGCGATGAATTGCACTATCTATTGGAATCATCTAACATATCAAATGAATATGCTCCATATCTAAAAAAAGGAACAGATACTGCTACCGGACAAAATGTAGGAATACTTACTAAAATAGATCCAATCGTCGATTTATATAGAACAGAATCTAGAATATCTTATCCTATGATAAATTCTAAGTGCGGATACGTTGGTGCGCCTGGAACAACTGGTGTAAGCAAACATTATATTACAGAATATGCGATTGAAAATATGAAAATAGCAATGATAGGAGCACATTTGTTGGCATTTCCAACAGATACAATGCGTTGTGCGGAGCGAGAAGCCCAGGCTTCTATTTTACAATCGGTCATATATGAATACATCCAACAAAAATACGAAATAATAATGTTGGGCGATTTCAACGATTTTGACGAGAACGTAGTAGATGCTAACAATAATATGCCAACTTCGCAAGTGTTGGATATATTGAAAGGCAAATCAATGGATACACAAAAACAATTATATCAATTGTATAGCGTAGCTCAAATTATGAATAAAAATACGCGATATACAGATTGGTATGACAAAAATAGTGATTGTAAATCATCACCGACGGAATTTTCTATGATCGATCATATATTGGTATCGGAGAACATTCTCAATAAAATTACAAATGCGTTTATTTATCAAGGATATGATGAATATTGTGGGAAATATAATTCGGACCACTATCCAGTGGTGGTTGATATTGATACTGGATCGTATCTATAATACAATAAAAATTGAATATGAATATATCTCTATATATTCATATAGTAAATCAATGAGTAATAAAAAACAATTAGGACAGTTTTTTACAACGAATTATGAATACATTTTGCAAAATTTTACTATACCAGATGGCATTGTTAATATTATAGAACCATTTGCTGGAAATGGTGATTTGTTGGATTTTATAGACAAACAAGCCGGCCAATATACAATTGAATGTTTTGATATTGAACTCAAAAAAGATTTCATTATTCAGCGAGATACGCTATTGGATCCACCGAATTACCAAGATAAATATGTAATTACAAACCCACCTTATATTGCGCGAAATAAGAGCAAATCGAAAGAAATTTTTGATAAATATGAAGAAAATGATTTATATAAATGTTTTATTAAAATATTGATAGAATATGGCGAATGTTTGGGAGGTATTCTTATAGTGCCCTTGAACTTTTGGTGCTCGATACGAAAAAGCGACGTAGAATTGCGACAGCAGTTTTTAACCAAATATTCAATTGTAGGTATTAATATATTTGAAGAGCAAGTATTCGATGATACTTCATGCACGATATGTAGTTTTCAATTTGAACAACGCGCGTTGTCTACACATGATACGAATACCATTCAATGTGTAGTCTATCCCAGCACTAAACAAATAACAATACAACTGGATTCTACAAATAATTATACGATTGGCGGTGAGATTTATAATTTAAAACAAAATCCAAATTATAAAATAGAACGGGCTACTAAGAATAACCAAACCAGCGAATTTATTACAAATATATTGGTGAAATGCATAGATGATAATGCAAATAGTATGATAAATATGTCTATGGTCGAAAATGATAAGCGGTGTATAGATACATCTCCAAAATTATCGGCGCGATCATATGCTACATTGGTAATTGAACCGGCAATTACCATAGAACAACAAAAAGATTTGGTTAGTCAATTTAACGAATTTTTGAGGACTAAAAGAGAACAATATAATTCGCTGTTTTTAAGTAATTACCGAGAAAGCAATACAATTGCTCGTAAAAGAATATCATTTTCACTTGTTTTTGAAATAGTGAATTATTTGTTGGACCACCAAAATCGTCTATAAATTACGAATAAATGGCAATAGTTTAGGTTCGAAACAAATTATTATTATTGAAAAATATTTTCCTGATATTATAATTAAATAATAAATTTTATAATTCATTTGCAAATAATTTTACTAATAATGGAAAATTTGTTATCGGATCAGAATTTTCAATTAATTCATTTTTTGTTTGTATCATTTCTTCTAGAGTCCATAACCAATGAAAACCTAATTTATTATCAATACTATGCTTTGATAATTTATTTTTAACATTTAATTTACGATTAATTAAATTTTTATTCCATGGGTAATATGTAAAACAACCAATGTATGCATATAAATTATTTTCATCAATAGTATCAATATTATGTAAAACACTGTGTCTTCCACAAGTATATTGCCCTGTTTTATAAGAATGAATAAATCTTGCTGATCTATGATATATATCAATATGATCAATTCCATTTAATAATTGTTTAAATGTTTCAGGATTATAATAATTATCATTATATTTTTTTGATAATAAACATAATCCGGGAATTTTAAAGCATTTATTATTTATTTTTGGCAAAAAATTTTTAAAATTAGGTTCACAAAATAAAAATTCAGTAACATTTAATATTAATTTATATCCTATAATATTTTCTTCTACTTCCATCATTTCCAAATCACAATTTATAGCATCAAATTCTTTATTTTTTGAAGTAATAACTGTCCAAGTTGGGCAAATATTATTAATAATTGAAATAGATGAATCATCTGAATCGTAATTTACTATAACTCCATGATCAAATATATTTTTATGGTGATTTAACCAAAATGGTAATAAATATTCTTCATTATAAATATGCGTTAATACAGTCATTTTATCCATTATATATTATATATTTTTATTATATTATATATTTTTATTATATTATATATTTTTATTATATTATATATTTTTATTATATTATATATTATATTTTTATAGGCGACTTTTACTAAACATTTATAAATAGGTTCTGGAATGGACAAGAATGCTTATTATGCTTCAAAAATGGGTATAAGAAAATATACTATAGGAGGACTCTTTTTTTAGTGGAGCATTTGCAACAATATTTTGGTTAAAAAAATATGAAGGAAGTGGAAAATTATTATTTATGCCTGGATTAGTGAAATCAAATGAATTCATTTCTCGAGATGAAGGATTACATTGTGATTTTGCATGTTATATCAATCAAATTTATATTAATAATATTTATCGGAACATCCATTATTTCAGCTATTGCACGATTCGTTCGCAACATTTCAAAGTCATTTGAATATTTGTAATACATGATTCTCATTTGAAATGGTGGCAATTTGCGAATCTCTTCCCAAATTTTCATTTGAAACATTAATTCATCTTCGTTTTTCATCCATTTATTTTCGTTGGAATATATAGAATTGTACATCGTGTTTTCCATCAAATAATTATCAAATCCAATGTATATTGGTTTCAAATAAATATTGTATAATTTGTTATTTTCTTGTGCGGTCTTCTTTTTTTGCAAAAAAGTTTTGGGTAATGCATTTATTGGGATCAATTTCGCCATACCTTGCTGCAATTGATGTTTAATATAAAATTCAATATAAGTTATGAATGTATTATTTCCATTGTATCTCTGTATACCTTGATATAATCCAAACAAAGCATATGATGTAATCTCATCATTTTTTATATGATGGCATTTATGTTTATGTAGTCGTTTGAAATGTAGGGCTTTGGTTGCAGCCCAGTCTTTGTAGCTATCAAACAACACGTTGTTTATTTGCTCTCGCATTTCGGTAGTGGTTCCTGGATGCTGAATAATATGCTTGATTCTTTGTTGCGAAAGTTTATTCAAATTTACACATGAAGTTGTTCCTATAAAAAATAGAAAAAATATGATATATAAATAATAATGCATTTCTCTCTATATAAATGCAGTCATTTTTTTATATAGCTTTTATAAATATAATACTAGCAGCGTATATAAAAAATATGTTCTCAATATAATATGAATCGAATACCAAAAACTGATACTAGATATGCGGTATTATTGGAAATACCCGAAAAACATTTATTATTTAATTGTGAAAGAGCAAGTGCTACATATACATATGTTCATTTTACAAAAGGTCATTTTGCTCTTTCTATAACAGAATATTATAATGTAATTCGTTATATTATGTATAAGAATGGTTCTCCAATGGATGAAACTAGATATTTGTGCTTTTGATAATAAAAAAATTTGTTATCAATATCAATATCAAGAACAATCAATTAAGGTTCTCTGAAAATCGATCAATCATATATTGCTGTAAATCAATATGATTGACTACTAAAACATTATCTTTGTGGTATTTTTTCTTTAATTCTTCAAATTGAGAGGTTAAATCGGTATCAATCAATACTACATATAATTCGCCATCATTTCCAAATTTACATACCCAATCACAAAATGTATGTGCTTCTTCAAATACATTATCTTGATGTCCGCCATTTCCAAATACGACTTTTGCAAAAATCCAGCCTTTAACGCGACCATCTATTTTTCCATCGAATGATTTCAGGCAATCATTTTTCTCGTATTTTTTGCATTCTTGTTTATTCACAATTTTACCGCATTTTGTTGGTCTAAATGCAGTAGCATTCAAATTTTCGATAGTTATACCGAATTTCGACGTGGTTAAATTGCATGTATTCAATTGCAACTCTTCATCTTTCGTACCTTGTCTTGAAGCCATTATTGAAATGCGACCAGCCAATGTTTTTGCAAAAACAAGATCTGATTTACATTTATCAAAAATTGTATCCATAGAAGTATCTAATTCAATTAGTACCCTCTCTATTTCTTTTTCGTTTGAATTTTTTTTTAATAATTCATAGTTTGCTTCAATAAGTGCATTGAGAGTAGACAAATTGTTTATTTTTTGTCTTTCGCTTCGTAAATTTGAACAGTCTAATACAATTGGGCTAAGGGTAGCATGTTGCATTACGATATTGATTCTAATATCAAGAGAAAAAATTGTAAATCAATTTTTTATTACATGGTATATTGTATGGATTCTATGGATCTGGAATAACCGGTGCAAAGTTATAACAGTCTTCATCTATCTTGCTGTCGTAATCAGTATTTGCATTTGCGTCTAGTAATATTTTCATTATATCATATATTTTTTCTTTGTTTATTCTCCCTTTACCATATTCATATACGAATGTAGTCCATTTCATTGGTAGCCAATTATAATCCTGTTTGCAAGTTTCATTAACATCAACACCATTATTTATGTAATGTTTAACTTTATCGACATCTACTTCAATTATAGCAGCAATTAATGGCGAATGTTTACTATTTAAAGCGGTATAAATACGATTTTGTGCTCTTCTAGACATGTTGAATACGATTTTGGTATACGATTTTGGTATACGATTTTGCTAATGTTTCTGGCTATGATTTTGGCTATGATTTTGGATATGATTCTGATTATGATTTTGATTTCGATTCTCATTCCGGGGTTGATTACGATTTTGATTACGATTTTAATTATTATATATACACAATAATCAAATATATAAAAATAAATCAATTTTTCATAGTAATGATAATGCATAAATATAATAAAATGGAATAAAGGGATTGAAACGACATTTGAATCGACCGTGTTAATGAATTAACCGAATAATTATACTTTTTAATAAAATACAAATTTACAAGTAATTGATTACATAATATAGGTAATATACAAGCAACAGTAGTGCCATATAAGTTATATAGTGCAAATGTATTCCATAATATATTTATATCGGTAATCATAAATAAAACGCCCAATGAAACATCTTTACCGAATACAACTGGAATCGTGTTAATGCCGTTCATTTTATCGCCATCATAATCGCGAATATCCAATATAATTTCGTTGTAAAGAGAACCAAAAAATAATAATCGTACAAATGTCATCAAATAGTCAATTTTACCCATAATATTCATGTTCGTAGCGAGTCCACTAAAAATAACAGAAAATGATATCAATGCTGCACAAGATATATTTTTTATGATTGGGATTTTTTTTAAAAATGGCGTATATGCAATGATATTTAATATTGCCGCATGTATTATATATTGTAGAAATCTCGGAAAATATAAAAACGACAATATTTCTGTAATAGATAGTAGACCCAACGACAATAATATGGCCTCTTTTTTTGTAATCTCGCCAGTAATCAATGGCCGCGTTGGATTATTTATTTTATCTACTTCAATGTCAAATAAATCATTCAGAACCATACTAGAAGACATGATTAATAACGTATTGAGAGTAGCGATAACAAAAGACTTCGTTTGAATTAAATTAACAAACGACGGATTCATTATCCAACCACCCGAAAAGCATAATACCGAAGTAGGTAATATATTTTGTGGTCTTATCAATGTAATCATATTACTTATTTTACGTTGTATTTGGCGGATTTTACTGTTGTTCATAGGATTATCATTGTATGTTGTAATAATGGATGTAGGGTTATACGCACCATAAAAACGATGAGTTGGTGTAATTTGTCTGGGTACAGGTACAATTTGGTTATTAACCCGATATGCAGTCGTATTATATAAAAATAGTAATAATAGAAAGGCGTAAAACATTATGACATATAATATATGAACTACGTTAAGTCTTTAGACCATTTATCGATCAATGAAAATAGAGTGAAATCCATTTTGAACTCTAATTATCGAATTATCGATTTCAGTTATTAATTGATATTCTACCTGCTTTGATTGTAAATCATATAGAAAGAAATAAGAACCGTTATCTATATTACAAAATCCTATAATCGATTTCGTTTTTTCATCGAAAGCGAGTTGTCCGCAAAAACTAGATTCATTTCCAGGAAGTTTAAAATGTACCATTGTGTTTAAATTTCGATCTAATATAACAAACCCTGAGATACGTATTGCTTTAGTTTCATTCAATTCCAATGTTAATAATAAATGTTTTTCGCCATTTGGACCATTTAGTTTTGTAGGAAAATCACTATAAATATCGTTTAACAGACTTTTTTTATAAACAATTCCTGAACTATTCGATTTATCTATAGCAAGACGATAAAGCTGTGGCAAGTTCTCGTTTAATCTGTCCATATTAATTTTATCAAATAGACATACATCAATATACGTTATATTTTCATTTCCGCCTATATTTTCGTTAACATCTACAAAATGAAACGTAAAAAACGAATAATTGAATTGAATCCATTGTGTAGTTTGAGTAGCTTTATTCCATATTCCAATTCTGGATTTCTGTTTTTTGTCAAATTTCATCGGTATAGGTGAATTTGGCTGCATAATTTTACAATAATCCATTACTAGAGGACAATCTGGGATGTATACATTATTTTCAGTTGAAATTATATCATGAACGATCGAATTATATTTTGTAGGAATAATATAACTTTGTTTTGGTGTCAAATCATACATATCATAGTTTGTAATTACAGTACCTCTCTTTAGTCCAAATAAATTATATGTAGCTGATATCAAATTTTTATTTGTAAAATCTTCATGGGGATGTGCAGTAAATACTCGCGGGATGCTTTTCTCGTTTATTTTACCATATTCGAATAAATTATTGTTGTAAAAATCAATAAAAAATCCGTATGGATTATCGCGTTCATGTAATGCTAACAATAATCTTGCATTTTTCCAATAGTATAATCCAGTATTCGCCCTTCCGTCGAAATTTGCATTTATATTCAACATATTTAACATTTTTAACATATAAATACAGATACCAAACCAGTTCTTATCTAAATACTCAGATAACATTGGATATTTATACATGAATTTGCGACGATCGGTTGATACCGTTTTTTTTATAAATTGTTTAACTTTGCCGTTTTCTATAAAAACGCTTTGAATTATACCATCTCCAGATATACTTACTTTATTTGTTTTTTCTCCACCAATTAAACCATAAAATCCATTGATATCTTTAAAATTATTGGTATGATTTTTTTTACTTACATGTTTTCGAATAAAATGAAATAATTTGAAATTGTCAGTTATTTGTATACAATATAAAAACCAGAATAACCAGTAAAAATATAAGAAGTTCATTTATTATATTTTTATTATATTTTTTTTATTAGACTTTTATTATACATACATTATCAATGAAGATTCAAACATTCAAAGATTCAAATAAACCGATTAAATGTCTAGCGATATGACATTTTTATCTGATTTGTTTTTGCGACCACCGCGTCTTCTTGGCATCATAGTTCCTTGCATATCTTTCAAACTACTAATACTTACCATGGAATCATCTTCTGTATTCTGAGTCTGTTCATGAATATTGATTGTTTTGGTTTTTAATCCTGATAAAATGTTATCTATATCGGTATTTTTTGGCCCAGACATTTCAGGTCGCTGTGAACGTTCTTGTCTTTCTGAAGCATATGCAGGTGGTTGATTCATATTACTTCCCATTTGATTCATATCTACACCTTGTTCTCTAAACATAGTTGATTGGATACCTCTACTTGCATTTAAATCTGGACGATTGTCTGGCATTTGAGTAAACTGCATTCCAGGGCGTGCCGATGCTGGCGGTGGATTCATAGAACGTGTTTCAACGGGTGCAGGAGGTGGTCGATTCATTGTATTTGGTTTATTCTGACTTAATAATTCGCTTGCAAATGCCATTCCAGGTGCATTTTGTTTCATAGAATCAACTGTAGCGTTGGTAAACATACGCATAAGTTCAGGGGATTGTTTAATTACATCATTGAATCCAGGTGCAGCAGTAGATAATGCTTTATTACTAAAATGAATTACACTGGCACTGAATCCTAGACGTAATAATAAACTGAGCTCTGGACTCATTTTACCGCCCTTGTACTTATCATGAAGTTGTTCAAAAATTTCAGAATAACTATCAATATCTTCACTAATTGATTCACCCCAACCATCAAGAGATACACCAAACGGATCAAACATAGCATTACCATATTCAATTGTATTAATCATAGTAATCAGCCAGTTTTGTTGAATTTTAACTGAATCACGTTTGCGTTTATCTTCTAATGCACTTTCATATTCATCTTCTACTTCGTCATAATTTGAATCTATGTTAAAATGTGAAATTTGCTTGACAATACCTCTTTCTTGCCATTGCTCTAATGCTTTAATCATAGCACGCTTTTTGCGACGTTTTTCGCGTTCATTTAATGAAGAACTTGAACTAGAAGCACTCTTGGAAGGATTATACAATGGAACTTCGTTTAATTTAGTGAATCCGTCCCATGTTTTTGTATTACCGATACTATCCATTGTAGCTTGACCTAGATGTGAATCGGTGTTTTCATCATCCATGTTGATTCGAATATTTTGTGTGTTATTTTCAGGTTGTTTACTGAATCCAAATAAATTAGAAAATGTTTTGTTTTCAGATGATGATGCCGATGGTGCCGATGTGTTTGACTGTGATAATTCATTCAATTCATCTTCTAAACGATCAAGTTCTCCTAAATCGATCGTTGTAGCACTAGAAGAATTCTTAACTTTGTCATTCATTAATAGCTCAATCCCTGAACCGAAACTAGTTTTAGGTTTATCATTAAAATTAATTGAAATTGGTTCTAAATCTGAAAATTCAATTTCTTCCATAGTTTATTATTATTTTATAAAAATTATGTTTAAGTATTACGCAATCATAATATTATATTGTTTTATGTATTATTATTCTTGTAATTTATTTTTGTTATTTTGTATAAACCATATACCTTGTAAAAAACAATCCGCTAAATCGTCGCGTTTTTTTGTATCCAATACATGCATCCACTCCGCAATTTGCCGTTTTTCTAATATCTGCTTACAATGATAAACTGCGTCCTTTTTGTGCTGTTGATACGTGTTATCGGTGGTATCTGTATTCTGTTTTTCTAATCCTTTTAACTTACAAGAGGAAGATACAAAATCAATCGATATGGAATCATATGCCATTATATAATACTGCGCTAACATACCTTGTATGGTTTTCATTCGGGTAGCGATAGGCGATATTTGATTTTCAATTACCACATGTGTTATATGTTTCATTGTATTCAATTGATTCAATTCGTTTTTCATGTTTTTTCCTATAGTAATTAAATCCAGTTCTCCAGCAGATGTTTTGATTGATGAAATTGGTTTTAATGTATGTTCTATCATAAATGTATTTATCGTATTTAATGTATTTGTTTTGTTCATTCCAGGGTCGAATGGTATTTTATATTTCTGAATAACTTCAATTAGTTTTTCTAATTTTAGTTTTTTTAATTGAGTTGGAGAACATTCCTTGGTTGGAATCAAAAAATTGCTCATTTTGGCATGTTTTTCACAATAACAATGTTCTCCTTTTTCATATTTTGCTTTTTTATTGCATATTTGGATGGTCGTGTTTTCATGTTTTGCGCCATTTTTTTTGGATTTTTTCTTTTGTTCTAGCTGAATATTACATAGTTTCGTTTCGGGTTCTGGATTCATTAAATTGAGAACATTCCAGTCATGGATGTTAAAACTATCACCAGATAAGTCAAAAATACAATACGCCATGTTTTTAATGCCTACATCAAAACTTACAATTCGCTTCATAATCTTTTTTATTTTCTAATACAAAAGATTTATATTGATTTTTCATGCATTCATATATTCCTTATTATTTTTTTCCATAATAGGGAACGTTTTTGAAATCATGTATTTTCTGTATTCAGCATTCGTAGTAATTTCATTGTTTTTTAGTAGTTTATTGTTATCTACCGCTTGAGGTTGCCAACTAGGTGCATAATGTTTTCCTAGAAAGGTAAGTTCTGGTACAGGATTTTCTTCTTTTGGTTTTACTAAATTACCGAAAAAACTAAATGGTTGTACTTTTTTATCATATGTAGCATATTGTGGTTCTCCTACAAACGACATGGTTATATATAGTATATAATATAATACTATATATGAAAATTATTGTTCTCCATCAATTAACATTTTGATTAATTCTGGTTTTTTCATTTTACTTGGATCAGTACATAAACCTTTTGAGATGACTAATTTCTTTAAATCGGTTAATCCCATTCGTTTATATATTTCTGGTGAAATTGCAGATTTGTTATTTTCTACATTTTCCACAATTGGTTCTTCATTCACATTTTCTAATTTATTAACAACAATTGGTTCTATATTTGGTAATTCAACTGATTCAACTAAGTCTTCAAATTCTAACTCCGTTTCATTTTGTTCTAAATCGGTATTTTCTAAATTGGAAATATCCAATCGTTGAATATCTTCGATATCAATTTGTTTAACAAGGCCATTTATGTTATCATCTATTCTGATTTTTTCAAATACATTTGGTTCATCTTCGTCGTCTTCGTCGTCTTCGTCGTCTTCGTCATCTTCGTCATCTTCGTCATCTTCGTCGTCTTCGTCATCTTCGTCGTCTTCGTCATCTTCGTCGTCTTCGCGTAAAGTCATATCGTTAACGTAATTATCAGATGCAGAATTCATTTGCGGCATAAACATTGAAGAAAATGAGTTAGCTTGTTGTGATTGCATTTGATTCGTTAACATGTAATTTATATTTGCTTTAGCTACTCCAAGTTCTTTGACCACATTTTGAACGATATCAAACATAGTATCGCATTTTTGTTCAAGTGTTGTTATGCGCTGTTTAAAATGGTATACTAATAATAAAACTAGTCCAAAAGTTATTCCTAAACTTAAGAAAAAGAATGTCTCTATAAATTGAAATGACGCCATTTATCTATTTTATTATGATGTTATAAAAAAAACATTTATTACGAACGAATAACAGAAAAGTATCTTGTATTTATATATAACGTTAATAATGGATAATAATCAACTTAGATACGAATCATTATCAAGACCATCACCTGTAATTTTTAATGAAAATAATCAATCGCAGCTTATTTCAAACAATAAAATAATAATTATTTTAAGTGTTTTATTGATTTTGTCTTTTTTAGGAATAAATATATTGGATGTAGTAAGCAATATAATAAAGGCAATCATAGCTGTATTAGGCCCACCAGTCGGTCAACTTTTAGCAGTATTTGGATATACATCTGGAACATTAATTAACAAAGGAGCCGATGTTGTATCAGATACAGCAAAATTAGGGATAGATATAGCTGAAGGAACAGTACAAGATATTGGTAATATATTAATATCTGCTAGCTCTGGGAGCGTGCCAACCAATTTAACACAGATCAATCCATTGGATATTAAATTAAATCAAGATAAGCAAATATCAAAACCAAAACAACCAAGTGAAGATACAACAGAAAACCCTATACAAAAACCAATTTCAGCAAGTAAATCTGGATGGTGTCTAATTGGAGAATATGAAAATCGTAGAGGATGCATCGAAGTTGGAGAACAAGACAAATGTTTATCTGGACAAATTTTCCCTAATCAAAAAATGTGTTTGAATCCAACTATGACTGCTAATCTCAACCCTAAATAATTTTATTATATATTTACGCTATATATAATAAAAAACTTTTTACGTATAATATTTTTTGTTATGATTAAAATTGCGAAATGCTTTATAAAGTAGAAATGTTATATAAAACATAAAAACTATGTTAAAGTAAATATTGTAGTTTGAAAAACGTTTCATTTTTATTGAAATAAAATACGCTAATAACAACGCTGAAAACAGATATATATAATTAATATCTATGAAATCGTGTCTTTTCAAAACAATAAATGAACTTATAACTAACGTAATCAATATATAAATTATAACATAATTTGCGATTGTTTTATTTTTGAATATATATGAATAATCTTGCAGAACGGATGATAAATCGCTACCTAATACATAATTTGGATTTTCATATTTTTTTATTGCATATGAAATGAAACATTCACCTTTCAAGATAATGTAGCTATATAATAAAATAAATAACAATACAATATAGATTAAATCATAAAAATCATTTTTCCGAATTATAAAAGGATAATTAACTGATAATAATGATAATATTACGTGTAATAAATGAATAATGTAAAAGTCCATATATATAAATATATAACTAAATTATATTTGTAAAATAGTACAATGTGTATTACGTAGATTTCACATAAAACCCAATTAATGGTTCGGGTGTAGGCACTATATTTGTAAAATTACATCTTATCGTAGAATATGGATAATTATTGGATGACAAATTCATTTGAACGCCAAATTTTAAATTTGCTGGACTTCCAGATGTAAGGCTAGATCTAATAGTAAAAACTATTTTTATATCGTATAATAAACCAGGTTGAGTAGAAAGAACTATATTGGACATTTTTAAATTTCCGATATATTGTACACCTTGAAATGTAGTATCGCCAATTATATTACCATTACCATCTTTTGGAAATTTGGTATAATAATTAACAGCTCTATTTGTAATTGATGTAGTTGTATTTATATTGGTAGTTGTAATCAAATTATTATTATTATAAACACTTACATTAAAAGTATCTATATTAAAAATACCCGAAGCATCTGTATTATTAGTAGCTTGACCAGAAACATAAAATCCTATAGGGGTATTAATTTCAAATGTAGTAAAATTATAATCTGTATTAAAAATTGCTAAGGAGCATAGTGTAGTCTGATCTGTCTGAGTACTACCATCTAATAATGGCACTAATGACAATATATTACTACTAGTATAACTATTCCAATAGGTTGGTTTTTCTTGGTTTATTAAACCAGATACATTTTCACCTTCTGCATAATTATAAAGAGGAACATCTGGATTATATTGCAGTGTAATAATCGGACCAGGAACATCACTTGATGAAGATAGTGTTGGTAAATATTTATCCTGAGGACAAGATGCTACTGTATTATATACGGTAAAGTCTATAATTTGTCCAGAAGAATCACGAACGACTGTAGTTTGTGTATTTCTCTGAAACGAACCTTTCACTAAATTAGACCATTGTTGTGCTTTTGTAATCTTTCCTTTTTGTGTTGAATTTTTATTATATTGTAATATTTCAGCTTTACGACGCATATCTAATTCAGCTTGGGTATTGGCCGGAT
>Ga0214921_10006998_pt1 | contig 15191 bp, 15 predicted proteins | sample LL1505_MetaG_FD_177992 | JGI IMG/M metagenome (GOLD analysis project Ga0214921, IMG submission 177992) | Freshwater microbial communities from Lake Lanier, Atlanta, Georgia, United States - LL-1505 | ecosystem: Environmental > Aquatic > Freshwater > Lake | place: USA: Georgia | collected... | reverse complement strand
CGCTGCGACAAGCGCTGCGACAAGCGCTGCGACAAGCGCTGCGACAAGCGCTGCGACAAGCGCTGCGACAAGCGCTGCGACAAGCGCTGCGACAAGCGCTGCGACAAGCGCTGCGACAAGCGCTGCGACAAATACTGTATCCATATCAGTACCACCTTTGCAATTAAACATGGTGACAGGCACACCCACTGGATCCAAATCTATATCAACATTAGCAGTTCCAGCTGTGCATGTTGTAGCGGCTGAACTGCCGGCCGATGTGCCGGCAGTTAACCTGCCAATCATTGAAGCGGCCGAGATGCTGGCCGATGTGCCGGCAGTTAACCTGCCAATCATTGAAGCGGCCGAGGTGCCGGCCGATGTGCCGGCAGTTAACCTGCCAATCATTGAAGCGGCCGAGGTGCTAACCGTTAACCTGCCGGCCATTGAAGCGGCTGAAGTGCCGGCCGAAGTTGTACTTGCCAACAATTCCGCCGGTGCTATCTAAATAGTACTCTTATAACACCTATTTTTAAGCCCACGTAGTATATCTGCTAAAAATTGAAATCAAGGCCTCTTTTATATTAAGAATGAGTGGTAGTTTGGATGAACCTTGGACCCCCACTTATGTGTTTGAACTGACTGATGGAAGTCAGTTTAGAACAACTTTATCAACTCCGTTGCGTCAGATTAACTCGACAATGGCGCTCCACAACATGGCTGAGCTATTTAGCGAGGCTGATGAGCCCATTCGACTCGATCTCAGCACCGAGTCGTTCTGCATCCTTCTGCCCTATCTAAAGAGCGGCGTGATCCCCCGTCGGACCAAGATCATGGACTGGGTTAAGTTCATGAACGCCTGTGACTATCTAGGCGTGACTGGGTTTCCGGAGTGGGTCACGGACGACGCTGAACACGTCTACCGAAGCGCGTTGACCTATGCGGCACTAGTTAACCGAGAGGTTGAAAAACGGGTTCGAGAGCTGCATGCAGCGCGTGCCGATGGCTGCGACGACCCCCCCGCGGATATGGAGCTGTATGCAAAGCTGAATGAGCGCCGGCGCAAGCTGCAGTTCGAGGCCGGGCTCTGTAGCACTATTGAGCGGGTTCGAATCGGTCAGCTTGTGAACGAGCTCAGTCCGACATTCAATGCGCCTTTCGATTCACGCGAGTTCGTCGAGCAGTACCCGTACGCAATCCACCATGCGAATAATGCAGAGCAGATTGAGTATGTCGGGACGACCGCAGAGATTGTTGCGGGTATAGTTGCGGCACTGCCGGGCTTCCCCTGGCGCGGCCGCGCGCGGCTCATCCTCGCAGGTGGCGCTGTGCTGAAGCACATGGCGAGGGGGGTGTCGGCGCGCAAGTTCTACCAGAGCGATTACGACTTCTTCATCGTCGCGCGCGACGATGAAGCGGCGCGGGAAGCGATTGTGCGTGTCGCTGGCTGGGTGCGCGCGCTCACTGGCGGTTATTTCATGATTGTGCGCACTGCTCACGCAGTGACATTCCTCACCGATAGCGCCATATTCCAAGTGGTGCTGCGATTGTATGGCATAGCTGCAGAGCCCGCGCCTGCAGTACCCCCACCGGCAGCAGCCTCTGCTGATGGTGTTAAAGAGCCCGCTAGCGCACCCGAGCATACGCCCGAGCAGCTGCGCTGCGCTATCGAGCAGATCCTGTGCGGCTTTGACATCGACCCCTGTGCGGTAGCATTTGACGGCGAGCGAATCTGGGCAATCCCCCGGGCTGAGCGCGCCATCCGCTCCAATGTTATTATGGTCGACCCGGAGCGGCAGAGCACGACAGCGCTGAAGCGCTACCGCAAGTACTGCTACGAACGGGGCTTCCTGCTAGCGCTCCCGGGCGTGTCCGAAAAAACGTACGCGCGCCTTCGCGTCCGGCAATCGACGACGGTCTCCAACTTTATCAGCAATGACCCAACGCGCAGTATGGTCGCCCGGCTCATTAGCGGCGGGCGCGTGCGGTCGAGCGACGTCGACTACGCGCCGGCGTTCGAACCGATGCGGTTGCGCCCGACGCCCTGGGCGACGGTGGAACAGCGCTTTCAGTACGCTATCCGCTCCCGCGGCGACCAGTTCCTCTACCGGTCGCTCGGACACACGATCGTTATGTCCCGGCGCATCGAGCCTATCTTAGACACCCCTGCGAGCGGCTCGGTAGGTGCTCTGCGGGCAATGCTAACTGCGGCTGACCCCGACTCTGTGTACACGCGCCCCAATGCTGAGGCCAACTCAATCCAGTTCCTCCGCCGTCTTGGCCACGGCCAACTCTCGGGCAGCTTCACCCCGATGAGCGCGATCGGATGGTTCCCCGATGAGTAAACATGCTACATCACATGTTTGTCGAGTCAAGTAGATACTTCCGTATCTCTTCGACCTTTTTTTTCTGGTCATCCGCAATGAGCCCGTCCACTGAGGCCTCCCACAACTTCTGCTCCAGGCGCTCGCGAAGTGCCTGGTCTGACGACTTACTGTTAGCATCCTCACCGAGTAGAGCGGCTGCCGCGACTAGCATGTTGCGCGCGGCAGCCCCTAAGTCAGTTGCAAACAGGTGCGGACTGTAGAGATCGGCAGCATTCTCCGCTGATAATGTGCGGCGGGGCATCACCGCTGCTAGCTTACGAACCGGCGGTGCTACGGGGGGGCGTCTCTGGATTACTTGAAAGGCCTCATCTGCCGCAGCGGCAGCGCCGTCACGTTTAGCAGAATCACGTAAATAGGCCATGACCCGAGTGGCCAGCGCCGTATTGAGCTGCTGCATCCATTCTGGCGAGCCGCAGCGGATAGAGAGAATTACCGTAGAGATTGCGCAGCGGACCGTTAGCGTAAACGAGCCGGGCTCTCTCTCAAGGTGGTACCACAGTTCATCGCAGGCCGCCTCTATAATCAGAGGGGTTGCTGCTGAAATGTCGCTGAGGTGCCACCCATCCGTGAAGAGTTCAACAGTATTGCTGGTTGTTTCTGCAGCGGCTGCCCTTATATTTACCATAGTAGGATCTCTATGCGACGCCTTTAGTAGACCTACAAGAACGTTGGCAACCGGCGCCAGAGATGTCCTTTCATTCACCCGGTCGATGGGCGCGCGCGAGCAGTACGTGGATAGCGCTGCGACTGCAAAGAGCGACTGAATCGCAGCCGCGTTTGGTATGCGTACCGCAGCCGGCTGCGACCAGATGGCGCGGCGGTGTCGGGGTGGCTGCGCCGGTGTTAGTTCTGCCTGCGCGCATGGCCGTTTGCGCGCAAGGTGGCGTCGCAGTGCGCTAGCGCAATCAAACGGTTTGCCGCAGCGTGTGCAGTTCACAACCATTTGCGATAGTCGCGGTTATACTTATAATAACTATTCTCTTAAAATGTACACTCAATCTCAAAAAGAGCTGTTACACTCCCAAACAAACGGCTTATGGAGGCGACGCCGTCGGTTTGCTATACAAAGATACTTACGATTAGGACACTCAATCGTAGTAACTTGATCATACAAGTATAGATACAATGTTTGTGGCAGAGCCACGGGGAGAGGGGGGATGTTGGCGCGGGGAAGGAACGGTGGCGCGGGGAAGGGGCGTTGGCGCGGGGAAGGGGCGTTGGCGCGGGGAAGGGGCGTTGGCATCTGGGCTTCTACCTGCGGCATCGTGCATGCCTGCATCCAGTCGACTCTGCACTGGTTGACAGGTGGTTAACGCAACTAAAGTTACAACTGCTGCAAGATAGCCAGTCGCAACCCGATGAGTGAGATCCTTTGCAAGATTGGTCATTGCACGTTTTGAATTTGCAGGCTATTCCCCCAGTAAGATACGCCCTGCAAATGGGACAGATAGGAGCAACGACTGGAGTCGGTGAGTGCCATGCTGATGGCAAAGTGGGACTTGGGTAACTGTGAATTGCAGTCAACTGAGGCACGGTAAGTGGCTGCGTCATGTGTACCATAGTGTCCGATGGGAACATCATGGCGCCCGTTGAGTGCATCATAGGGGGCGCAACAGGAAATAGTTGCGCCAAGCGATCTCCCTGAACTTGCAACCTACCACGCATATCATGCAAATTTTGCAGAGCCGCATCGAGACTCACCAACATATGGTTGAGTCGCGCATTGACCTCATCAACTCGCGCATCGACCGCATCAACTCGCGTATCGACCGCATCGACTCGCGCATCGACCGCATCGACTCGCTCACCAATGTGGCGCGCAACCGCATCAACCCGTGCACCAGCTGCAGCTGCAGCAGCTGTGGAACTAGCTACACCATCCCGCAACTGAAGGAGTTGGGCCTCGAAATCTGGGACCACGGGCGCGTAACCAGTCTCCATGCCGAGAACTTCAGAGGCATACCGCGTCCATTGAGTAATATACAAAGTACCCTTTTTGATGACAGGTTTGCCCTCTGCGTTGAGATCCTCCTTAAGCTTCTCGATAAATGCGGCAGCCACCAATTGTTGATTCGGGATTGACAGGACTCGAAGATGGAAACCGGTGCAGAGGTATTCCATACAGTTCGGGTTAGGACAACACTCTGGCGTGGGGAATCGGCGCTCCAACAGTGATTGTTCCACACATGGCCCATAAACTCCCACCCATAGTCGAGCCAATTCAGATGCCACACGCTCTAGCTCGTGTTCATCTTCGATTTCGATGCCTTCTACCAAGAACACAACACATGTCTTACCACCTGGACCTTTTGGTGGTTTGTGGTTGTGCTGCAGCGTGGTTGCCGATGCCAGGTCAACAAATTGAGGAATAGGGTGTTTTTTGACTCGCTCACCATTTTTGTAGTGGTCTTTGCCTCGCTCACCCACCCATTTCTTATCGATGCTTTGATTGACCATATCGACCGTTTTTTCGGGGGTTCGCCCATGTTGGACATACAAATCCGACTCAGGGTCCAACCGTTCACTCACGGCTTTCTGAAATGCTCGAGTCAGCTGTCGCAACCCAAACTTGCCACCAGATTCACCCTCTCCTGGTGGGGGGCAGAGGTGCAAGTAGCAGTCCATAGACTTTGATTTTTGTTCTCCTTCCATCGTGAGAGCTCTCTTAGTGATCGAAATAATCCAAACGCTCAAGATTGCTGCTATTAGCATATAATATTCATTTTTGCAGCTGCCATCTTTCTCGAGAAAAACAGGGTTTTCTGCCGGGCGATTTGAAATACTGCATGCTCTCTATATAGAATGAATCAGATTTCGGCTTTGGCGGGACGGGGTCTGATCCTTAACAGATGTTTTAAACTTGGCAGCGGCGCCTATGGCACAGTAATAGGGGCAAAAGCGGTTGACAACCCAGCTATGTCCGACGCTACTTTGGATCACGCAGCTAGGGCTTCTGAAAAAGAGTACACGCTTGCTGTAAAGATCATAGATATGTGGGTGACCGAGCCCGAGGACTACCGCCGGATACTGCGTGAACTTCGATTTGCGTCAACGCTGCGACACCCCAATATTGTCAAATTTATGGGCGCCTTGCCCTCGCCGGATCTGCAGACGCTCGGCATTGTGTTTGAACGGTGGGATACGACGCTCAGTAGAGTGTTGAAGAACAGAAAACAGCGACTAGATGTCACTCACGTACAGTACTTTATGTACCAAATACTCAAGGCAATTGAGTACCTGCATGGTTCCGGCGTCGTCCACTGCGACATTAAGCCAGAAAACATCCTCATTATGGAGAACTGTCGGCTCTCTCTCACCGACTTTGGCATGTCGATGACAACACGTGCTGATCTCCCTTACGAACTCGTCCAGACCTCCTGGTACCGCGCGCCCGAGGTCGTAATGGAACAGGCGTTCAACTCCGCCATCGATATCTGGAGTGCCGGGTGCGTGCTCGCTGAGCTGATGCGCGGGTGCCTGTCAGAAAAATATCGGCAGGACCATGGCGCGCTATTTCCCTGCGAAGACGACCCGGTTCTACAGTTGGTCGCGATCTACAAGATAGTGGGCAGTGTACCAGATGGAATGGTCAGGCGACTACAGGAGTCGATATCGTTGGCCGAGCGGCAGCCGGAGGCTTATCCGACACCGCCAGTGCGCACTGCGATTGCGGATATGATAGCGGAATCGGCAAAAATGCCGCGGCCATGCCGACTACCGGCTCTGTTTAAGTATATGCCGGAGGCCGCTGTCGATCTCCTGGTCAGTATGCTCCAGTTTGACCCTGTAGCGCGGCCAACGGCAACCGACCTCCTGAAGCACCCATTCTTTCACAATGTTGCGGAGCAGCTGCGGCGGGTTCAAGTTGCCCCAGTGGCAGTTTCTACAACAGATATTGACGAACTTGATCTGGAAATAAAACCCTATGCCGCGTCTAATCTGGGAATCAAACCCTACGCTGTGCTGCGCGCAAAGCTACATGATATGGTCTACCCAGACCTTATCTGGGTTATGGCTGCTGAACTGCATGATGACATAGCCGCAGGTGATGCCGCGACCGCAGGTGATACCGCAGGTGATACCGCAGGTGATGCCGCGACCGCAGGTGATGCCGCGACCGCAGGTGATACCGCAGGTGATGCCGCGACCGCAGGTGATGCCGCGACCGCAGGTGATGCCGCAGGTAATGCCGTGGCCACGGGCGACAGCGCTCAACCCGCGGGCGACAGCGCGCCCACCACATCCATACATTTAAAACGATAGCCTGATTATTTATAGAAATGCAGCATTATGAGCCTTTACCCGATGTTGTTTTGTCAACTAGCGCCCAGAGTAACATAGTAGAGCCTACCGCTGAAAAACCCACCTGTGCTTGTTGTATTACAACATCGATATATGCATGCGAATATTTATGGTATATGGCTGCTTGTATACTCACACTATGCGGATTGTGTAGATAGTTGTTTAAAAATGAATTTTAAACAGGGTAATTACCAGCAATGGATATACGGGAAGAACCAAGGGCCGATGCCCAACAACCCAATGAAATCATTGCCGATTCTGAAATGGAGGATGCTGAAGGTGTAGTTGCGCCTATGGAAGAGGCGCCTGTCGATGAAGAGGCGCCCGGCTGCACTGTCGATGAAGAGGCGCCCGGCTGCATTGTCGACGAAGAGACGCCCGGCTGCATTGTCGACGAAGAGACGCCCGGCTGCATTGTCGACGAAGAGACGCCCGGCTGCATTGTCGATGAAGAGACGCCCGGCTGCATTGTCGATGAAGAGGCGCCCGGCTGCATTGTCGACGAAGAGGCGCCCACCGACGAAGAGGCGCCCGGCAATCTGGTTGTCAAAGAGGCGCCCTGCATCTTAATCGACAAAGAGGCACCGGGCGACGCCCCAGTCGTTGAAGAACCTGCGTCCACAAAAAGTGAGAATCCTCGGGACTTTGCTGCGATGCTCTCAACACTCTCTTTGCAGCTTCTTGAGACATGTATGGGTACCGTTTCTGAACTCGGTCCAGGATCAAGCGCGCTACAGTGCGTATCTCAGTGCGGCGTGCCACAACATACCGCTGTCCAGCTACTCGAGGCATGCAGGGCGCGCCGGAGCGATACTGAACGCCACTGTCCGGCGAGTGCGCGCCCCGTGTACGACTGGGTGCCCAATCTCAAGACGCTACAGCCAGGCGCACTCAAATGGGCAAGACGTTACCTGTTCGCGATCGGCTGCAACCACGACGAGGGCTGCCAGTGCCGCCTCACCGAGGGTGCCTACTGCATATGTGGCTCGGCGCATGTTGGGGGCGTCATGCGCGGCGACGAGATCGACCTGAGCGGCGTCGACCCCGATCGCGTCGCCGGCTGGCAATTTGCCTCGCGATCCCTATATGGCTGGCGACCGCTCGCACTCAGCCCATACATACAGCCGCACCCAGACACTCCCGGCATTGTCCTCCCTGTCCCTAAGTTTCGCCAATTTGAGACTTCTGTCTGCGACGAAGTAGTTAAGGCGCTGGATACGGCCGACGCCGCACTTACCCGTCTGAGCCTCCTGTTCCCGCACATCGCCCAGCTGCGCAGTGTCATGCCGGAAATGCTCGACGGCCTGCTAACAGAAATGCTCGATCGGTACGCGCGCCAGCTCCAACAGCACAATAGCGCCCGCACTGTTGCCTGCGCGGCTGCCTGCGCGGCCGACTGCCAGTTGCCCTCGTGCGCGGAGCGTGCCGCAGCCACCGCGGCCTCACACGAGTATGTAGCGGCTATCACTTGGCTCTGTTCGGCATACTGCCAGAAGTTCGATACAACACCGAGCATATTCAAGAAGGCGCTCGAAGCCGCAGTGAGCAAACACCGTCTGCAGCGCTTACGCAAGAGGTCCCCAGGGGTCGATCTAACAGTGGACGAGGCTGCTCACCGGGAGCTCGTGCGCACGAGCGCTGTCGCATTCGAGTGTATTCTGCCGAACATAGCGGCGCTACACCAGCGGCATGTTTGCGCGGTAGTCTGTGGCGCGTCCTGCCAGGATAACTGTGTGGATCAGTGGGGCCACCCAATTGTCAGCGCCAACGCCGTTAACCTGGAGCGCATCAACCGGGTAATGGCGGTATTTGCCGTGCCACCGCGCACACCCGTGCCGGTTGGCGCCGACGTGCTCCATCGAGCGCAGCACCACGGCGAGTGCCGCTCAGTCTGCGTCGCGTCCGCCGAAAGGGCACTGAACTCTTACGCGGCCGAGATAACAAAAGTCCGTAGCGAGTTTAGTCAGCAGTTCGGCTCCGAGGCCGACTTTGATCTGGCTGCCGCTGCAGCTGTTGACTGTCTTGCTCACGAGGCGCTCATGGCGAAGTGCGCAGCGGCCAGCCCTCCAGTGGACGCTGCGCGGGTCAAGACCCGCATTGCGCAACTGCACAGACACGTGTGCGAACTGGCGTGCGGCCATCACTGCCGCGGCTACTGCCGCGACACACACGGCGCCACGCTGGTCGATGTCGACGCGGTCAAACGGGCCGCCCACCGAAAAATCTGTCTGCAGTTCGGGGCGGAGACCGGCGCCGCCTGCGAGAGCGCATGCACTGCTGCAGTCGCGCACGAGCGCGTGAAGCTCGACAAGGAGATGGCGGCGCACCAACACATTCCAAAAATGTACCAGAGATATCTGTTGGATCCAATCAGCCTCTTGCTGGTCCCGGCGACCCGGAACTGCCCCGCGCAGAGTGCAACGGAGAACATTCGTACAGAGGCCCTCCGTAGCGTGCTCAACGGGCCCCTATTTGCTGACCCCACAAGAGAGGGCTCGTTCGCCCATTCGCTTCAGTGGGATGGGCTCTGCGGAAAACTGAGCGCGCCCACGCTAAACTTGCCGGACGGCGCCGATGGCCACACGGAATTGCACCGTGCGCTTATTGAAGAGCTCCGGGCGGCGATCACAGCGGCCTCCACAATCGCCATAGCGGGTGATCCGTTACCTGCCGACCGCCAGTTAGAGTTTGCCGAACTCTTAACGGAGATCGGCGACCTGAAAGAGGTCATCGAGTACTACGAGGCAGTCATCGCATCCCACCGCCGGCAGATTCAGGCATTTCACCAGACGCTGGCGACGACCGCATCGAAGCGCGCGACCGAACAGATGCTCCAGGACCTCTTCGACGCGGCGGTCGAGAAGGCCACCGCCATGGACCCCAAAAGCCCAATGCTCGAAGCGTTCAAGGCGAAGCTGGCCGAGACCTTCGACATGGTGCGCACTGTCAACGATTGGACGGCCGACCTTTCGGTGGATCGCATTTACCTCGAGGCTGCCAAGAGCGGCCCCCCTTAGTCGCCATCGCGATATTTTTTCAGAACTGAATAGGCGCCAATCTACTCAATAATGGCGGACGCTGGCTTTGTCGAGTGCTACCGCGCATGGATCGCCGGTTGGCGCCCCGACTCAGAGCTGGCGGCGGCGCGCGCAGAGCTCCACCGGTTCGTGTCGGCCCTCCTGTCGCCCGGATTTAAATCCCCGGCGGAGCGGCGCCAGCTGGCGGAGTTCGACGAGCTTGTGCGCCGGCTCCCCTGGCTGATTAGCCAGGAACGCAGCGCCGGCTTTGATCATATGGCGGCGGCCCTGCGCGCCTTGGTTGCGGGCCCCGCGCCAGCTGGCAATTATGCCTTCTGGCACCCACCAAAAGCCACATTTGACAGCGCCGAGTGCGCTCAGCGCGAGTGCGATGCCTGCTACCACTTCCTCAATGCGGTTGCGCGACAGGTGCTCGCGACGGGCCCTCGTGACGGGTCCTCAAAATGAGAATCGGTCCATGCCCAGTTATTTTGAATTGTATTTAAAATTGAAGCCGATGTTATGAGATTATGCAACATGAAGTTTAACGACGCCCCGGAGTCCGAAGGCGAGCTTTCAGTTGTTCAGGTGAAGTTTCTAGACGCAATTGTCAACTGGTGGGTCTACCAGTTTGATATTGAGATCAGTCAGAAGGCCTGTTTAAATGAGCCATGGAACGGATTTGCCGCGTCGATGTCTCTAATATACAACATAAGCAGAAGAGATCAGTCACTGGCTGAGGCACTGCTATACCGGGCCGAGGCGCCCCCGATTGCGCGCGCACATGCCTGGCTACGCGCCTGGCTTGCCGAACACCCAGCCTACCATGAATTTGGCGAGGTCGGCCACCTTAAGTACCCTGGCGAGTTCGGCCCTGGCGAGTTCGGCCCTGGCGAGTTCGGCCCTGGCGAGTTCGGCCCCGGCGAGAGCTCTTAAATAGCATCTCTATTTTTAACATCGCCGCACTGGTGTCTGACGTTAATCCAAAAAACAGATACCGTCCAACTCATGTACTACAGCATATACGTCAGCCGCATGATGTCCCACGTGCACGAGATGAGCAGGCTCGCAATGAACGCATAGAGGGGGCGGCAGCCGGTCTCAGTGCAGCTGAGCCCCCGCCCGATCGTCTGACCCGTCATCGATATCGCGAGCAGCGCCATCGCGAACGCCACGGCGCGGAGGAAGATCCGCGCGGGCACGCCGCAGATAACCGCGGCGGCGTCGATCGGAAGGCGCGTGTAGGAAGAGTTTGCCCGCGAGCGCGACATTATACTGTTCGATACTGCAAATTCATTTTTGCAAAGTTTATCCGATTTAATATCAATAGCGATGAACGGATACATCATCATATTCGCGATTGTAGCGGTGGCTATGATCGCACGCGCACGCTCAAAGGCGGCGCAACCCTGCAAGACTTGTGCAGTCTGCCCAGCGGCTACCACCTGCCCAGAATGCAAAAAAGACTGTCTGCCCCCCCGAGAAATCTCAAATGGAGCTTGCTATTGCAGCAAATGAGAAACAGGTAGCAGATGCAATGAATGGAAAATCCGACACAGTGCTATTATCCGGGCTATCATTCGGCAATAAAGCTCCCGTATCGATGTACGAATCGTTACGGAATGTTAGTCTATCTGCCTGTATGACTCAGGCATCTGTGAACAGTTCTGCAGCATCATGGATGCCCGAATACCTGCCAGTTGGAACTGGTTATAGTAATGGGCGCTGTGCTATTATTGATCAACAACCCGACGCCAAGACCGATCTCCAACCAGTCTGGGCAAAAGGCTCCGATCGAAATGCTTGGACACAAGGTACTCAGGTAGCGATTATCCCATACTCTCGGATGGATGTGTTGGCGGCGGCGGTGGCGGCGGCCCCTAAATAAGTAGGCCAACGTTGACAAAAAACCCGCATTGAGTAGATGGTTATGCGGATCGCACTGTCAGAGTCTTCCACAGCACGCGCTTCGACGGGTCGCGCTCTTTCTCTTTTGCTGTCCGGATAAGGTCGCTCTTCGAGTGCAGCCGCAGCAGCTCCGGGATCGTGATCGGGGTCGCTTTGGTGATGCGCCGCAGCGGCCGGCAGGCCTTGCCGGCGTTCTTGTTGAGGTGGCGCCCGCCGCACGCGACAATTAACCCCTTCTCCAGGTAGGGGACAACCTGGATCCACTGTTCGCGGAACCAGCGCGACAGCCCCTGCTTGGCGCTCGTGCGCCCCTCGATAACGCCGCCCAGGCTCTTGTAGATCGCGACGATGCGGCCCGACCGGTAGATCGAGGACTTTGTGCCGTACTCGGCGTCCGCCTGCTTGACTGCGCGCCGGTATGCCGCGCTCGATTTGTCCATTCGGCGCTGCCTATAAATGCCGCAAGAAGGTTGGCATTAACTTTTTGTTCAGATAATTAGTCAGGTTTTGCTCACTTTACAGAAAAATCACACATGATACGACAATTACCCTTTCATAAGGGCAGTAAAGGCCTCCTCAGCGTTTTTGGCAACCACATCGACATGGCTCTTAAACAATTGGACATCCTTCATAAGAGACAGAACCTCTTCTACACGACTGAGGAGTCTTACGGAATGGGTGTTCTCATCTATGGTATATGTGTGCCCACCCTCAGTGGCCCTCAAGCTTGCGTGCACAATCTTCAAGGCCAGTACTCCATTGAGGCGTTTGATCTCTTCTTCAAGGTGCTTAGCCTCTGTCCAGAACAGAGCTGTACTAGCAATCTCTGAGCGGGTTGTTGGATCTTCTGTTTTAAAGTAGCTCTCTGCAAGGCTGGACTTTCTGTACTCCAGTACGACAGAGGGCATCGCGTAGACCACCAGCAGCCGCCTAAGGAGCTCTCCAGTATATAAGATAACTTCAATGACCCCTTCGGCGGCCATTTTGGCTACATATGCGGTTGCAGGCACAAACAGACCCACTGAAGAGGGTTCGCGTCGAGCACTGGAGTATTCAACAATGTCATTTACCAACCCGCCAAGGTGTTTGATCTTATCCTTGAGAGGCCAGACCTTTTCCTGCCCTCGGCGCACCTTACCGCGACCGCACTCAATGTGGTCAGGGTACTTCGTCATGTGGCGATTTAGACGCTCCGCATCCATAATGATCAAAGCAAGCTCTTCAGGTAGGGTCACCTCAACTCCACAGATTTTGAGCTCAGTCGTTGTCATTGGCGGTTCGCCAAATTGGTGCCCGCGGCATACGTTGCAGGTCTCTAATCCACAGGTGGTGTAGAAGATTGTCATTGCGACCGACTGAATGTATATCATTAAGTAAAATTCAATTTTATGAGCCAAGCGTTGTGAAAAGAAAATGCTAGCCTTTCAGAGTGGGAGCGCTCAACTTTTTTTGATCTGCCTCTGTCGTGTGGCGCCGCCAGCAGAGGGGGGGGGGGGGGGGGGGGGTAGCTGCTCCTCCACAAATTGTTCACTATGTGTTATAGTGTGTAGAATGATAAAATAGGCCATCAATTTATAGTTTGCAGAATTATCAACTATAGTAAAAGAAATGTTAATAATGATAAAGAAACCCTATAATCATATTGTGAACATTTTGTGGTGTGAAAATACTACACAAAATGTTCACTTTTGAACATTTTGTGTAGTAAAGATAACAATGAGTGATGATAGGAGTTGCAAACTGTGTGGAAAAGTTTTCCGAGATCCTGCCACACTAAAAAGACATGCAATAAAGAAGCTTCCCTGCGTTACAACTGAACAGAACTGCTGTCCACACTGCAACCGTACATTCACAACAACCACTTCAAAATATCGTCATATCCGTCAGAGTTGTCAAGTTTTAAAACAGTCGGTTATTACAGTGCAAGACCTTGCTGCTAAAGTAGAAGAGTTAGAGGAGATTATTCGTCGTGGGGGTGTACAACAGGTAATTCAAAACAACACAGTGAATCATACGGTTAACAATGTGTGCGTAACGATCACGCCCTGGGGTGCGCCCCTCCAGCTCACTGACGCTGACGTTGAGGCAGCGCTGGCGAGCATCCCAGGGGTCGCGGGCACGCCTGCGCTGCCTGAAGTTGTCACGGCGCTGATGGAGTTAGTCAAGCGCGCCCATATGTCAGAGGCCGCGCGCAACGTCCACCTCAACCCGAAGCGCAGCGACCAGGCGCTCGCGCTGACGCCGACGGGCGGTTGGGCCGCGATGCCGCTGACGGAAGCGACTGCGGCGCTGTTCGACGGCGCGTCGGCGCGCATCGGCGCGCCGGTCGGCCGCCAGCGCGTCAACGCCCTGCGCGCGACTGTGCCCGTGCAGTACCGGGCGGACAAGGCGCAGGCGGTGGCGCTGGGCCTGCGGCCGATGGAGGCGCACCTCGCCAACCTGGCGCCGGGCGGGCCGGGCCCGCTGCTGCTGGAAGGACCCGCGAAACAGGCATGCGCGCCCGCACAGGCGCACGCGCCCGCTTCACAACAGACTCACATAGAGCGGGTACGGGCCGCGCTGCAGTCCTGTCCGCTCCGGCGCGGGCCGACCGGCGCGCTGCTGGTCGACTGGATCGTAGCGGCCTCCCAGTTAGCGGGCCTCACTGGGCGCGAGCTCTTCATAGCGATCGAGGCGGGCGGCCCCGAGTTCGCCGAGGCGCGGGCGGCTGCGCAGCAGTTTGCAGCCGAAAAAATGCTAACAAGGGCATAGCTATCTACTGTCCCATCGGCTCGCACCCACCCGGCAATGCGGCTTCGGCAGCCGACGCGAGCCACTGTATCTCTGAAATGGGCACATTCGTCATCGCAACCCAGGCCATAGCATCATTTTTTAAGACTGGCAATCCCAAGTCTTCCGCTATAACCCCATCCAAATGTGTGGTCTTTGAATGCACCACCCACCCTTCCGCAACTTCTTCAACCCAGCGCTCCTCGGTACGCCCATCTGAATGCGTAAATGATGAATAACCGACCAGGCTTTCAGCCATCGTAATGCGCGTTGAATGAGAACGACTCTGCCTATTCAATTCTGCATAAAATGGGCTACTTGTTTAGCGATTCGCGGCGCAGCGCGGGCAGCGCCCGTCCGGCGCCGGGTAGAGCTCGCGCAGCTCCAGGACAAAATCGGCGCGCGCCAGCACCGTCGGCGTGAAGGGGTTCTTGCGGTACTTGATCAGGGCCGCGATGACCTCTCGCCGGTCGAGGCCGCAGCCAACCGCCCGGCTGAGGATGAGCTCGCGTTTTTCGCGGATGTACCCCGCGCCACGCAGGATGCTGCCGCACAGCTCGCCGACAGCAGTGATCTGCGCCTGGTGTCGGCTGCTGAGCTGCGTGTAGCGGCAGCAGTGGCGCACGGCCGCCAGCAGGCAGTAGAGCCGCGTCTCGGTCAGGCCGATCCGGCAGAGGTGCCCGCGGCTGAACCGCGACGCCACTTCGGCGAGCAGCGCCGAGGCCAGTGGGCAGTCATCCTCTTCCATCTTGGTACCCTCTGCAACATTGGTTACATCATCAGTTGCATCGTCGACCGCATCGTCGACCGCATCGTCGACCGCATCGTC
>Ga0214921_10006997_pt1 | contig 15195 bp, 10 predicted proteins | sample LL1505_MetaG_FD_177992 | JGI IMG/M metagenome (GOLD analysis project Ga0214921, IMG submission 177992) | Freshwater microbial communities from Lake Lanier, Atlanta, Georgia, United States - LL-1505 | ecosystem: Environmental > Aquatic > Freshwater > Lake | place: USA: Georgia | collected... | reverse complement strand
CCTGTGGCCCAGTAAATGAATCAAAACTTGGACTGACACGCCCATCCCCAGAACTCATCGCTCGAGGCTGGACCCCGTCCAAACCCGTCACAGGAGTAAGCTTATTCGCACCCTCACTCTTCACCCCAGGCAAACTACTCTGAGATACCGCAGGCGCCGCTCTTCCATCATTCTCTTTTTTTAAGTCTGCCTTTTCCTTCTTTTCCATCACCTGCTTTTCTTGAGCTTCTTTGGCATCTTTCGCCTTCTTCTCCTCAAGCGCAGCCGTGTCCTCCTGCTTCTTTTTTGTAGCATCCTGCAAAGCTTTCATATCCTGCCCCCAATCCTTCGTGTCCGCCTTACTTGGATCGGCTACAGGAGGACGCGGCTGTGGAATCGAACTAGTCGAATTTGGATCGATAGGGGGAAGTTTTGCCTCAGGCACCGCACTCTCTATATCGGTCAACGGAAGTGCAGCTTTGGTGCTCGGTAAATCTTTCGTGGATTCAGCCGTCGATCCCTCATACTGCGCCAAACATATTCCACTCAACGCGAAACCCAGCACAATGCTCAAGGTCTTTCTCATAGGGGTAAAGTAATTCTCATCTCCCCCTCGTCAATCTCGCTCCTAGCTTCCCCATTCCTTAAGCTAATCTCGTGACAGACTCAATTGCCTCCATTCTCAAAGAAGAGAATCTACGGAACGGCCGAATTCGATTTGATAGATTCATGGAAATATGTCTCTATCAACAGGATATAGGCTTCTACTCCTCGGGGAAAACCCGTACCGGAACCCAAGGAGATTTTCTAACCCCAGTTTCTACAGGCCCTGTCTTAGGCCAACTCCTCGCCCTTCAAATTACCGAACTTGTTCAATCTTTAAAAAATCCAACACCCTTGCACCTTGTCGAACAGGGAGCCGATCAAGGACATCTCGCGCTCGATATCCTCTCCTCACTAGCTCAGAGAGCACCCCACCTCCTCTCCTCTATCCATTTCCACCTCATTGAGCCCTCCCCCGTACTTGCACAGCAACAAAAACATTCTCTCCAGCCTTTCCTGTCAAAAATTACCATTCACTGGCACCCCGATCTCGCCTCACTTCCCGCTCTATCCCATCCCACCTACTTTTACTCCTGCGAACTTCTCGACAGCTTTCCAGTCCGCATGATCCGCTTTTTTACTGGTCAATGGCACGAACGTTTCGTCACTCAAATCTCAGACCGATGGGTGTGGATCGATCAACCCGCCCCACCCGAACTACTCACAGAAATTCAACGCTGGTCGATCCCTCCAATCGAAGGATTTACGGCAGAAATTCGTCTACCCATCTCTCCTTGGCTTAACCTTCTATCCGAAAAAATCCAACAAGGTGCCGTTCTCACCCTCGATTACGGACTTCCGGCAGCCGACCTCTATCACCCATCCCGATCTGCAGGAACTCTCGTCGCGCTGCGAAAACATAAATCCGCTTCCGATCCCCTCTCATGCCCGGGAGAGCAAGACCTCACTGCTCACCTCAACTTCTCCCAACTGGTCGAAGACGGATTAAAATTAGGTTTTCAATCCTATGGTCCACACCCTTTTATGACTGCCCTTACTCGCCAAGCCGCACCCCTCCTTCACGACTCACAACCCCTACCCGAAAAGTGGACCCGTAATTTTCAACATCTCATCCACCCAAACTTTTTTGGTCAAACCCACCTCGCACTTCTTCAAACCAAAAATCTCCCCGCCTCCTTTCGTCCAAGCATGTTTTCAACCTAAACTTTCGCCACTCGCCCTCGCTCCATCAACTCTCGGGCCATTGCACGCGCTGCTTTTCCCTCCCCTCCTAACATTCGGCTCAACTCCTTTTCCCGACTCTCCCCCTCTACCCGTTCCAACCTTGCGAAAGTCCTCCCCTTTTCCACCGTCTTGGTCACACAAAAGTGTGCATCCGCCACTCCTGCCACCGCAGGCAAATGAGTCAGACAAAGCACCTGGTGCGTCTTCCCCAATCCAGCCAAACGCATCGCGACCGCTTTCGCGGTTTCTCCTCCCACATTCGCATCCACTTCATCAAAAATTAAAATGGGCACCTCATCTCTCTCCGCCAAAACCGTTTTGATCCCTAACATCACCCGTGCCAACTCCCCGCTCGACGCAATCGCGCGTAAAGGTCTCGGAGGCTCCCCAGGATTGGGCGCAAACATCATCTCGACCGTCTCCCCTCCCTCCGCTCCTAAACTCTCCAACTTTTGCACCTGTACCTCGAGTCGACTCTGCTGAAAACCCAAACCCCTCAACTGACTCGTCACCTCTCGGGCAAACACAGGTGCGGCCTTGGACCTCTCCTTACTCAATTTTCCCGCCAAAAGCCGATGAGCCTCGATCGCCTTCTTTGTGGCCACTGCCAATTCCTTCTCTGTTCCCTCCGCATTCGCCAACTCCCACTGCCTTTTCTTTAATTCAGCAAGCTTGGCTAAAGCCACCTCCACACTGCCCCCATGCTTTTTTCTTAAACTCAATACACAGTTTAAGCGCGCCTCCAAGGCGGCCAACCTCTCTCCATCCAACCCCACCTCCTCCGCTCTTCGCTCCCCTTCTCGAACTAACTCACGCAACGCGGAAACCACCATCTCATTCTTTTCCCGCAGCTCTCCCGCCGCTCCATCCAATCGCTCCCACTCCGCCAACCCCTTCTGCACTTTTCCCAATTTCTCCAAGACATTTCCATCCTCCCCCTCAAGCAACCGACTCACCTCACCCGCTAACTCTAAAATCCTCCTTCCATGCCCTGCAGCTGAGTGATCCCTCTCCAACTGCTCATCCTCCCCCACCACAAGTTTTGCCTCCTCCAACTCCTGCACCTGATGGTCAATATACTCCCGCGTTGCCCCATCCGCCCCAGCCAGATTCTTGCGAAAAACCTCCTCTGCCTCCTCCGCCTCTCGTTTCGAATGCCAAGCCTGCCTGACTTCACCCACCAACTTCTCCAAACCCGCAAAACCATCCAGCGCCCCCCTTTGCGCAGCAGGAGAAAGCAGGGTCTGATGATCATGAGGTCCATGCAGATCCACTAACCGATCCCCCAACTCCTTCAACACCGACAAAGTCACGGCCGAACCATTCAGAAATTGTCGACCCGCCCCGGTGGTTCCCACCTGCCTCTTGATAATCAACGTTCCATCCCCATCCGCCTCGATTCCCTTCTCCTCTAGCCAACCCCGAAATCTTTCCGCTCCACCCAACTCCCCCTCCACCACACATCCCTCCGCCCCCGTCCTGACCAAACCCCGATCCGCCCGTTCCCCCAACAAAAGTAAAAAAGCATCCACTAAAATCGATTTCCCTGCCCCTGTCTCCCCCGTCAACGCGTTAAATCCTTTTGCTAACTCCCACGTCAACTCCTCAACTACAGCTAAGTTTCGAATCCGTAATCGCCTCAACATGACTCTAGAACCATAGCAGAAGACGCAGGGAAGGTAGGCAAAATCTTGTCCTTTTTCCCCTCCTAAACCCAGCAAAGGAGGTTCGCCACCCGCCTCTCCCACAGCTATCAAAACGTATGGATTTGACCTTTTTAGGCACGGGCACGTCCCAAGGCGTCCCCTTACTCACCTGCACCTGTCGAGTCTGCACCTCGCCCGACCCACGCGACCGTCGCTTTCGCTCCTCCGTCTGGCTTCACGACAAAGATCTGAGCATCGTCATCGATACCTCACCAGATTTTCGCTCCCAAGCCCTTCGCGCCTCCATCCCCAAACTCGACGCTGTCCTCTACACTCATAGTCATGCTGACCATATCGCAGGCTTCGACGATCTGCGCACATACTCCGTCAAAAATGGAAACTGTATCCCCATCTATGCCGATCCCTTTACCCTTTCCCGCCTCGAAAAAGCATTCGACTACGCTTTCGACCTCCAAGTCCGTAGTCCGGCCTACGTCTGCCCAGAACCTCACACCATCACAGGCCCATTCTCGATCGGTTCCGCCACTTTCAACCCGCTCCCCGTCCCACACGGAAGTATCTCGACCACCGGATTCCGTATCGATATCGCTGGCCAACCACGCGCCGCTTACCTACCCGATTGCGCCGCAGTCCCAATCCCTATCCGAGATCAGATCCGCCACATTCCCATCCTGATCATTGACGGACTCCGCGAAGATCCCCACCCCACCCACCTCACCATCGCTCAGGCGATCGAAATCTCCCAAGATATCCGCGCAGGACAAACTTGGCTTACCCATCTCACCCACCAAACTCTTCACGCCGAACGGGACGCCTCCCTTCCTCCCCCTGTCCGCCTCGCTTACGATACCCTTCGCCTCACTCTGTAATCTTCCTCTTCCTACGGGTTTTGCCCTAACCTCGAAATATGTTTCAGCTTCTTTTTTTCTCTACTCTTCTTGCTCTATCCCAACTGGGAATGGCTGAAACTCCCACGCCTGCAAATTCCCAAGGCCCTGATCTCGCCGCTCATACCGTTGTCGTTTACAACAAGGCTGATCCCGATTCCCAATCCTTGGCCGAAACCTATGCAAAAGCCCGATCGATTCCCCCTGATCGCCTCTTAGGAATCGACTGCCCTATCACCGAAGAAATCACCCGCGTTGAATTCGAAACTAAAATTCGCCAGCCCCTCGATGAAATCTTTGTCGCCCGCGGTTGGCTAAAACGTAGCGAGACGATTCTTCCAAATCCCATCCTTGGTCTTGCCGACAATCTCCCGGTTCAACAATCCCAAGAAAATCCGATCTGGATCATGGTCCTCATGCGTGGCGTACCTCTCAAAATCGCAGAGGACCCCACCGTTCTGGCTCCTGAATCCCTGATGGCGCAACTTCGTGCCAATGCCGCTGCCGTCGATTCCGAACTCGCCCTCCTCCCTCTCCGCGGACTCCCCACCTACGGTCTTGTTTCAAATCCTTACTTTGCCGATAAACGCATCCGCCCGTTCGGTCAGTTCTTCGCAAACTACCTCATCCTTGTCTGCCGCCTCGACGGTCCTACTCCCAACATCGTTCGGAGAATGATCCAAGATGCCGTGGATACGGAAAAAACAGAGCTCACGGGGCGCGCCTTTTTCGATATCCGTACAATCGAGAAAAAAGATGATCCCTACCGCATGGGGGATGACTGGATCGAACAAGCCGCCCTTCTATTTCAAGCCCGAGGATTCGATATCGAAATCGATCGCAAACCCGAAGTCGCCTCAAAATGGACTCCTTGGGATCAGGTCGCATTCTACGCAGGTTGGTACACGTGGAATTTCGAAGGTCCTTTCGAACTCCCCACCACCCGATTCCGCAAGGGCGCCATTGCCTACCATATCCACTCCTTCAGCGCCGACACCGTCCGTTCTGAAACGAAAAACTGGGTTGGCCCACTTCTCTCCCACGGCGTGACCGCCACCATGGGCGCCGTGTACGAACCCTACCTGCGCTTTACTCCCGATATTAGCCTTTTTGTCAGCGGCCTCCTCTCAGGTCTCACCTTTGCCGAATCCGCCTACCAATCCCAAATTGCACTTTCTTGGATGGTTACCTTCGTGGGAGATCCCCTGTATCGCCCTTTTCCTCGAAACTTCTACGAAAATCTCGATGCCGCTCAAACCTCGAAGTCTTCCAACCTGCCTTGGCTCCGACTTCGAAAAGCTCGCCTTCTGGCGAATGCCGGCTCGATCTCCGAAACCCGAGCCGCGGTGAATCAACTTCTTGAGGAATTCCCAAAAAACAAAATTATTTTAGAGGGAAGTGCTGACATCTATCGCGATCTTAATGAGAAAAAAGATGCAACCCAGCTATACGAGGAAGACTTGGATCTTTTGGACGAAAAGGATTCCAAAGATCGCTTTCGAATTCTCATGAAGCTTGCTGAGATCTTTCGCAGGGACGATAAAACCAAGTCTGCGCTCGATACATACGAAAAAATCGCCCAAGAGTTCCCTGAAGCCACAAAGGGGACCGGGTTAGGCGATCGTGCACTATCCTTTGCTTCAGGAGAGGGAATCTCCGAACTTCCTTCTGCTCTGCTTGCCTACAAAAATGCCGTCGAAGCCGAACAACTCGCCGCTGCCGTGGCCAAAGCAGCCGCCCAACCTCCCGCCAATCTGAAGCCAGAAGCCACAGCCGCCGATCAAGCCGCGGTCCTCAAAGCCGCAGGCCCACGCCCAAGCCTAAAAGACTCTTCGGCTCCATCCCTCCCTCCCCAGCCAGCCGGAACCAAAACAAACTCTCCCTCCGTTCCCTAAACACTACCTCCACTCATGCTTGGGATAATTTCTCGCTAACTCCCCTTTTAACTTCGGATACGTCTCTTTCCAAAACGATCCCAAATCCCTCGTCACTTGCAACGGCCGCCGGTTAGGCCCCAGAATTTCTACCGTGACCTCCACCTTCCCATCCCCAATCCGCGGCGTCTTCTCCAACCCGTACAGTTCCTGAATCCTGCCGGACACCACCGGCTCCCTCCCCTTTCCATACTGAACTTTTAAAAACTTCCCGCCGGGCATTCCGATTCTGTCCGGGGCCAACTTTTCCAACCTCTTCATCTTCTCCTTGCCCAACCACGCTTGGATCGACTCCAGCGCGCTTTGCTCATTCGCCTGACGCCAAGTCAGACAACCCTCACACTGCATCTCTAAAACGAGCCTCTTTGCCTCCTGGTCCCACTCCGGCCACCCCTCCTGTTCTGCCCAACCCCTCACGACTTCCAAACGCTCCAACAATCCCTCCGCTTCCGCACTCCATCCGGGCCAAGCACACTTCTTCTCGAACACCGCCTGCGCCAAAACCGCCGCTGTCTCCGACCCCGCCTCCACATCCCGCTTTTTTTCCTCTAAGACCAGATCCCGAAAACGTTTCTCCACCACCTGGTAAACCTTTCTGCCGTTCTCCTCAAAAATCAGACCACTTTTCTCCGAGAAATCCTCCGGAAACATCTCTCGCAACCAACTCTCATCCACCGCCGTAACCAAACCCAAAATCACTTCCACCTCTCCATCCGTCCTCCCGATCTCCTTCATCTCCGCAGCGAGAATCAAGGGCCGATCCCGCACCACACTCTCCCGTGCGATCGTACCCCCCCGCCCTCCCGACAGACGACACCGCAATGTCCCCCCGTCTAATCGCCTGCCCAGATGATCGGAAAATCCCGCCAAGACACACTTCCTCAACTTTTCCCCAGTCGCCGGGGTCTCCTCCACCTTCAGCCCCATCCCCACAGAAACGCTTAACAACCGATCCCGCACCGCCGCCGCTTCCCTCGCCGCTCCCCCATGAATCCCCATCCTCCCGCACGCTCCAGGATGAAACTTCTCCCTCTCCGCAAACCGCAGCGCCCTCAGCCATACGAACAGATCACTCTCCTCCTCCCCCTCCCATAGAATTTCCGCCCCCTCCCCCTTTCGTCCCGCCATCCTCTGCAACAGGGGCCGTCCCGATAGAAGGGCAGCAATCCCTGTCGCCCCTCGCAGACACCCCAACGCCCCAGCTTCCATCAACATCCGTGCCAATCGCGGATGAACAGGCCAACCCGCCATTTTTTTCCCCGTCTCCGTCAACTCCCCCCCCACCCCTTTTGTCGCACCCAAATCGGCCAGCAACTTCTCCGCCCTTACCACCGAAGTGTCCTCTGGTGCATCCACCCAACGGAAATCCCGTAACCTCCCCGCCCCCGCCGCCGCCAAAACCAAGGCCACCTCCGCCAAATCTAACTTTCGAATCTCCGGTTCCTCGACCTTTGCCCGCTTCGACCAATCCATCTCCGTTTCCAATCTCACGCAAATCCCGGGCGCCGTCCGACCCGCTCTCCCCGCCCGCTGAGCCGCCGAGGCATGACTGATCCTCTCCACCAGTAACGTCTCCAACCCACGCCTTGGATCGTACTTCGCCATTCGAGCCAACCCGCAATCCACCACTGCCTTGACCCCGTCCAAGGTCAAAGAGGTCTCTGCTACATTCGTAGCTACCACCACTTTCGGCCGATCATACTTCTGCAAAGCCGCATCCTGATCCTTCGGCGACATTTCTCCATGCAACGGCAAAACCACCGCTTCGGATCGACCCAACCTGGCCTCCAAATCCCTTCTCGCCCGGCTGATTTCGTATCCGCCCGGCAGAAAAACCAGCACGTCCCCTTTACCCGCTCGAATCAGACGCTCCGCCTCTCTCGCTGCTACCTCCGCCGCACCCGATCCGCTCAGGTCCTCCCGATGCTTCAAATATTCGATCTCCACAGGAAATGTTCTTCCTTCCGAACACAACACCTCTGCTCCAATTCGTTTCGCCAACTTCTCTGTTTCCAGAGTTGCCGACATCACGATGAGAATCAGATCCGGCCTACCGGCTTCTTGCAGATTCAAAATCCTCCCCAACGTTAAATCTCCGTACAAATGCCTCTCGTGAAACTCATCACAAATCACTGCCTGCACCCCATCCAACCGGGGCCTCGAAATCATCTGCCTAACCAACACCCCCTCGGTGACAAAACGGATTCGTGTCTCCTTCGAAGTTTGATCGTCTAACCGAATCGTGTAGCCCACCTCTTTTCCCAACTCACCCCCCCTCTCCTCCGCCACCCGTTTCGCCAGCATCCGCGCCGCGATTCTCCTCGGTTGCAAAATCACCGCCTGCCCCCGTTCCCCCAAGAATCCCCCCTCCAAAAGCATTTGCGGAATCTGGGTCGATTTTCCAGAACCCGTCGGAGCTTCGATCACAATTCGCTTTGTCCCTGCACGCAACGCCTTCCCCAACTTCTCGCGGATCTCCTCAATGGGTAAATTCGATGGCATTCCAAAACCTTAGCGGAAAATCAAATCAAAGGGAGGACAGAGCCTTCCCCAAAACGAAAATCTTACTTTTTCTTTTTCTTCCCGATCCGTCCACGTGTCAGCCATCCCGACTCAAAGTAGTCCTTCAGTCCCTGCTCTAGACTATACTTGGGTTGAATCCCCAAATCCCTCTTCGTTGCTGACATATCCGCCTCGGTGTGGGGTTGGTAAAAAGGATACGGACATTCGAAATACTGGGGCTTCAACTTTGTCCCTAACACCTCGTTCAATCCCTCTACCATCTCATTAAAACTTCTGGGCTGTCCCGATCCCGCGTTCCACACCCCAGATTTTCCTGATTTCATCGCCGCAATCGTGAACGCCACAATGTCCTTCACATAGACGAAATCCCGCTTCTGCTCCCCGCTCTTGAAAATTCTTGGGCGTTTCCCCAACAGCATCTGCCCCGCCAAGTGCCACGCCATGCTTGCCGGCACTCCTTTGTGCCCTTCGCGCGGTCCGTACACATTAAAGTAACGCAACCCCCCGATTTTCCATGAGGGTTCTTCTTCTAAAACTTTTCTCGCCAGATTTTCTAACTGCACTTTGGAGAACGCGTACGCGTTGGCGGGCGCCAGCGGATCCCCCACCCGATTCACCCCTGCGCGAATCCCATACGTCGCCGCACTCGTCGCGTACACAATTGGAGTTTTTTCAGGCCGAAGATACTCCAGCAACCTTCGGAATCCCTCCACGTTGTCATGAGTCTGAATCTTCTGATCCTGCAACGTCGTGTCGGTAATCGACGCCAAGTGAAACATCGCATCAGGTCTCTTTCCGCGAAACTCAGCCTCCCAGTCCAATCGGGAGATGTCCGCCGCCACAAAATCCCCCCGGTACCCCTCCAAATTCAAAAAGGACCCACTCCGAAAATCATCCAAAACCGTTAAGGAAGCCCCCGGAAACTCCTCCTGTAACTCTAGAACGAGATTCGAACCGATAAACCCTCCCCCCCCTGTAACCCATATCTGTTTCATAGTTTTTAAACTTATACAGATAGAAAGTTATTCCCAAATAGAAAAATCGTGTCTAAAAATAGAATAGCTCGAACAATTTATTACACCTATGACATTATCCATAATCACTTTAAGAGGCAAATCTCGAAGTAAAACTTCCTTGATTTTAGCTCTTTTTTTAGCGACTTCTTGGTCATTGATAACAAGTTGTTGGTCTGGCGTGGCCGTCAAGGAGTCCACCGCCACATCCTCCCCCCAAATCTCCGACACTGATTCGATCCAAAACTCTCTTTTCGGCGAAGATGTGGTCAGCCTATCAGCAGAAACGGCCGGGCTCTTCTCCATCAATAACTCCAACAATTACCGTTATCTCCCCCAACTCATCACGGTGGGATGGCAGTTGGACGAAATCGGAAATGAGGGATGGAACCGCGGTAACACCGAATTCTTATTCAGCGGAATGTATGCCCCAGTAATCCATGGCCCAAACCCTTGGTTCACCGGTGGGCTTTTTGGCCCACGATACAACTTTATCCAGGAAGGATGGCCTGTTGTCCCTTATCTCGAATCAAGGGTCGGCTTCATGTTTACCAATGCCACGGGTGCACCCAACTCCCAAGGACAGGACTTCTGCTTCAGCTTCACCATCGGAACAGGCGTTCGAATTCCCGTCATGCAACAGCTCTCGGTAAACCTCGGTATCCTTTATCAACACATCTCCAACGGCGGCCTCTCCGAGCCAGACCATGATAATGTCGGTCTCGACTCCATCGGACCTACCCTTTCGGTCACTTGGGCGTTTTAACCACGGCCCGCCCTCACCAAGCCTGAATCCTAATGTCAGGCCGCCACAACAGTCGGCTCCTCTGCCCCCATCCCCCCATCAAAATCGGGTTCCTTCCCAACTTATTAACATATCACATGCTTTTTTTGAACTGACTGATAGTCAGTGATATAAAATCTGATTATCCTCCCTCTTTATGGCTTTCTTCAAAACTTATTCACTTATCACGTAAAGCTCTCTTTCTATGCTCGAAACACGCGATCTTCATAAATCATACGAATCGGGCGAGGCTCGTGTGGATGCCTTGCGTGGCGTCAGCCTGAAAATCCTCCCAGGCGAAATCATTGCCATCACCGGTCCCAGTGGTTGTGGAAAAAGCACTCTCCTTCACATCCTCGGCGCCCTCGATACCCCCACCTCAGGCCAAGCTTACCTCGAAGGACATCCCCTCCATTCACTCGACGACGACAAACTAACCGCACTCCGACGCCTCAGAATCGGCTTCGTTTTCCAATTCTTCCACCTCCTCCCCACCCTTACGGTCGAGGAAAACGTTCTCCTCCCCCTCCTCCTATCCGGACGTGTAAACGCCTCAGCTCGTCACCGTGCCAACGATCTCCTTAAATCCGTCCAACTCGCCGACCGCTCTCACCATCGCCCCCACCAACTGTCCGGTGGACAACTCCAGCGAGCCGCCCTCGCTCGTGCCCTCATCCACCAACCCTCGATCCTTCTCGCCGACGAACCCACCGGCAATCTCGACTCCGCCTCCAGCACCATGGTCATCGATCTCATTACCCAACTCGCCCGAAAAGAAAAAACCACAGTCGTTCTCGTGACCCACAGCGAAGAAATTGCCCGAACCGCTGATCGCCGGATCGCCCTCGTCGACGGTCGCATCCAATCCTGATCTTGAACTGGTTCTCCACTCTTTGCGTCTTCCTTTCCCACGGGAGCCGCGATTTTTTCCGACACAAAACTCTATCCCTACTCAACCTCCTTGCCCTCGCCGTCGGTGTCGCCGCCATCGTCGCGATTCAAACCGTAAACGAAACTGCCCTCCGCTCATTCCGCGCCTCTCTCGACCTCGTCGCCGGCCGGCCCGACTTCACAATCGAAGGGCAAGGCTTCCGCCTCCCCGAAAAACTCATCCTTCTACTCAGGAACGATCCCGCCGTCCGCGAAGTTACCCCAACACTCTCCCTTGTTGCCTCCCTCCCCAATCACCCAGGTGAATTCCTTCATCTAATCGGCGTTGATCCCTTCTCGAATAGCGAACTCGTGACCTACCGCCTCGAAGACGCCCTCCGCTCCCCCACCGACGCCATCGCCTTCGTTTCCGAACCCAACACCATCGCCCTCACCCGCTCTCTCGCCAACCGTCTCCACCTTCAACCCGGCGACTCCATCCGCGCTGTCTCCGCCGGCCATCAAGCCAACCTCCAAGTTCGCTTCCTTCTTGAACCCTCCCCCGACCTCCTGGGAGCCGATGATCACCTCGCCATCGCTGATATCGCGACTATCCAATCCGCCTTCGGACTTTCCGGCCAAGTCGACCGTATCGAAGCCCTCCTCCGCCCCGATGCCTCGGGAAAAATTGCCGCAGCTCGCTCCTCCCTTCTCGAACGCCTTACACCGCACCTCCCCGCCCACGCCCGAGCGGGTTCCCCCGAACGCCGTGGCCAAGAAGTCGAAAAAATGCTCGGTGCCTTTCAACTCAACCTCACAGCCCTCTCTCTCATCGCTCTCGTCGTCGGCATGTTTCTCGTCACCAATACCGTCGCCGCCAACGTGGTTCGCCGCCGATCCGAAATCGGCCTTCTCCGCTCTCTCGGACTCACCCAAAACTCCGTTGTCTTTCTTCTCGTCGCCGAATCCCTTCTCCTCGGCTTTCTCGGTTCCGCAATCGGGATCATTCTCGGCCTTCAAGTTGCCCGCACTCTCCTCCAATCGGTCGCCTCCACGGTCACCTCCCACTACGTTCTTCTCTCCATGCAGGAAATCGTGGTGAACCCATGGAGTCTCCTGGCTGCCGGCCTGGCGGGCCTTCTTGCCGCAGCCCTCGCCGCCTGGTGGCCCGCCCGCCAAGCCTCTCTCGTATCTCCCGTCGATGCCCTTCTACCCGGGAACTCCGCCGATCGCGCCTCCTCCCCACAATCCCACTTCCTTCGAGCCTCACTTCTCTGTTTTTTCCTCACCCTCCTCTTCTCTACCACCGCCCTTTATGCTCGGATTCCGCGGACCGGGTTTCTTGCCGCACTCAGCATTCTTCTCGCCGCCGCCTTCCTCGCTCCCGCCCTTGCCCGACTTCTCTCCCTTGTTCCCTCTTTGCCCTTCTCCTTCACGATCCTTGCCCGCTCCGCCTTCTCCCGTGGTCTTCACCGACACGGCCTAGCCGCTGCCGCCCTTTCCGTCGCCGTCGCCATGGCCATCGGCGTCACCATCATGGTTCATAGTTTTCGTGCTACCGTAGATCAGTGGATTGGAGAAAGCATCAAAGCCGATCTCTTCATCGCCCCCTCCACAAACCTCATCGCGGGAGCACTCGAACCCCTCGACCCCGAAGCCGAAACCCTCGCCCTCGCCACCCCTGGAGTCCGCGCCGTGGGCACCTACCGCGAAGTCCGCCTCTTCCTCGATGGAACCCCCGCCAAACTCGCCGCCTGCCGACTCGAAATCCTTCGCGTCTACAATCCTTTAACTTTTCTCTCTACCCTCCAGGGGGATCCCTATGAACTTTGCCAAAAGGGCGACTACGCCATCATCTCGGAAAACTTTGCCCGCCGTCGCCGACTCAAAGCCGGCGATACGGTCTCGCTCCCCACTCCGACAGGAACTCATCTGCTCCAAGTGGCCGCCATCTTCCGGGATTATACTTCCGAATCCGGACTCCTTCTCCTCGATCGCTCCACTTACCGCCGACTAACCCAAGACCAGGGCCTGACCAGCCTCGCCATTCATCTCGAATCCGGCGTCTCTCCCCAAACCGTCGGGGACTCCCTCCGGGAACAGCTCCGCCCTCGTGGCGAATTCCTCGTCTACTCGCAGGCCGGACTTCGGAACGAAGCCCTTCGGATCTTCGACCGCTCCTTTGCTGTCACCGCCCTCCTCCGCACTCTTGCCATTGCGGTCGCCGCTCTTGGCGTCACCCTCTCCCTCACCGCTCTCGGAATTGAGCGCACCCGCGAAATCGGAATCCTCCGAGCCACAGGCGCCTCTCGGGGACAAATTCTTCGAACGATCATGACCGAGTCCGCCTATCTCGGCACCACTGGGATTCTCCTCGGCCTCGTCACCGGTTTTGCCGTTGCCCTCATCTTGATGCAGGTCATCAACCGCGCTTTCTTCGGATGGACCATCGACTGGCACACCCCTTACCCCTCTCTCGTGGGAATTGTCATCGGAATGATGGTTGCCTGCTTGTTGGCCTCTCTTCCCCCAGCCTGGCACGCCTCCCGTCTCTCCCCCGCCGAAGCCCTACGCTCCGAATGAAAAAAATCTTCTCCATTCTTCTCCTTTACCTCGCGACCTCTGGACTCCAAGCGGCTGATCCTTGGGCCCGTGCAATGAAGCCATGGTCCTGGTCTTTCCCTCGCGATCACGGAGCCCACCCAGAATTCAAAACCGAATGGTGGTACCTCACTGGTAACCTCGATGATGAAAACGGGAACCCCTACGGCTTCGAACTCACCTTCTTCCGACACGGTCTGCAGCCTGTCGCCACCCAACCTGACTCCGCTTGGTCGATTCGTGATATCTCTTTTGCCCATCTCGCCATCACGGATGTTCGTGCTCGCCGCTTTCTTTTTTCTGAAAAACTCAGCCGAGGCGCACTCGGAGAGGTAGAAATCTCCCAAAAAGACATGCAGGTCCGGATCGCCGACTGGACCCTCCAGAGAAAACCTGACTCGACTCTCACCATGTCCGCCTCCGATCCCACCACAGGGATCGGACTCGATCTTTCGGCCACCACCCTGAAACCTCTCACCTTCCAAGGGGAAAAAGGCTTAAGCAGAAAATCTGCCACTCCTGGCAACGCCAGCCACTACTACTCCTTCACCCGCCTCCAAACGACGGGTCAACTCGAACTCGGTGGTAAAAAGATTCCGGTCAAGGGACTGTCCTGGTTCGATCACGAATTCTCCACCTCTGCTCTCGGCGAAGATCAGGAAGGTTGGGACTGGTTCTGTCTCCAGTTCGATTCGGGCGATGAACTGATGCTCTATCGGATGCGCAACCTGGGCAATCGAACCGATCCCGCATCCTCCGGAACCTGGATCCCTGCCCATGGCCCCTCCATCCCACTCAAGTCATCCGAGTTCACCATCACTCCTCTCGACGATTGGAAAACCGCCAGCGGAGCTACCTATCCTTCCGGTTGGAAAATCTCTGTTCCTTCCCTCCAGCTTTCTGGAGAAGTTCAACCTCTTATTCTCGACCAAGAACTCCAACTCAAACGCACCGCAAAGATCCGTTATTGGGAAGGAGCATGTCGTTTTACAGGAAATCGGAGCGGAAAAGCTATCTGTGGTCGTGGCTATACCGAACTGACCGGCTACGCATCACCCATCGGCCAAGGCATGAAAGAATAGTCACTTCCAGACCAAGCCCTTCGAAGCTCAGCGAGCTTGCCGAGACTGAGCAAAGGAGGGCATCACC
>Ga0214921_10006995_pt1 | contig 15196 bp, 13 predicted proteins | sample LL1505_MetaG_FD_177992 | JGI IMG/M metagenome (GOLD analysis project Ga0214921, IMG submission 177992) | Freshwater microbial communities from Lake Lanier, Atlanta, Georgia, United States - LL-1505 | ecosystem: Environmental > Aquatic > Freshwater > Lake | place: USA: Georgia | collected... | reverse complement strand
AAGGCAATCATGGTGCCAAGAATGGTAGAGAAGAGCGTTGCTAGAAATCCAATTTTAACTGAATTGCCTAGTGCGCTACATATCTCTGGAGCGCCACATGGGTTCTGCCAATTAGCAAAGGTGAAACCTTTCCAAATCAGGTTGCTCTTGGCTGAATCATTAAAGGAGAAGACGAATGTGTATGCAACAGGAATAAAGAGGTAGGTGAAGGCAACCACTGCATAGATGCGGATGAGGTTTCGACCAAACCAGCGCGAGAGAGTCTTCATACCAGCTCCTCAGTTCCGGCTTTGCGAACATAGACGGTAACAAGAATCAAAATAGCTGCCATCAAAGTAAATGAGAGTGCTGAGGCTGTTGGGTAATCAACAATTTTGAAGTAGCGAGATTCAATAACGTTTCCAAGCATCTTTGTTTGGGGACTACCGAGAATTGCGGCATTGACATAGTCACCGGCTGCGGGAATAAAGGTGAGCAGTGTTCCAGCGACAACACCTGGCATAGAAAGCGGAAGCGTTACTCTGCGAAATGTAGTAAATCCATTTGCATAGAGATCCCCCGAAGCTTCGAGTGTGCGAGGGTCAATGCGATCGATAGATGCATAAAGTGGCAAAGTCATAAATGGCAGGAAGTTATATGTCATACCTGCAACCACTGCAAAGGCGCTAGATGTCAGTGTCGTGCTCTGAGAAATAATATGAAGAGAGCGAAGGGTCGGGACAACAAAACCTTCTTCGCCGAGGATTTGTTTCCATGCGATCGTGCGAAGCAAAAAAGAAACAAAAAAAGGAGCCACAACGAGAACTAGCATGACGTTCTTGAGTTTGCCACCTTTAAATGCGATGGCATAGGCAAGTGGATAAGCAATTGCTAACGCTAAGACTGTTGCAATCAGTGCATAGAGGAAGGAGCGACCAAACTGCTCCTTATTTTCCGCAAAGGCATCGATGTAGTTGGCAAATCTCCAGGTCTGAACATATTGACCTGTATCTCCCCCACCTTGAGGTGTTTGAGTAGATGTTTGTGCAAGGTTAAAGATTGGAAGTAGGAAGAAGGTGAAGAGAAAGCCCATTCCCGGAATTAACAGGAGATAAGGCGTACTTATTTTCTTCATTCTTCGTCGAGATCCTCATCTGGACTTACTTCAGTTCCAGCTTCAGCATCATCATCTCCGCGAAGAGCAAATGTAAAGATTGGCTCCCATGAAATATTGACACTCTCGCCAACGCTAAATGGTGCAACCCCATCATCGTTCTGCTCAAAGACCATAAGTTCTTGACCCCATGGCATCAGTACCTGGTACTGAGTTGAAACACCGATATAGGAAACATCTTCTACTTTTCCACCGGTAAGAATATTTCCGGATGTTGAAGTTTCAAGTCGAGAGATACGGAATTTTTCTGGGCGGATTCCAGCAAGAATTGAGTTATCAACTGCATGTGAACGATTCTTCTGTAATGAAATCTTCTGACCAAAGAGATCAACAACCTGATTATCTCCATCAGAGCCTGTGATGGAACCCTTAATGAGGTTTGACTGCCCAAGGAAGTTGGCAACAAATGCTGTCTTTGGATTGTCATAGAGCTCAGCCGGTGAACCCATCTGCTCAATTTCGCCTTCGTTCATTACCGCAATCGTGTCAGCCATTGTCATAGCTTCTTCTTGATCGTGAGTAACGTGCACGAAAGTGATGCCCACTTCTTTTTGAATCCACTTAAGTTCAATCTGCATCTGGCGACGAAGTTTGAGGTCAAGTGCACCGAGAGGTTCATCAAGGAGCAGCAGCGCTGGGCGGTTAACGATGGCGCGAGCAAGTGCAATGCGCTGCTGTTGTCCACCAGATAATTGAGTTGGTTTGCGCTGGGCAAGGTGAGGAAGTTCCACAAGTTCTAACGCCTTATTGACCGCATCATCAACATCCTTAATTCCGCGACGGCGCAGGCCGAATGCAATATTTTCAAAGATAGATAAGTGAGGAAATAGTGCGTAATTCTGAAAGACTGTGTTGATGGGACGTTGATACGGTTTTGTATCAGTGATATCTGTTGAACCTAAATGGATTGTTCCCTTGGTTGGTTCTTCAAGTCCTGCAATCATGCGAAGAGTTGTTGTCTTGCCGCACCCTGATGGACCAAGGAGTGCAAAAAATGATCCCTTGGGAATGACAAGAGATAAATCATTAACGGCAGTGAAATCACCGTATGACTTAGTGATGTTAGAGAGTATTAAATCTCCGCGTGCAGAGCTTGCGATATCTGACACTTAGTTGCCGGCGGCCTTCTGGAACGCCTCAGACCACATTGTCTCCTCTGTTGGTGTCAGCGCACGGAAGACAGAAAGATTGGCCATGGTCTTTGCAGTTGGGAAGATGAATTCACTTGCAGCAAGCTTTGGATCAATCTTCTCCATCTCAGCTTGCGCGCCCTTTACTGGACATACGTAATTCACATACGCAGCAACTTCTGCGGCCACTGATGGCTCGTAGTAGTAATTAATAACCTTTTCAGCGTTAGCTTTTGCTTCAGCTGTAACGGTGGATGGAATCATCATGTTATCGCCGGAGATAGTTCCGCCTGATTCTGGAATTGCGAAATCAAACTTTCCTTCATTTTCAGACTTCAAGATAAACATATCGCCAGACCAACCAATAACGGCAGTTGCATCCCCTGATGTGAGATCTTCAGCGTATTCATTGCCCTTCACGCCACGGATCCAACCATCGGCGATTTTCTTAGCTAAGAAGTCAACGCCATTCATAAATTGCGCTTCCGTCACTGTTTGAAGATTGACTCCTTGGGCCATCAAAATAATTCCGATGGTGTCGCGCATTTCAGAGAGAACAACAATCTTTCCCTTATTTACTGGGGAGAAGAGTTCATCGAGTGTATGGATACCTTTTGGATTCTTTGTTGTATTCCAACCAAATCCCGCCATGATGCCTTGCCAGGTTAGTGAATAATCGCGAGTCGCATCAAAAGAGGGATGAGCAAGTGTGTCGATAATATTTGTCTTATTTGGAATATTTGCGGAATCGAACTTCTGCGCATATCCAAGACGAATCCAACGACCTGCCATCCAGTCAGTTGGGCAGACCAAGTCGTATCCGATATCTTTCTTCAATTTTAATTGTGCTTGTACTTTTCCGAAAAATTCATCGTTATCGTTGTAATCTTCAAAGTACTTGACATCAATCTTTGTCTCTTTGGTAAACGCCTGCAAAGTTGGATAGTTCTTACCTGAGTCATCAACATCGAGGTAGAGAGGCCAGTTGCCCCAACGAACTGTGTTCTTACTTGATCCGCCGCCACCTGATCCGCATGCAGCGAGCGCACTTGCACCTGCGACTGCTCCCGCGCCAGCTAAAAGCGTACGGCGAGAAAATTTAGAGCTAATGACAGATTGTGCTTGCGGAGATAGAGACTTCTTAGCCATTTTTTGGCTCCTTTTAAATTGCCGGAATAAGGGACGGTTTTGCTAGGCTCATTATGGACTTTCTCGCCCCCTGAGCCAAACCTAAATGGAACTTTTTTTCTGTGATTTCTTAGGCGTTGATATTGCTCATCACATGCTTGATGCGGGTGTAATCCTCAAAGCCATAGCTCGAGAGATCCTTGCCATATCCGCTGCGCTTATATCCACCATGTGGCATCTCGGCCACCAACGGAATATGAGTGTTAATCCAGACGCATCCGAAGTCAAAGGCCTTGGCCATTCTCATGGCTCGGCCATGGTCTTTGGTCCAGACAGATGATGCCAAGCCGTAATCGACGCCATTGGCCATCGCTACCGCCTCTGCCTCATCCTTAAATTTCTGAATCGTGATGACTGGTCCGAAGATTTCAGATTGAATCAACTCATCGCTCTGCTTCAGATCTGCAATGACAGTTGGGGGGATGAAGTAGCCAGCTAGATTAGCTGGAGTGCCACCTGCGACAACCCGAGCATGTGATGGCACACGAGAGATAAAGCCACTGACGCGATCGAATTGGTTCTGATTATTTACTGGCCCCACCAATACATCTTCACTTGGCATACCCATGGCGATGTTGTTACTTGCTTGATCAGCTAAGAGTTTAACCATCTCGTCATAGACGCCCTCTTGAACCAAGACGCGAGTAGCTGCTGTGCAATCTTGTCCGGCATTGAAGAATCCTGCGATTGCAATTCCTTCTGCAGCAGCTGCTAAATCGGCATCGTTAAAGACCACAACCGGTGCTTTGCCGCCGAGTTCTAAATGCACGCGCTTAAGTGACTTTGCCGCCCCTGCTGCAACTTCCATACCTGCGCGCACAGAGCCTGTGATTGAAACCATTGCAGGTGTCGCATGGTCAACAAGCATTGCACCAGTCTCGCGCTCGCCGGCAATAACGTTAATGACACCATCAGGCAAGAACTCGCTCATGATTTGTGCCATGAAAACAGTTGATGCTGGTGTTGTATCACTTGGCTTTAAAACAACTGTGTTTCCCGCTGCAATTGCCGGTGCCCATTTCCAGACAGCCATCATCATCGGGTAATTCCATGGAGTTACTTGCGCGCAGACACCAATTGGTTCGCGGCGAACAAAAGAGGTCATCCCCTTCATATATTCACCAGCTGACTTGCCCTCAAGATTTCGAGCAGCTCCTGCAAAGAAACGAATCTGATCCACCATCGGCGGTACTTCTTCAGATGCGGTAAGTCCCATTGGTTTTCCGCAGTTCTCAGATTCGATTGCTACAAATTCATCTGCTCTAGATTCGATTGCATCAGCAATTTTCAGCAACGCCCTTTGGCGCTCAGATGGCGTGGAATCTCGCCAATCAACAAATGCGTTACTTGCTGCCTTCATCGCCTTATCTACATCTGCCGCGTTAGATTTAGGAGCAGTTGCAAACGGCTGCGCCGTTGCAGGATTAATCAGTGTTGTGACTTCACCAGATGCGCTATCAACTGACTTTCCATTGATGAAATTCTGTAACTTCTTCACTTCTTATGCCTGACCCTTCGTCGCCCTAACCATCTGATCGCCGTGATCGTATGGATGCTTTGTATAAGAATCTAACCAGCGCGCAACCGTGTATTTACCAGCTTCGGTGTGCTCGCCAAACTTTTCGAGATCACTCTCTTCCAATCGCTTTATTAACTCTAAAGATGCTGCGCGCACTGCCGCTACAACAGCAATGGAGTTGGCCACAGGGCCATCTGCATAGGCAAGCTTTGGTTCATTGGCCCATGCACCTTCGTCATAGCCTTGAATAATTGAACCTTCGGGTTCTGCAATCAATCGGCGCAAGCGCGCATATGACTGAGCCTCTGAATCTGCCATGTGATGAATACATTGACGAGCAGACCATTCATTTTCTGCATGCACATCCATTAAATCTGGAGTTACCGCACGAGCTAGATTAAGAAAATATTGAGTTCCTGCTTCATATGCCGCTGCTGCTTCTTTCATATCCATGCAGTGATACTAAGCCACTCTCGATGCACTTTCAACGGTAATTCGATAGACCGATGTCATGGGACATAGTGGTTGAACCAGATTGATTTTCCAGCTTCCCGTACTTGAATTATAAGTAATGCCAAGGTAATCATCCGAGTAACCGATATTGACACCTGCTTGATTTACAAGTGTTAGCGCCCTTCTTGCATAGTTTGCATATGTGCCACTAGAAAAGACTGTACTAGTGTCAAAGACTGAGAGAATGGTTGCTGATCCCACAGTCGCAGTTGATGTAGCCGTATCCGTTGCAATCACACCAGTATACAAAGGTAGCGCTGTTGCAGTAGTTGAATCGAAGAATTGAAAACGTAAAACGTTACCCTTGCAGGCATTGGGATCCAAGCCAATTAATTCAACCGACTGCACGCGAGATAAACCATTGTAGGTTGCAGCCGTTGGAAATAATCCAACTGAAATCCAACTATCGCACGCCTTAACCTGAAAGAGACCTTGTCCAAACTCAATTCGACCACTGCTGATGGAAAAGGTAGAAGCAAGTGTCGTTCCTCCACACACTAGTGCCGCAACCAAAATAAAAATTGTCTTTGGGCTGTGGTACCACTTGCGCGGTGATGAATCGAGCTCCTCCTCTTGTGCGCCATCATCAAGGAGGAAGTTGGTCATGGGGCTATCGTAAAGGATTGGGTGTAGGCAACCCCTCTTGGGCTATCGATTGCAATCACGCCCGTGCTTGCACCCGCAGGAATAACAACCTCAACATAAGTGCTCGTAACAGCAGTTATCACTGCATCCTCATATGGTCTAAAAGTCACCGAGAGATCGCTGGGTGATAACCCTGAGAAACCCGTCGAGTTGATGCGAATAGTGGCTCCGATAGCTGCGCTAGTAATTGCACCTCCACTTGTATTTGAAAACGCAGATGCAGTCACAGTTTCAGTTCTGACAACTATCCCGTTGCTTCCGCTCACTGAAATTGCGTGATTCCCCTCAATGGTTTGAGCTGCGTAGTTATTGCTCCAGGCAATCCAGTAAATTACGGCCGTCGTTGACTCGACAATGTAATTTCGTGTTCCTGCCTTCTCTGCTTTCACGGTACAGGTTCCAGTACTTGTTGCTGTCAGGATAAATGTTGATGCAAGAGAACATCCCGCTGTTCCTGCCGAGACCAAAGTACGAGTCACTGTTCCTGGACCAGACCCACCATAAACATTAAGTGGATAGGAAGAAATATTTGGATAGGCATCATATTGACCAATAGTGATTGTCTTCTGCCGAGCTTTATTGATTGTTAAAGTCGCTGTTACGGATTCAACTGCCAGATAATTGCCTAGAGATGCTGGACTTGAAATGGCAAAGGTTGATCCGACTTTGTATACGCCGGCATCGGTAGGGATTGTGTTGGTGGCCAGCGCCGTAGGACTAAATGCTCGAATTGCTCGAACATATAAAGTGTTGTTCTTATCTGTCGGCCCATACGAACCTCCGCCAAACCATTGATATTGGGCATATGAACTTGGGCTAGATGCATCTTGAGTCGAAGACCAGTAGTCGGTTCCATTCAAATTACTTAATGAGTTGAGCTTGAGGTTGGTATAAATCAAATTTAATTCACCAATTGAAGGAACGAACCAATCGGTAAATCCTTCGGCACTTGCATCTGCAGCTAATCGAGCAGCAATTCCTGAAGTTGCACAACCAGCCGTAATAAGTCTGGTGTTCTCAGCACCAGAACCGACCGCGCTGCTAAATGTTCCTGAAATCGTTGAGGAACACCCCCATTTTGCAGTGGGATCTACTGATCCACCTCCCCAAGTTTGAGGTGCAGTGGCCAGATAAATACCACCGGTACTAATCCCAGAAGCGACATCAATCGTCGTTGCAGAAACATAGAAGACATACCCACCACCGGGTGCGACATCGCCGATTACGCACGTGCCTCCGTACTCACACGAATAACCCGTATAAGTGGTAGTTATTGTTCCAGTTTCAGAATTAACAAGTCCAGTAACGGTCTGCGTCGCAGTGATTGCCGCAGGAGATTCTGTATAAGTCACTGAACTTGTCGAAAGTGTTGTTGTGACAGTAATTGTGTCAGCCTTTGCGAAAGTAATTATTGTCTCAGCAGAACTTATGACATTGTAATTAGTATCAAGTGCCTTCGTCGCTGTCACTTTGCAAGTTCCAAAGGAGCTCACCGTAAGAGTTTCAGTTGAGATTGAACATCCCGATGCTGTGCCGGCGCTAGTGATGGCAAATGAGAGTGCACCTGTTCCTGAACCACCTGATGTGCGCAGGTTGAGCGGAGTTCCATATTTACTTGTAGAAGTAGTAATTGTTAAAGCATCTTGACTGGCTTTAGATACAGTCAACGTAGCCGTCTCATAGGTAATGCTGTAATTACTTGCAGATCCGACGGAGAAAGTGGCCGCACTTGGAGTGATTGTGTAACTTCCTGCGTTAGTTGGTGCAGTCGGCGAGGAGCTATAACTTGCAGATGAATAGGTGTATGTCAGTGCTGTAAATGTATCGGTTCCAGCTAGTGTTCCAGAGGAGATTGTGTAGCTATTGGTAACTGAAACACTCGAGCCTGTATATGTCCCAGATTTAGCATCAGCCTTGATGGAAATGGGTCGAGCACCAAATACAACGTTTGTAGCAGAAGATGAAGTCGCAGTGTAATTTGAATCTGCAGCTTTTGTTGCAGTTACCGAACAGGTCAGCGCGCTGGTTACTGTGAGGGAATCTGTATTTGCAATAGTGCAACCAGCTGTTCCCGTTGAATAAGTAACTGCTCCGGTACCAGAACCCCCATTTGTGGTGAGTTTCAAAGTGGTTCCATAAGTTCCGGAGGTTGAACTCAAAGTTAGAGCTGCTTGTGCGGCAACTCCAATAGTTAAAGTCGCTGTGTCATAGGTAATGCTGTAATTACTTGCAGATCCAATCGAAAACGAGGCTGCACTTGGGGTGATTGTGTAACTACCTGCGTTAGTTGGAGCTGTTTGCGAAGCGCTATATCCAGCAGACGAATATGTATATGTAGAAACAGTAAAAGTATCTGAACCAACGAGAGAGCCTACGGAAATCGAGTAACTATTACTTACTGAAACACTAGATCCCGTATATGTAGCAGATTTAGCTGCAGCCTTGATTGTTATTGGACGAGCCGTAACAGTGAGAACAAAACTTCTTGTAGCGGTTCCTGAAGCATTAGTCGCTGTTACTGTGTAAGTGGTCGCGGCGGCAATAGTCGTTGGGGTACCCGTCAAAGCTCCTGTTGAGGTATCAAAACTCATTCCTGCCGGCGTTGCTGAAATCGAATAACTTGCAATCAGGCCACCTGTTGATGTCGAAGTGAATGCGGTCCCAGAAGTTGAATATGTACGTGTTTCTGATGATGCTGAAAGAGAAAATGCTGGATTTGCGACTGCTGTTGTTAGGGAAATCGTTGAAACCAAGGAAACATTGCCTGAACTATCTTTGACTACTACATAAGCTTTATAGGCAGTTCCCGCAGATAATCCAGTTACTGCGACAGTATTGGTATCTACTGTGGCCGAAGACGTTCCCTTTACTATCGTGGGTGAACTTGCACCTTGGGCAACGATTGTCGCTGTATCAGGTGGCGATGAAGCAGATGCATAAACTAAATAGTAATAAGTTCCAGCTTCACCGGATGTGAAATTAAGTGTTGCTGTAGTTTGAGTTATTGACGATGCAGTTTGTGCAGATAAAACCGGCGCCGTTACATCACTTCCTATGCCAGCCGGAGGTGCTACTGAATCACTGGTCCAAAACCTACTATTGCCAGTGTAGTCACCCATAATATATTGATTGGTCGCGTGACTTCTGCCAAAAAAAGTTGCATTCGGACTTAATGTTGTCCATCCTACACTGGTATTAATGTTACACATCCCGCCAGATATATCAGTCGCTGCACCACAGTTTCCCGATCCAGAGCCATTAAAAACAATTGTCGAAGCTACAGTATTTGAAAGTTGCCAAACTTTGTATCCAGAGTTGTACTTGATTTGATAGAGATAAGTGCCGTCAGTGGCCATTCCATGATCATCGTCCGGCCATCCATTCTCTGAATCTGCCAGAGTAATGTCACGATCAAATACAAATGTCAACGAATTGCCTGTACGTGTAACATTGTATAGACGCAAATATTTGCAGTAGGTAGCACTGCACGCAGGTCCGGTTCCTACTCCAGCATTTGGTGCACTCACTACCCCGACGCGACCATCAGGAAAGTTCATAATATTTGAAGTTAACCAGCCACCACCTTGTGGGATTTCCCCGCCAGTGGGGGTGAATGGTCCATACATGATGAAGGATGTTGTATCAACACACATGATTCCAGAACCATTTACGTAACTATCCCTAAATAGGATGCATCCATTGGCGAAGGTTAATGCGCGCTGCTCTGAACTGTAGTTGGATAAGTTGGTCACTGTTCTTGACTCGACAAAAGTACCACTCAGTGTTGTTTTGCAGATGATTCTTAAATCTCCGCTGGGTCTGTAATAAACATACGTACCGTCAGATGTAATTCCTCTGATGCCCGTGGAAGAGCCACAGCTTGCAAAATTTGCTACCGAATTTGGATTAAGAATAGTGCGAGAATTTCCACCGTTTCCAATCAACCTCGCAGCTGCAGGAGTAGCAGCACCCGCAGGCTTGATTGAAATGAATGTCAATGTCGAAACGATTAGTGCTAATGAAACAAGTGCTGAAATACTTTTTGAGTTAAGAGCGGTACCTAAACTCACGCGATTAACCCTTTCAATACAGTAAACAATCCTGCAAAATTCTAGTTAATTCTTGCTCTTCTCGGAAGCAGCTAACTGCCCACACGCACCATCAATTTCGCGCCCTCTAGTATCACGAACTGTTACTGGAACGCCGTATGACTCAAGAATTCTCACGAATTCAGCTTCATCTTCACGACGGGAGGCAGTCCACTTAGATCCAGGAGTTGGATTCAAAGGAATGAGATTGACATGCGCATTGCGATTTTTCAGCAATCTGCCCAACAAATCCGAACGCCATGACTGATCGTTGATATCGCGAATCAGTGCGTATTCAATTGAATAGCGGCGTCCAGTCTTCTTCTCATACGCATCTGCTGCTGCCAAAACTTCACGAACATTAAATCGATTATTAATAGGTACGAGTGAATCTCGCAGTTCATCGTCAGGTGTGTGAAGTGATACAGCCAGAGTGCAGTTAATCCCTTCATCCATAAGCTTTTCAATTCCAGGAACAAGACCCACAGTTGAAACAACCACAGAGCGAGCTGAGATACCAAGGCCATCAGGATTTGCATCGGTGATATTTCGTAGTGTGCGCACCACTGCGTTGTAGTTGGCAAGTGGTTCACCCATTCCCATAAAGACAATGTTGGAAAGACGAGTTGGTCCGCCGGGCATTTCACCTTGGTCGCATGCACGTGCCGCGGCAACAATCTGGTCGGTGATTTCTCCGGCAGTCAGATTACGCGTCAGACCTGCTTGGCCAGTTGCACAGAATGGACAATTCATTCCACATCCTGCTTGAGATGAGATACATACTGTTGTGCGGTCTGTGTAACGCATCAAAACTGATTCAACGAGAACACCATCGTGGAGCTTCCACAAGTCTTTCCGGGTCATGCCGTTATCTGTGGTGCGTGTTGTGACTAACTCAATCAGTTTAGGAGTTAGCGCATCGGCGATAGCTTGTCGCTCTGCAGCTGGGATATCTGACCAATCATCTGGCGTGTTAGAAAGATGTGAGAAGTAGTGTGTTGCAACTTGTGCTGCACGAAATGGTTGGAATCCAAGTTCCTTAGCCCAGGCTTTGCGATCTGCTGGCGCGAAATCTGCAAGATGCTTGGGTGCTTTCTTGCGTTGGACCGGTTCATCAAAGACTAATTTAAGTTCTGAATTAGTTGTCATAGCAGCCCAGAATCTTGGGCACGTCGCACTACTTCAAGTGCAAGCCACAAGGCAGGAGCTGCAAAGAGAACCGAATCAAGGCGATCCATGATTCCGCCATGACCTGGTAAGAGACTGCCCATATCTTTAATAGCCATATCGCGTTTGAGTGCTGATTCAATCAAATCACCAGCTGTTGCGGTAAAGACTGTAAGTAATCCAGCAATTGCACCTAACCACCAATGTGAATTCATGATGTAGTGGAAAGCGAGTGAGCCACCAAGTACTGTGAAAATGATTGAGCCAATCAGACCTTCAATAGTCTTCTTGGGGCTGATCTTTGGTGCAAGTGGATGCTTACCAAGAAGAACCCCTGTCAGGTATGCGAAGGTGTCATTGCAGCCAACAAGGACAACGAAAGTCATAACGCGTGCAAGGCCATTGTGTGGACGTGCAAGGAGAATCAGAAAGCCTGCGAGAAATGGAAGATAAATAAGCGCTAAAGCAGAAGCGGATGCAGTCTTTACAAAGTTTTCAATTCCGCGTGGCAGTAGAAGTACGAGCAGGCAAGGAAGTGCGATTGCAGTTGCAACAGCTAAACCCGAGACTCCCCCGAACCAAGTTGAGGCAGAAAGCCCAATAGTTGCAGTGGTCAGCGACCAGAGCGGAATATCAATCGCAATAGCGTGAAAAGCATTATGTAGTTCACGGATTCCGAGGACAACAGCGACTGTCACTATTGCAGCAAAGATTACTCTGTATGTGGAAAGCGAGAACCAGACAAGAAGTACTAAGAAGACGCTGACTGCGATAGAGGGCAGTAACTTTCGACCAGCGCGCTTATTAATAGCCTCGTTAATCGAATGTAAATCAGACACGGTAAGTGAACTTCAAGGAAGTCTTTAGACTTCGAGAAGTTCAGCCTCCTTATGCTTTAAGAGGTCATCAATCTTGGCGACATGATCTGAAGTAATCTTCTCGAGTTCTTTTTCACCGCGACTTAAATCATCTTTACCGATATCGCCATCTTTCTCAAGCTTCTCCATCAATTCCTTTGCTGTGCGGCGGATATTGCGCACTGAAATCTTTGAATCTTCAGCCTTGGTCTTTGCCACCTTGATGTAATCCTTACGGCGTTCTTCAGTGAGCTGCGGAAAGCTCACACGGATAACCGCGCCATCAGATGCTGGGTTAACTCCTAAATCTGATTCACGGATTGCTTTTTCAATAGAGGCACTTGCCCCCTTATCAAAGGGAGAGATGATTGCCATGCGTGATTCAGGAATCTGAATAGAAGCCAACTGTGAAAGTGGAGTGTAGGTACCGTAGTAATCGACCATGATTTTGTTAAACATGGCAGGGTGAGCGCGGCCTGTGCGAATTGCGCCGAAGTCATCTTTAGCAACGTCGACAGCCTTATTCATCTTCTCGGTTGCCTCTGAGAGTGCACTCGTTACATCAGCCATTTTTGCTCCTCTATTTCTTCAAGAATCCAGTTGACTCTCGTTTAAGAAACGAGAGTTCCAATCTTTTCACCACGTACTGCGCGGCCGATATTTCCGTTTGTCATCAAGTCAAAGACAACGATGGGTAGGTGGTTCTCGCGACAGAGGCTAAATGCGGCAGCATCTGCCACAGCAAGTGACTTCTGAAGAACTTCGTCATAAGAAATCGTGTCAAACATTGTTGCGTTCTTATCTTTACGTGGATCTGCGTTGTAAACGCCATCGACTCCAGATTTTGCGAGCAATAGCGCGCCGGCTCCGATTTCAAGTGCGCGCTGGGCGGCAACGGTATCTGTTGTAAAGAACGGCATTCCTGCACCTGCACCAAAGATCACAACGCGACCTTTTTCAAGGTGGCGAATAGCGCGGCGTGGGACATATGGCTCGGCAACTTGACCCATTGCAATTGCAGTTTGAACGCGAGTATCAACGCCTTCTTTTTCAAGAAAATCTTGCAGAGCTAAACAGTTCATGACTGTTCCGAGCATTCCCATGTAGTCAGCGCGTGAGCGCTCCATGCCACGTTCTGAGAGTTCGGCGCCGCGGAAGAAATTACCGCCGCCAACAACAATGGCGACCTGAATTCCGCTACGAACTACATCTGCGATTTGTTTTGCAACATCTGCCAAGACATCGGGATCAACACCAATGCCCTTTGAGCCTCCAAAAACTTCTCCGGAAAGCTTAAGGAGCACCCGCTGATACGTACCTCTTGTACCTGGCATTGGTGCTCCTTTCGCTCTACTTAGATTTTATCCTTGGCGTTAGTTTACTGACCTACGCGGAAACGGTGGAATGCCTTGACGGCGGTTCCTGCCTCATCGAGGATTTGTTTAACAGTCTTCTTCGCATCCTTAGCGAAAGCCTGCTCGATTAGTGAAACTTCCTTCACAAATCCAGTCACGCGGCCTTCGATAATCTTTGAAAGAGAAGCTTCTGGCTTACCTTCTGCGCGAGCTGTCTCTTCAGCTAAACGACGCTCGGTCTCAATCAGGTCTGCTGGAACGTCTTCACGATTAACAAAGCGTGGAGCAAATGCTGCGATGTGCTGTGCAACATCCTTACCAACTTCTGCAGCTTCCTTTGCAAGTGAGACCAGAACGCCAACTTGTGGAGGCAGATCTGGGCTTGTCTTGTGTAGGTAGAGTCCAACTGGACCATCAATCACGGCAACGTTGCGAATCTCAATCTTCTCACCAAGAGTTGCATTTCCTTCATCGATTACAGACTGAACGGTCTTGCCGTTAGCCATTGTTGAGGAAAGGAATGCTGCAACATCTGCTGACTTAGCTGAGAGAAGGTGCTCGATAAGTGCATCGCCAAGTGCGATAAAACGCTCGCCCTTTGCAACGAAGTCTGTCTCGCAGTTGAGTTCCAGCATGACACCTGCATCACCTGAAACTTTTGCAACTACCAAACCATTTGAAGTTAAACGACCTTCGCGCTTTGTAACGCCTTTTTGTCCCTTAACACGAATGATTTCAACAGCCTTGTCGTAATCACCATCTGCTTCATCAAGTGCCTTTTTGCAATCGAGCATTCCTGCTGCAGTTGCTTCACGAAGGCGCTTTACATCATCTGCTGAATAGTTAGCCAATTTACTTATGCCTCCACTGGTGCGTCGGTTGCTGGAGCTGATGCCTGAAGGATTTCTGTTTCAAGAGCTTCAGCAGCCGCAGCCTCTGCGGTCGCAACTGGAGCTGGCGCAGCTGCTGTGCGAGCTTTCATGCCCTCAACAATTGCATCAGTAATTACGCGAGTAAGTAATTCGATTGAACGGATTGCATCGTCATTGCCTGGGATCTTGAAATCAACTTCATCTGGATCACAGTTTGTATCAAGAATTGCAATAACAGGAATACCAAGCTTCTTTGCTTCGGCAACTGCGAGGTGTTCTTTCTTGGTATCGACAACCCAGATTGCTGAAGGCAACTTGGTCATGTGGCGAATACCGTCGAGGTTCTTAAATAGTTTTTCGCGCTCACGACGAAGAACAAGAAGTTCTTTCTTTGTAAGCAAGAGATCGTTTGCGCTCTCAAGTGCTTCTAGCTCCTTGAGGCGCTGAATGCGCTTATATACAGTTGGGAAGTTTGTAAGCATTCCACCTAACCAGCGCTCTGTAACTGTTGGCATTCCAACGCGAGCTGCTTGATCGATGATTGGCTTGTGAGCCTGCTTCTTTGTTCCTACGAATAGGACGTGGCCACCCTTAGCAACAGTGTCCTTAACGAATGCATAAGCAGAGTCGATAAGTGCAAGTGATTGCTGGATGTCGATGATGTAGATGCCATTGCGTTCTGTGAAAATAAAACGCTTCATCTTTGGAT
>Ga0214921_10006994_pt1 | contig 15200 bp, 17 predicted proteins | sample LL1505_MetaG_FD_177992 | JGI IMG/M metagenome (GOLD analysis project Ga0214921, IMG submission 177992) | Freshwater microbial communities from Lake Lanier, Atlanta, Georgia, United States - LL-1505 | ecosystem: Environmental > Aquatic > Freshwater > Lake | place: USA: Georgia | collected... | reverse complement strand
CAAAGTTATCTGGACAATGATCAACTAGAAGGCGTATTTTAGAAATTAAATTTGTATCATCACATGGCCGTATTTGTTGAAATATTTTTTTTACAATTTGGTTATTAATTTCATAAATTAAAAACAAATTTAAATAAGCAACTATAAGCCACCTCCAAGTATCATGACGCCTCTTAAGAAAAATAACTACAACTAATATTGAATAAAATAGATACCAATTTTTAACCTGACTAAAATAAATCATTAAGAAATCAAAATTTGGATTTACCCATTTTTGGTTAATAAGTTCAAATAATTTATTGTCTAAATGCTGAAACATAAAATTCATTCATAACTAAATTTACCAATTTTTACTTTACAAATGCAGGCCAAGTTTCTGGATAGTCTTTTGCGAAAATATGAGTAAAAAGAAGTGAATCTGTGGAATTAGTATCTTTTTGTATATATGTATTAGATAAAGTATACATAGCAAATAAAAATAAAAAAGGACCTACGATTTAACGTAAGTCCTTGATTTTTAATTTACTTGAATTGTTAATAACCAAGTACGAAAGATTCTTAGAGGGTGTTTCCCTCACTTAAGATTTATTTAAAAATTACTTTTTAATTAACTCAAAGTATGTGACTTCAAATCTATCCTTAACAATGGATCCTTGCACTTTTGCTTTCTTAATTGCGTTACAAAAACCCTCTGAATCATGGGCATCACCATGGTCGTCTAAATCAGTTCCATCTACAAAGTAATTCTTGCCTTTAAATTTAATCGCTAAGAGACAGCCTTTACCCTCCATTTTAAACATGCAAGTACCACAAGTGGCTTCCACTTCATAAGTAGGATTCTTTGGATTGTATACTAATTTTTTCTTGTTAGTTTCTTGAGCGTTTGAAGTGCTAAAGATAGTCAATAGTAATAAGCCTAGTAATAATTTTTTCATAATATTATTTAATTGTTTAAAAAGTAAAATATTTAGTTTAAGGTTATGAACTTATTTAATTGTTTATGTTTGATAAAATAAAATTATTTAAAAGCATTAAAGAATGTATATTCAAATTTAAGTATCACTCCGTTTGGTGCTGTACGAATCATTGATGAATAAAGTTCTTGCCTGTATGCTAAATCTATTCTTGCCTGACTGTTTATTATAAATTGTACAGAGGGTGCAATATCTAAATAAGATTTTTTATTTTCATTTAATCTTTGACCAAGTAACTCTAACATCAAATTGACATTTACTTGTTTGTAGCTAGTGTATACTTTAGGAAGCATCAATTTGCCCACGGATAAAGTATAGTTCAATGCACTATTACTTTCTGTTATTGGAAACTTGTAGTTAGGTTTGTTGTCTAATGCTTTTTCATAACTGAGCGATGAACTAATAGCAACTTTATGCAACAATTGAGTTGCAATGAATCCAGCTTCGTAACCAGTATTATGGCCCATTGTTTCTATCTCTTGTTGATGTATATCTGCTTTATTCAAGCTATATCGACCATACAAAGCCATTCTAAAATGACTTTTTAAATCATCTTTACTAAAGAATCGATATTTTGCATACAGGCTACCTCCTTCTGTTTCAAAGCCTCCTTCCTGACGGTTACTAATGAACCCCTGTGCATGTATCATCCATTTTTTATTAATGCCCCACATAAGTTCTGGCATATTATGATAGTTCAACTTGCCATCTGCCTCAAACATTAAAGCATTCATATTTCTTATCCCAAAAGACTTTGCAGGCATATTACTTGCGGGTTCGGTCATTACAAATAATTCCTGTGAATACGCAGAAACATTCAAAAAAAGTAAAGTAATAATTAAAATCTTTTTCAAGTTATAATGCTTTTATGTGGTAAATATTATTATTACCAACATACGATGGATATTGGTTTGACATATTTGCTAATTTTTTATATTCTTTATCAACAACATATCCTTTATCTAAAATTTTTAATTTAACCTCGCCATTTAAGATATTAGATTTTGTATCTATAAACTTATAGGTGATATTGTCTAATACGAATGATGTATTGTTTTCTGCTAATTGATTATCAAGTTTGAATAAAACAATTAATTCACCTACTGCAAATCCTGCATCTTCCACTTTCTTTTTTAAGTTACTGATAGTAACAGGAGTATTACTTTTAAAATGAATAATGAAAGTAGTATTGTTTAAATCTGGTTCAACTTTTTCTACTTCTGGTATTGATATCAATTGATTGTATGTTGCTTTTGAACACATTGAACAAGTAAGTCCGGTCGCAGTTAGTTCAGCTCTGATAATTTGGGAATTTGCAATTGTTGTTATACATAACAACAACGCTATAGTCAATAGCTTTTTCATTTTATTAATTTTTTGAGAAAATATAAATTTTCAAGTTATTCAACTTGAATAGAGAGAAAAATAGCTTAGGCTATCTTAGGAGGATGCCAAATAGAAATATAAACATCATTGTAGAAGGAAGGTTTATAGGTAATAAACTTCTTCTCAAAATTTGAAAAGAATATAATTTCTACAATAACCTCTTTTTTACAGACATAACTATTTAAACTGATAGAAGTACAAGCACAGTTTTGATGAGTACATTTTTTATTACAATCGTGGCCTGATTCCTTGTTATGTGATTTGCAACAATCAGACTTAACATTATTCTTGGTTATCTTTAAAAAAGAGGTTGCCTTAGTTGATTTGTGTGGCTTGTTGCATGCATATAGATTGTTGGAGTATAGATTTACCCCAATTACAAATAGAAATAATATAATTAACTTTTTTTGCATGATTTTAAAGCACAAAGGTATTAAAATATTTAAAGTAAAGTATGTTAAAACAAATAGAAATATCAGCATTGAAGGTTCGTGTTTTTGTTAAGAAAAGATGAAAAGCTTGCACAAAAAACCTCATTTATAAACAACAAAGGACCAGGATTTAACATAAATCTATGATTTATAGTTAGTTATGTTTCTGCATTAGCTTTTTAAATTACTACAGATTTCTATACTAATTTTTTTATTTGGTATTGGACTATACGCTTTGCATTGAGCGCAATTTTGTGGTATCGGATTCTTAGGGATAGTAAAATAAAATTCATCCCCTTCGTTCATTGTGGATGGAAAATTACATATGCTTGCTAATCCAAATACATTTTGATAGGTAGTATTGCTTAATGGATTTTGCCAAACACTTTCAAATAAGGACTTATCTACATCACCTTCGGTTATTTGTATTACATAATTCATACAAATGCCTTTCAACACTAACTTACCTTTAAAACAAGCTACTGAAGTATCATTTGACTTATTGCAAGAAATATTTAAAAGAAAAATAAAAGCGAATAGGTATTTTACCATAAATGTTGGTTTTATCATATTTTACCTGCATTCAAATTTAAACTTTTCGTTCTTGAGCGATTGTATTTGTAAATTAATTTTACTCAAACAAAGTAATTCAATCAATATATAAATAATCAAAACCTATATTTTTAATAGTAATACCCAAAAATAATATTCATTTCATCTTCACTAGTTAATCCGAAATTAACGATTTTATTTGTGGTATTATTATAGGTCACTACACTGGTCAATCCTTCACCTGCTTTTAACTGTATCGGTATTGCAAGATTTACAACTATCGGGTGCTCCCAATCTGTGTTTTCATAAACAATCTCTCCATTTCTTGTTCCACCCAGAATTTTAATTTGAAATTTTTCACCTAACTTATGAAAATGCGAAGTGAGCGTAATGACAGTTACAGCTTTGTTGAAAGTATAATCAGTGGTGATTGTTTTACGTGAATTAGCCGGAATAGAAAAATTATAGTTAGCAAAGTTGATAGACTGTGCCTCTTTTATAACATTTGCTTGAGATACTGTATATAAATTTACATAGTTCTCGCCAGTTAAATTGGTGGTCTGTTTATTAAAATAATGTGCATTAAGATCAAGTGCAGTATTTGCAGGGATTTTTAGGGCCACCCCAACTGGAAACGTATAGGTTGTATTAACATCTGTTCCGCCACCCAGAAATATATGGTTTTGCATTTGTGCGAAAGTTAAAATGTTAATACTTGCATCAGAATTATACAAATCCCTTAATGTGTTCGTGGGTGGTAACGTAGTAGTATTTTGAAATCCATACAAAACAAAATGATGACTATTTGGCCTACCCTGCATGACGATTTTATTAACATATACAGTAGATGTATTAGGGGTGATTCTATTCATGAACACTTCACGTTCAGTGTTGGGGCTTACAGTAAAGGGGTTGATTGATAATTGAAATCCTTCTGCAGAGGAGGGTACCTGCATAGGTACAAATACCTGTTTGCATGTTTCTTTATTGGCTAATATGGATTCATCAACAACACTTCCTGTTTTAGGTGCTCCTTTTAATATCCATTGTTTTATGAATTCTATTTGTCCCAGATTTAAACTAGCACCCCCTAATGGCATCAAAGAACCATATTTAGAGCTAGTCTGACAGTCAACTTTCTGATATAAAAAACTATTTAAATAATCACCTGGCTTCACCCTTAATAGTCCAGCTGCCTTTGCTGACGGGTTTTTTGATATGATACTAATTAAATTATCATAAGCAGAAGCTGAATTTAAAAGTAAATTGTGTTGAGCATAATTTGCATCGTTTACGGATGCATGGCAACCACTTGTTGCACAAGATGGTGTGAGAATATTATCTTGGATAATTGTCCAGGTACTTTTTGTAGGAGTGTTTACAGTAACAGGTGGCTCACTCGAATTTTTTGTACAAGATTCCGTTAAAGATGAAAAAACCAATAAAGCAGTCAAAGTGAAAGCTATTTCATAATATTTTATATGTCGAAATTTCAAATTTAACAGTTTAAGTATCATAAATATTTTCAAAAAATGAATAAAAAAATTAAGTGAAATAAAAAATATTTAAAAATTATTTTAAATTCATATAAGTCTGTAAATGTTCTATTAAAGATTTTTGTAAATCAATTGTATATTTAATTATATCACTTTGACTAATTACATTCACCAATTGGTCATTTTCAAAAACAGGTAAATATCTAATAGTATTTTCGGTCATAATTTTACTACATTGTTCGATAGTATCATTCAAATTTAATATTGGTATGTCTGATATCATAATTTCATTAACAGTAGTTTTATCTGAAGAACGACCTTCTAATACAATTTTTCGCGCATAATCTCTTTCTGTAAACATACCTACATACCTATCACTTTCTAAAACAATTAAGCATCCAATATTGGCTTCAGCCATAATTTTTAAAGCATCAAAAATACTTACTGAGGAAGAAACAGTGATAAGTTTTCTATTTTTTTGTTTTAATAGATCTTTAATTGTTGGCATAATTATTTATTTAAAAAATTAGCAAATTGAATATAAAATCAAAAAAGAATATAGTAGAATTATAAACTGATACTAATTTACTTTTTATTTTCATGAACTCAATAGAAATATCTGCTTTAAAGGTTCGTATTTTTGGTAAGAAATAACAAAAACCTCACGCAAAACCTCACGCAGAAACTACAAAGCACACAGGATTTATCGCAAGTCCTTGATTTTAAACATTTTCAATGCCTAAAAATAGAAATCAAGTTCTTAATTTTAATTTATGTTACAACTTTAACTATTAAATTATTAGTAATATATAAAATTGAATTATTTTTGAAAAAATTAATTATGCGTTCTGCTTATTGGAAGAATAAAGTGATTCTAAGTATTATTTTTATTCTAGGTGTAAGTTTAATTCACTCACAAACTTTAACTGATACTACCCACAATAAAAATAAAAAGGTTAGTTTCGAAAAATCTATTTTTATTGGGTCAGATTTTAATGATCACTTATTAATTGGATTTTCTGGACCTCAATTGATGTTTTCCATTAATGATCGAACTAAATTTGGACCCTGTTATTATCCATCATTGTGGTGGAATTACAAAACAGGTGAATTTGATACTAAACTTGGTGTTGGCGCTAGGGTTGATTATAACCATGCCATTATTGGTTTCAATACATTCAGAGTAGGAAATAATAAATGGGTAGGTTCTTTAATTATAGGTGTAAGATTTTAACTACTATAAAAATATCAGCATTAAAGGTTCGTGTATTCGGTAAGAAATGACAAAAACCTCACGTAAAGCCTCAAGCAGAAACAACAAAAGACCCACGATTTAATGTAAGTGCTTGATTTTTAATTATTTGAAATTTTGTTTAACTTTTTTACATATTTATTAAACAAAATAATTCCATTCGTTGTTATTTATCTATAAAAATCAAATAACTATGAAAGAATGGGAATCATACACCAACGAACTTGAATTTGAGTAGCCTTTTTGTGGATACAAGTATGAATGGCTGTGATTTAACAGGATTGTTTGATACTATCATCTAAGGTATCATCCAACTATAACTATTGTTCACATAATCGAAAAAAGCCCTTCTATGCCCTGCATGGTTTAACCACAACCATTCTATTGTGTCAACTTGTATTGAAACAATACCAAAATTTTGCGCACCTACTTCGCTTTGGACTAATGTAAATTTTTCGTGCTCAATCTCATCTGATAACCCACTAGTGGGTATAGCTGAAAAACTAGAGGGACTAGCTAGCGATAAATAACAACGTCTACTCGACAGAGTCGTTTTTTGCCAGGCTTCAGAAGTCATTTCATCATTAAAATGTAAGATTGCCTTACCCTTTACCCTAATTTGAACACGAGTTGAGGGATCGTAAAACAAGACACCTATAGTATTGCTTTCTTGTAATTCTTTCCACTTATTGCTTCTTATATCTGTATGAAAACGAAGTTCTTTTGTAAGAGGAATCGCCTTCCTTAGTACTACGGTTCTTATACTCACTTCACTATTGTGCAAAGTTGCCACACATGGGGTATGAAAAGGACTTCTACTTTTTATAGATCCATTAACCAATTGTATCCAACAATCTTTTTCAAGTTCATCTATACTATAATTAATTATTGTTAATTGTTACTTCATCCATGGTTTGATAAATATCCTTTTTGATTATTCACGTCAGCATTAAAGTTACTGTTCTTATGATAGATTATACTACACAGTTTAAAAAGAATCCAAATAACATAATAACTTTGTATATATGAAAACAAAAATATGCGCTTTATGTCGAATTGAAGCAACTATACTATATAGGGTACAAGTGACTAAAAGCAAGGATTGGATTTTTGTATGTACTGATTGTTGTAACAAAGTCAAAGTAGAACCAAATTACAGATACGGTGGTACCTGGAAAGGAGATCGTCATTAAAATTGAATTCTATTCAAATTCACACTAACCTGAGAACCTTCTGCCATAATGAATGAACTTTGTGCTTCATATTCGACAATTTTGAAATGGAATTCGCCATTTATTTGACTGCTAATGTTTAGTGCAATTCTTTTGTTACTGCTTTATAAAAACCATGCAGTGCTGCCATGGAAGATTATCTATATTTTTATAAAACGTAAAACCAGCTGCTTTAAATTCTTTAATGGCCTGTGCTTCACTCATTTTGTGTATAGTTTTAATTGGTAAAGTTTTATCTTCGGATCTAAATTCTACAAGCACTAATTTACCACCTGGTTTTAATGCGGATAGCATTGATAAAGCCATTTCATAAGGATAAGAAAATTCATGGTATACATCTACTAACAACATCATATCAACAGTATTTTCTGGCAAAGACACATTTTGTTCAGTACTCAAGACAGGTACTATACGTGATAATTTTTCTTGGTTGATTCTTTCAGTTAAATACCAAATCATTTCTGGCTCAACGTCCACTGCAAAAACTTTGCCATTTCCCACCATTTTTGAAAGTAATGCACTATGATAGCCACTACCCGCTCCTACATCAGCAATATGCATGCCTGGTTTAACAGATAAATTTTTTAATAATAGAGAGGTGTTTTCTTCCATTTCTCTTTCTTTTCTTTCAAGCCAATCTATTCCATAATGACTCATTACCTGTGCAATTTGTCTGCCCATATACCACTTGTTGATACCGTTTGGATCTCCAGTCCTGATTTTATAACGATCTTGACCCAAAGAAAATAGTGAGAGAGATAGAAAAGTAAAAAGCAGTATATAGGTTTTTAATGAATGCATAGATTTAGTTATATTTTAAAAAGCCCTGATGGCACATACACAAAGACTAAGTTCTTTATTTTCGCTAAGCTGAATACCAGTTCCAAAATCATGCGCCCAAGCAAAATTTGAAGAAACTTCCGAAGAACTCCAATAAAGGTTATCTAAACAATTAACGACTGAAATTTTATTTAAATACATTTTATTTAATTCGTCCTTACTTGGCAAAAACCAATCTGAATAACCTCCACCCCTGTATGCTCTTGCTAAACCTGATGCATAACTTGATTGTACTAGTCCTTGATTCAAAATAATTGAATTTGTATTGACTAAACCTGCTCCAATTGAAGTTGCTGTTGCACCTGTATTAGTATAAACTCCATTATACCATCGTGATCTATAAATATCGGTTGCTACAATTAATCCATGTGGAGTACTAGCTTCATATCCTGGATCATTTGGTTGTAGAATATAAATCAAAATTCCTCCGTTCAATTTTTCACCAATATTTGTCACAACACATTTTAGCCTGTCAGCATTTAATTTGTTAGGCTCTAAAATACCCAATCTAATAGAATCACATCCGCTGATTGATAAACAGGACACCAGACGAATTGAATCCATCTTTGTTTTTAATAGCCCATTTTTTATGGAATCGCATGAACTAAGTTTCGATATTGCTGATATCTTAGGTGATTCCATTGCTTTATTAGAACATGCCAAAAGAAATAAAATAGAAAATATTAAAATAAATAGTTGCTTCATATAAAAAATAAAAAAATCATAATGCTGTGAAGATATTCAACTTTACAAAGATTATATCTTATCAAACCAAAAAGTGTTAGCAATGGTAGAAATATCACCATTAAAAGTTCGTGTGTTCGGTAATAAATGACAAAACCTCACGTAAAAACAACAAAGGACTCACGATTTAACGTAAGTCCTTGATTTACATGTAGCGAGCATTATACTACATTCTAACCAAATGTGGAGGGATTTGAGGGAATTCTACAAAATGGTATGTATTTTAAACAATTTGTTAAAAGTAAATATGAATTCAAGACAATAATTTTATGTGATTTTATAGTTAATTTGCCTCCAATAATAATTTTAAATATGCAAAAAAGTATCAAATACCTACTAATTACATCATTTATTTTTTCTAGCATCTTTACAGTTGCTCACGAATATTGGATAGCACCCGTTAAGTATAAAGTAAAATCAAATGAATCTTTCTCTATTAATTGTTATGCTGGAGAAGATTTCAAAGAAGAGGTTTGGGCTAAAAGAAAAGATAGAACATTGCAGGTTAAACTATTCCACGAAAATGAATTAATGGATATTACCCCAAAATTCATAGCTCAGGATTCTGTAAAGATTCCGATGTACTTAAGTAAAGAAGGAAATCACCTTATAGCAATTAGAACTAAGCCATCTTATATAGAAATGGAAGGGAAAGCCTTTAATGCATATTTGGAAGAAGATGGAATGAGAAATATTTTAGCATTCAGAGAAAAAAATAATCTTAAAGAAAAAAGATCGAGGGAATATTATCAACGTTGTGCCAAAACACTATTACAAGTTGATGGTAAAAATGATGAAACTTATAAAATAAACACAGGAATGACGCTTGAGATTATCCCACAAAATAATCCATACACATTAGATGCTGAAGAATTAAATGTATACTTTGAATTTAAAGGGAAGCCTCTTTCTAACTATCAAGTAAGAACATGGTGCAAAAAAGATGGCAAATTGATTGTTAAATCTTTTCATAAAACCGATGCCAACGGTTATGCAAAACTTCCAATTAAAGGAAAAGGAGAATGGATGATTTCTGTTGTTAAAATGGAATTATACTCTGATACGAATAAAGCTGATTATGATAGTTATTGGGGGTCTTATACATTTAGTAATAATTAGAATGTATTAATTACAAAAAATACTTTATCAAAAAAAAGCAGGCCGTTAGTACCTGCTTTTTTACTTAATATGTTATTCTCTAAAATAACATTGTAGCGAGACCGGGATTTGAACCCGGGACCTCAGGGTTATGAAGATTTTTTGAGAAAATGAAAGTGTTGATTTGTAATGTGTTATGTTTTCACAAAACCGAAATCAACCGATTTGAACCGAATTCAGGGGGTGTTTTCATGACACAAAAGAAAAAGGGAATGTAGAAACACTCCCCGCTTTGTCTAACATCTATGAGACCCCTTTATTTGGGTAATTTACTAACCCAGTTTAAACCACCCTTCAAATAATTTATCTCCAGATAATTGAAATTCTTTTTGATCAACAACTTCATTATCTACTTTCTTGATTAATTTTAAATGTCTTCCTCTCTGCAAAAACTGATTATTTACAAAAGTGCTAAATTTAATTTCCTTTGGCTGCTTTAAAAATATTTCTTTTGACCACCTATTCCCAACATATTCTTTTATAAATGGTCTTCCATTTTCATCAGTAAACTGTACCTGACCAAATGTTTCAAAATTTATTTCAACAATAAGTTCAACTTTAATCAATGGTATAGTATCCATTATCCTATTATTTGGAAATAGATTATAAATATCTTTCACAGAAATGGTTCGGGGGGACATTTTGAATTGTTTAATTCAGTACTAAATTAGAAAAGAGATATAACTAGCATATTAATTAGAAATTAACTTTTTGTGATTTAGTTTGCATAGAAGCAATTCTATTAAAAAGTTAAAAACCTCACGCAAAACCTCACGCAAACCTCACGCAGAAACAAAAAAGGACCCACGATTTAACGTAAGTCCTTGATTTTCATGTAGCGAGACCAGAAACAACTTTACTATTTCTTACTTGGCGCTAATACTAACACCTGAAATGAACCTGGGATCACTTTAGCCCTTGTACCTTTTGGTGCATCCGCTGGTAAAGGTTCGTAATCAGCAGTAGGTAAATAAACCATATGCGTTTTATTATCTAAAGAAATGGTGCGTGCTCCTCTTTTAGTGGTTATTGTTTCTACTAATTTAAACTCATTAGCAGATACTTCTTTCACCACTGATACTGTTCCTGATCCATTAGAAGTGAAAATTAATTTTGAAGCTGGATCAAAAGCGGCTCCATCGCAACCTTCTCCAATTGGCACTGTAGCCACAATTTTTCCGTTGGTTGCATCCATTACCACTAAGGTTTTATCACAGGTAGAAAACAATCGTTTTGTTTTAATATCAATGGCTAAACCAGTTGGAGATTCTGAAGGTGATAAATCCCAAATATTTGTAACGGCTGCTTTGGCGATATCTACTTCAGCAATTTGATTTTTGTCTTCTAAGTTCACAAATAATTTACCAGCCTCATCACTAACAACTGTTTCTAATTTAGTACCACCTACAGCAATTGTTGCTACCACTTGATTGGTATTTACATCTATTATTGAAAGATCTCCTCCACTATGATTACTGGTCACTATTTTATTTGAGAATTGATCGTACATGATCCAGTCGGGGTTTTTACCCACCTCAATTTGTGTAAGTGTTGCACCTGTTTTTAAATCAAACACAGTAACATTATTGGTTTTACCATTACTTGTATATCCCATTCCCAATGATGGCACGAAAGCTACCCCATGCACACCAATTGTATTGTTAATTATACCTATTGAATCGCCAGTAATTTTATCTAAAATATTGATTTGGCCTCCATGAGACAAATACAATTTATTAGAATTAGCATCTACCGCGGGATAATCCCATCCACCCATACTGGTAATATGAAATGTTTTTACAATTTGGTAACCTGATTGTGCTGAAACCTTGGTTGCAAATGCTATTAATAGCAGGCAAATTGGAAGGATATTTTTTTTCATTTAATAAAATTTGAGATGATTATGATTGTTTAATATAATTTAAAAAATACAGACATATTTACCACCCTTCCATCCAATGGCGCCCATATCTATGGGAAGCCTGGATTATTAAGCGGAGGAAATACTATTTGATTGTTTTATAGCGCATTATCAAATTGCATTTTATCTTCTGCTTTTTTAGTGGTTTTACCAAAACGATAATTAAAGCCAATATAAAATACCTGTGCATCTCTACTGGTCAATTGATTTTGTATTAAGAATTTAGTAGTAAGATCTGATTTTTGCTTCAAGGTACTGAACACATCACTTAAAGTAGCGACAACAGATAGTTTGTTTTTCATTAGATCTTGACGCAAACCCATATTTACAACAAAGGTTGGATCAAAAAATCCTTGTATCGTTTGCCTCCCAGACCTATAAATACAAGTGAATTGATACATGGTACTTTTAGTGATAGAAGCACTTGCATTAAAGTTGGTATTGCTACTCCAAATCGATTTTTTATCGGGAGCAGTTGCTGTTCCAAAATTGATGGTATTATAAAACACATTGGTACTCAAATTAGCAGTAATCGTTTTTGTTGGCTTTGCAGAAACGACTAGCTCAAAACCAGTATTCTGATCGTTCGATAAATTTTGCCTAGTAGTTAAAAATGTGGTATCGTTCAATTTTTGAGTGATAGAAGTAAATCCATTGTATTTGTACCTATAGTAAATACTTGGCACGATGGTAAATATGTTATTCTTCCATTGATACCCAAATTCTAGCGAATGAATAAACTCTGGCAGCAAATAGGGGTTTCCTGCTCTTAAATTAATTGGATCCATATATTCAGGGAATGGATTTAAATCGTCGCCTTCTGGCCTGTTCACTCGCTTACTATAATTCAATTGCAATTCACCCTTTGAAAGTTTATAGGCTAATTGAACTGTAGGAAAAACATTGAAGTATTGATTCTTTATGATTGAATCTCTGGTCACCAAATTACTTTCTATGAACGATTGTTCTGCCCTCAAGCCCAATGAATATTCTAATTCACCAATGGCATTGGAATAGGTGCCATATACTGCATGTATTTTTTGATTCAACTTAAAAAGATTGGAAGTCAATGGATTTTTAATAACTCTGCCCGTGGAAGGATTGTAGTTTTCCGTTAGAAAATCGATGTCTTGTTGAATGAAAGATCCTGCATAACCAAGTTCTAGTTTAGCGTTTTCCCCTAATGGATTTATAAAATCTATCGTGGCTTGTTGATTGTGTTCAATTTGATTGACAAAATTATTATCTGGTATAGTTAGTTTGTTTGGAAAGTAGTACTGATTATTGTAATAATTTTTTTCATCTTCACTTTGAGAGGAAGCAGTAAACTCAAACCGTAATTCTTTCCCTACTTTGTTATAATTATGTTGCCAATAGGCAGTGAGATCTTTTTCATTTTCTACTGCAGGAGCAAAACGAGTTCTGTCTAAACGTTGTGTAATTTGTCTATTCTTATCAAAAAAAGTACGTTCATATAAATCGTTTCTTTCTAAACTAGTTTTTAAATAACTTCCAGATAGCCCGATGCTATTCATTGTATCGATGGTATAGTCAAAACCTCCTCTTAATAAATGAGACATTGGCCTGGCTTTGGATCTGTAATTTTCGGTGTAAAATCCTGTGGTTGCTCTTGAAAGTGAATCAGTAAATGTCCGATTAGTATTACCAAAACGATTTCTTTCATCCTGGCGAATACTATAAGTAGCAAAAGTATTGAGCTTACTCGTTTTATAATTGAGGTTTAAACTACCATTTTCTCTTTGTTTGTTACCTATATTACCAGTAATATTCCCATTGAAACCTGCTTTGATATTCTTTTTCATGACGATATTAATCATACCCGCAGTTCCATCTGGTCGATACTTTGCAGAAGGGTTGGTGATCACTTCAATTCTTTCAATGGTATTGGCTGGAATTTGTTGCAATATCTCGGCCCTATTTTTTCCCATTAATGGCGAAGGTCTTCCGTTAATGAGCACCATTAATTCTCCAGAACCTCTCAAACTAATATTGCCTTCGATATCTACTTCTACAGACGGAACATTTCGCAGTATATCACTAGCTGAACCCGATTGAGCCATAATATCCTGTGAAGTATTATACACTTTTTTTCCTACTGTAGAACTTAGCATATTCTTTTTTGCAGTAACACTCACTTCATTTAGTGTATTGGAACTTAATTCCATACTGATATTACCCATCGCAATGATACTTGCGTTTGCAGTCAGCAAAACAGTTTGTGTAGGTGCTATCAAACCCATATAATTTACTTTAAGTAAATAGTTGCCGAGCGCTATACTATCTAAATTAAATCTGCCTTTTTTATTACTGATAGACATTTTAATAACAACATTATTAGTTGGTCCTAATAACTGAACGGTAGCATATTCTATGGGTAGTCCAGTTTTTATGTCAACCACCGTTCCGTTTACAGATCCTATATTTTTTTGTGCTGATAAATTGCAATAACAACTTATCAGTATAAGTATTATACCTAAATATTTCATTAAAAACTTTTTAAAATACCACCAATTATACAGTCTAACCAAATCAAAATTAATTACCTTAAAGTTAGCTGTATAATCGGTGGATAGAGATTGATTTACATTATTTTTCCAGTTAGATCGAGTTTGGCTTCTTTGGTTTTACCCTTTAAACTATATTCAATTTCGAAATAGTTCTTGCCTTCTTTAGACTCAATTTTATATACTTCTTTGATGGTTGCTCCTGCAAATGCTTTATTAAAACCATCCATAACTGCTTTTGGTGTATTCGCTTGTGGAATGGCCATTTCAGTTTCCATCCATTCGCCTTTTCCTGAAAAATTAGCAGAGCCTTTTTTACCGTCCATTACAAAACTGGCTTCATAATCATTTTTGGATTCCATTTCCCATTTTACTTCTTTCGCAGTCGGAAATTTAGTTTGAAAGGCTTTTTGTGCCTCAGTTGTTACTTTAGTTTTTTGAGCAAATGAAATGATTTGACTGAACATCAAAATGCTAATAATGAAATATTTTTTCATAATATTAATTTGAGCACACACTTTTTTTAGTGTAAATGCAATGATTTAAATAGTGTAAAACGATTGTGGTAAATGAAAAAACTAAACAGAAGGTGGTCTAAAAATTCCAGGACAATATTCCTCGTTGTTGATTTTTATTGAATAATCAGGACCAATTTTAATAGGAATGATGTAAGTGGCAAATTCAATTAA
>Ga0214921_10006993_pt1 | contig 15201 bp, 10 predicted proteins | sample LL1505_MetaG_FD_177992 | JGI IMG/M metagenome (GOLD analysis project Ga0214921, IMG submission 177992) | Freshwater microbial communities from Lake Lanier, Atlanta, Georgia, United States - LL-1505 | ecosystem: Environmental > Aquatic > Freshwater > Lake | place: USA: Georgia | collected... | reverse complement strand
AAGCGTTGTGTCATTCTTTTACACGGCTGGCCTGATAGCCCTAGAACTTGGAATGGCGTAGCACCTGAATTGGCTAAGCAAGGCTGGCGTGTATTGGTTCCAGCGCTTCGCGGATTCTCACCCACCCTGTTTTTGAAAAGTGAAACTCCACGTACTGGACAACTTGCATCACTGGGGCGAGACCTTGTCGAGTTCATTGCCGCATTAGGCATAGAGAAGCCTGCCTTGGTAGGCCACGACTGGGGCGCTCGTGCCGCAGGAAATGCATGCGGTTTGTCTCCAGGTATTGCTAGCCATCTTGTCCTCGTGTCTGTAGGGTATGGGACTAATCTTCCCAGTCAGCACATTGACTTCTTACAAGCCAAAAATTATTGGTACCACTGGCTAATGGCAACCTCAAAGGGAGCGGAATTAGTTAAAAACGATCCAAAGGGATTCGCAAAAATCATGTGGGATACGTGGTCTCCTCCTGGGTGGTACAGCCATGAGGAGTTCGAGATAACAGCGCAAGCTTTTGACAACCCTGATTGGCTAGATGTGACTCTTCATTCCTACAGCCACAGGTGGGGACATGCACCGAGTGACCCTTACTACGCAAATGACGAGTCTGTTTTAAATCAAATACCTAAAATCAAAATTCCCACCTTGATGCTTCACGGAATAGAAGACTCAGTTAGCCTTCCTAAAACATCTGAAGGAAAAGAGCATTTATTTAGTAACCATTACGAAAGAAAACTACTGCCAAAAATTGGTCACTTCCCGCAAAGAGAAAATCCAGATTTGATTGCGCGTGAATTGGTTGATTTTTTAGAGCGACATTAAGTCTTAAAACAGACTGCTGCAGACGAGAGCAGATGTCTTGGACATGGACAGTTGCTGATTAGAAGCTGCACCCAATCTAATTGGGGCCCAAGTTGTTAACGATGTGATCGGTACAAACTGTAAATAGTGTCTTCAGTATGTACCCTTTTTTAATGGTGGGCCCACCTGGACTCGAACCAGGGACCAAAGGATTATGAGCAGCTTCAATAAATAAAACCTCAATGAAATCAAGAGGTTGCAAGGGCTCTGCAGTGGTGTGGAAGCAAATGTGGAAGCAATTTTTTAATTGAGTTGCTTTTTGGTGAGACCAATACATCGCGAAGTCAGGCTTCCAATTTATTGGATGAACCTCTAAGCTTCGACTGATAAGTTTCTTCGCTAATTTCTTCCGGGCTCTTAGGTGCAAGATCTCCTGGCTCAATTCGAATACGGCCTATATGACCCGAGTACTTGAAAGATCCCATATCCTCATATTGTTCGCTCACGGCAGTTCTTCGAGAAACACCTACACTCAACCCGCTATTTGGAATACGTAAAAGAGTTGGAGACAAATCCAAATCTACAAAACAAATAACGCCATTTAGCGTCACGTTGGCAATTCCTTTCCTTTCTCCAATTGCTTTATATCTGAACTCGAATATTTGAGGGCCTTCGACCAATTTGATTGGGGCTAACGACTTCGGACTGTGCCACCATTGATACACAAAATACAAGGCGCCGCTTCTTACAAACAAAGTCAGTCCGCAGAATCTATCACCAAGGGCGAATATCACACCAGTGTTTTCAGATTTCCAATCAAAATCTGCACGAATAACATAACTACGATCTCCAACCATCGGCGTTATAACGAGACCTGGAATAGATTGCGACGTTCTAAAAAAATCTCTAGGAACAAGCAGTCGATCAAGTTCGTATGGAGGAAAAGTTGTGTTGCGACTTTCATTCCGATTATCGATTGGATAAACATAATTAGTACCAGCTTGCAAGTCAAATTCGACAACAAGTTGCGCAACTATTTCGGGATGTAATGCAGCTAGATCATGAATTTCTACTGGATCATTTTCTAAATCAAACAACATCCAATTATTTAAATCGATTGCTTTTTCAGGCGTTTGTAGGGAGACAATTTTCCACTTGCCTGATATGAATGCCCGATTACCTTGCAACTCATAGTATTGATAGTCACGCTTCTGCGGTGCATTGGAATTCTTGAGTGCATCGGCAAAACTGATCCCATCTAGCGCACGCGTCTCAAAACCATTAAATACCTCAGGCAAAGACGCACCAGTCAGCGCCATCACCGTGGGCAAAATATCTGTGACATGAACCCACTGGCGACGCAAAGCACCTCGATCGGTAATGCCGGCCGGCCAGTGAACCACTAATGGAACACGAATACCTCCAGCCATGGGCGTTCGTTTAAAGAAACGATAAGGCGTATTACTGACCTGCGTCCATCCGGTGGGATAACAAATATAAGTGTCTTGACTTCCCACCTTACCTTGCTGGAGTAACTGCTGGTTCAGCGCCATATTCTCTTGCGCCCCTACCCTACGGCCAATCAGGTTCATAACACCCTTGGGCCCCGCTACAGAATTCGCGCCATTGTCTGATGTGATCATAATGATTGTGTTATCAAGTTGATCCGACTCACGCAGGAATTTAACCAACCGACCGACGTTTTGATCGGCGTTGTCGACCAGTGCACCGTAAATTTCCATGTAGCGAGAGAACAAGGCCTTTTCATCGTTTGGCATGTCATCCCAAGAAGGGACACCCGGATTACGCGGTGCAAAACCTGCATTAGTTTCAATCAATTGCTCGGCACGCTGCCTGTCAAAGCGGATGCGACGCAATGCATCCCAACCTTGGTCATATCGACCTTTGTATCTTGCAAGATCTTCGGGCTTAGCTTGAAGAGGGCCGTGCGGAGTTTGAAATGCCAAATAAAGAAAGAACGGTTTTTCTGGGGAACAACTCTTATGTTGCGACATCCAGTCAATAGCACGCGATGTGTAGTCATCTGGGGCGAAGTACCCTTCGGGATAACGCAACACACTGGCTAATTGGTTGCCTTCCATTATGTTGTCAGGCTGAAAATAACTGGTCTCTGGCGCCATGAATCCATAGAACTGGTCAAAACCACGCTGAACTGGCCATGAGGCGTTGTCGGCCCCTGGAAAATTATTGCGGTCATACGTGTTGTGCCATTTGCCAGCAGCCATCGTTGCGTAATGCTGTTGTCGTAAAACTTCAGCAATAGTAGGCGCATCTGGAGATATCTCCCCTTTGTATCCTGGAAAGCCGGGGTCGTTGTGAGACAACCACCCACATCCAACGCTATGCGGATTTTTACCTGTTAGTAAGGCTGCCCGAGCGGGCGTGCACATCGGTACCGTTGTGTAATTGGTAAAGCGTAACCCTTGCGCTGCTAGTGCATCAATATTCGGTGTGTCAATTTCTCCCCCAAAGCAGCCAAGATCAGAATACCCCATATCGTCCATCAATATAACAACCACATTTGGACTACCAGTGTTTGCGCGTTTAGGCGCATTCCAATGCGGTTTTGATTCGGCAAGAGTCTTAGCAATATGGCCGCTAAAAGTAGGCCAATTTTTAGTGGCTGAATTACTCGTGCTCATTATTTATATCCTTGGTTTTTAGCTAAGTACTCAAATTATTCACGTGGGATATTTGCGCTTTTCACAACTCGCACCCACTTTTCTCTATCTTGTTTGAGAAACGCCGCTAATTCGGCCTGAGTAGAAGCAGCCGCAACACTCATTCCGTTTTGTTCTAGAGTTGAACGTACTTCAATATTGTTGAGTGATTTTTCGAATTCGTTACGCAAAAGAACCTGCACTGCTGGAGGCGTTCCAGCGGGGGCAAAAATACACAACCACTGGTCAGCTTCAAATTTAGCAACGCCAGCCTCATTCATAGTTGGCACATCTGGTAGGCCCTTATAACGTTGCAAGCTAGTGACTGCTAAAGGTCGGACCTTGCTCGCCTTAATCTGCGCAAGTGCAACCGATGAATTAGCAAATAACAAATCGACTTGCCCTGAAATTAGATCTGTCATTGCCTGAGGTGCGCCTTTGTAAGGCACATGCAAAATGTCAATTCCAGCCATAGTTTTGAACAACTCACCAGACAAATGGGCTGGTGAGCCTACCCCTGCAGAAGCGTATGTAAGCTTGCCAGGTTTTGACTTTGCCAATTGAATCAATTCCTGGACACTCGTCACACCCAGTGATTGGCTAGCCACCAAAACAAATGGTGACCAAGCAATCAAGGATATTGGTACGAAGTCATTTGCCACGTCATAAGGCTGGGAGATTCTTATGGCATTGTTTATATTTAGAGCAGAAGTTGTTAATAACAGCGTATACCCATCAGCAGGCGCCTTGGCTACAGAATCTGCCCCAAGAATTCCTCCAGCTCCAAGTTTGTTATCTACTATGAATGGTTGACTAAGAGATGTTTGCAATGTTTTGCTGGTGACACGCCCAGCTATATCAACTAAACCCCCGGCAGGCCAAGGAACGATTAGTTTGACTGGTCGGTCTGGATAGTCCTTAGCAACAACAGACTGAATTAGACAGATAGAAAGAAAAATACAAGAAGTAAAAATCCTAAATATTGATTTCGTAATTTTTTCCATGATATTTCACCTTTTTATGAATGGTTTAACTATGTAGAGACTGGAGCTGTGCTGCTTCGAATGACGATATCTGCAGGATAAATCTGAAAAGGTTGGTACTGCCTTCCCTCTAGCCTAGCTACTAATTGATCAGCTGCAGCTCGGCCAATTTCTATAATCGGTGTTTTGACGCTCGTTAGACCAGGTGTTTGCGTTGCACCGAGGTCTGTGTTGTCAACACCAGTAATACTTATATCTTCTGGAATACGAATATTTGCTTCTCTACATGCCAACATTGCGCCGACTGCAAAAACATCATTCGTAGCTACTATTGCAGTTGGATAATTTGGCAAAGCTAAAATTTTTAACATAGCCTCTTTGGCGGCGTGCAAAGAAATTGGCGCATATTGCACGTATCTTTCGTCAAGAATAATGTCTTTTTCTAATAAGGCGGCTCTTACGCCCTCACCACGTGCCTGGGCGCGATCATTTCCAGCCAAGGGTGCACTGAGCAGCCCAAATCGTTTATGCCCAAGAGACAACAAGTACTTTGTTACAGCATATGTAGTAGCTCGGTTGTCAAATCCTAAACTTGGATGACGCTTAAGAGGGTCAACTGCCCAAGTCAATACATATGGCTTTCCATAGTCCTCTAGCAAAGAAAAAAGTGACTGTTGGTGATCCAATCCGACGAATACAAATGCATCTACACCATGTTGAACTAGTTGATTTGCTATTCGAAGCTCTTCATTAGGGTCGTAATAGTGCTCTGCAAGAACCAATGAATAACCATGCTCGTCCAACCGCCGTTGAAGTGCACTTGTAGTTCTCGCATACAAGGCATACTCAAAAGATGGAACGATCGCTCCTATCATCTTGCTTTTGTGGCTCCTCAATGTTCTAGCCGCACCATGTGGTACGTAACGTAATTTAGAGGCGGCATCAATTACGCGTTGGCGAGTTATTGGGTCAACATGCTCTGGGTTATTTAGCGTCCTTGATACCGTAGCCGTAGACACACCCGCTAGACGCGCCACATCTTTCGCGGCAGTCCTAATCCTCCCTGCTGATAAGTTTTCTGATTTTTCAGAATCAATAGTAGGCCAATTCATGTAATCGTTTTCTTTGTATGTAAACAACACCTATATAAAGAATTATTACTAATAAAGAAACTTTTTCACTGGTGAAATCCCTAGTTAAAAATAAAAAAAACTCAAGTGCAATGTCATATGATGCAATTTATGTAATCGTTTGCATTCTAATTGGACCTTAAATGTCTTTCAACCTAACTGGAGAGCGCCATGGATAAAAACAACTTACCAAACAGCCCCCTAAATCAACCTCGCAGAGAATTTATCGCCAAAACTACTGCATTTGGAATAGCAGCAATGGGCGGGGCAAGCTTGTCACATCCTGCACTCGCTCAAGCCTCTGAATTGGCAGCCTACACCAGTGCAAAAATAAATTGGCGACAAGTGCAAGGTGAATCTATTAATTTAGCGGTGATTCCTGCTAGCTATTTTGACAATTTACTAGGTTTGCTCCCACAGTTTGAAGCGCTAACAGGAATTAAAGTCAATGCTGAAAAAGTGCCTCCAGGACAAATACGTCAAAAGGCAATGCTCGATCTCTCTTCTAAGACTGGCACATACGCTACGCATGCTGCAGATCCGATGTACTACCCCTTATATGTCGCCAATAAATGGGTGGAGCCTCTCGATAAATATTTGAACGACGCAACCCTGACAGACCCTGGATGGTTCAATTACAACGACATACTGAAAGCTTGGCGTGAGGCAGATTCAGTGGACGGCAAACCCTACGGAATCCCATACGACGGTGAAGTAACGGTTCAGGTTTATCGTAAAGACCTATACGCAGCCAAAGGACTGAAGCCAGCGGATACATATGAGCAATTACTTTCAAATGCGAAGGCATTAAATGATCCTGCTAATCGCTTGTATGGCCTTGCAATGCGGGGGTTTGCAGGTGCTGGACAAAATATGTATATTTATCCTTCACTCTTTCGGGGTTTTGGCGGAAATTGGTTTTCTGGTAAAGATTTAGTTGTAAATAGCGCGGAGGCTGTCAGCGCACTCGATTGGTACGTCGGAGCCTTGTCACAATTCGCCCCACCTGCAGTTCGAAATTGGAACTGGCCTGATATTGCAGATGCCTTCTCACAAGGTACTGTGGCTTGTTATCTTGATGCGCACTCTTCTGCTGCAGTTATCAATAACCCAGAAAAATCCAAAGTCGTTGGAAAAATTGGTTATGCCCGCTGGCCGCGTGGCCCCGCAGGAAAACGGGTAACCTCTATTTGGAATTGGGGATTCCCAATCAACGCGGCCTTGAGTGAACGGGCGAAAAAGGCAACTTGGCTATTTATCACTTGGGCAACTTCTGCTGAAACCCAAGCCAGAACCTCTTGGAAATTTGAAGGCCCTGCCAAAAGATCTGGTGTGAACCGAACATCTTTATGGCGCTCCAGTGAATTTGCAAATACTATGCGCGGATCTGGTGACAACTTTATACAAGCGGCACTCGAGTCGCTTGACCAAGACACAGACGTCGATTGGCGGCCCCGCGTTCCACAGTGGCCCGCCATAGGGGACACGATGGCCACAGCCATTCAATCTGCACTGGTCGGGCAGAAGAAATCAAAAGAAGCTTTGGACGAAGCACAGGTACGCATCACGCAAATAATGCGAGGCTAAATAAATTCTGATTTTGAATTTATAGACTTTGCTATGGGATTAACCAGATCCACTATGGAGGATCAAGAAAAGCGTTTTGCGCTGATTTTGTTTCTTCCTTCTTTCTTGCTTTTACTTTTAATCACAACAGCACCCTTAGTTTTTCTGGCTTGGAACAGTCTGCAAAAACTCGATTTAGGCATGCCATGGATTTCAGGCTTTACAGGCTTTGGCAACTACGTGAAGATGGGTGAAGATCCACGTTTTTGGAATTCATTAAGTCTGACCATCATCTACACCTTCTCGACCGTAGTGCTACAGATCCTGATAGGTTTATCACTGGCCTTATTAGTTTTAAAAATCCCACGAGGCCAAGCGATCATGAGAATTGCGGCGATCTTGCCAATCGTCCTGGCCCCCGTAGTAGTAGGTCTTTTTTGGCGCACATTGGTTTTAGCACCAGACTTTGGTTTGGTTGACCTCGTTACACGGGCGCTTGACCTAGGCAATTACAACTGGCTAGGAGATCCTCAATTAGCACTGATTTCAGTTATTGCCATTCATACGTGGCAGTGGACGCCTTTTGCCTTCTTGGTCTTATTGGCCACCTTAGCAACGCTTCCTCCCGATGTCTTTGAGGCTGCGCGATTGGATCGCGCCAATGCATGGCAACGTTTTTGGCACATTACATTGCCACTGATCAGACCAGCGATTGTGATGGTCATCATCCTACGCACGATGACTGCTTTGTCAGCGTTTGCCGCTATTTTTGCCGCGACAGGCGGCGGGCCGGGTACATCTACGGAAATATTAAACCTCTACGCCTATCGCACATCATTCACAGAGCTCAATATTGGTTATGGCTCTGCACTTGCTATGGTCTTATTAGGGATCACAATGCTTGTTTCTTGGACATTATTTCGTCACCGTCGCAAAGGTTCAACATGAATCGCTTTGGTCGTCAAGTGACTTTATATGTCGTATCAGGACTTTTGGTTTCCGTGTGGGCTTTCCCTGTTTTATGGGCATTCTTAACATCGTTCAAAACCGAACGTGATGTTCTGGCCTATCCTCCGATGTTTTTTTTCACGCCCACTCTAAGTAATTACAAAGAAGTTCTTTTCGGAACCTCTTCGATACTGCCTAATCTTTGGTCTAGCTTAGTTGTTACGTGCTCAGCTACATTTTTAACACTGTGCTTTGCTATACCTGCTGCCTATTCATTAGCCCGACTACGCTATCCATTTCGTCGTTCAAGTGGGTTCTACATCCTGGCTACCCAAATGCTGCCACCAGTTGGTCTGGTAATACCCTACTACCTCGCACTGCAACGCTTTGGGTGGCTAGACACTTACAGCGGTTTGGTAATTATCTACCTGACATTTTCTTTGCCTTTTGCTATTTGGCTGTTAGTGTCTTATTTCGAGGATATTCCTTACGAAATGGAAGAAGCGGCACTGCTAGACCGAGCTGGTCGTTGGCGTGCGTTGTGGTTCATTGTGTTGCCTCAGGTCGGTGGCGGCATTGCTGTGACTACAGTGTTCGTATTCCTCAACGCTTGGAATGAATTCATGTTTGCTGTGGTGCTAGGTGGAAATCGGGTTCGTCCTGTCACCGTTGCAATGTTTAATTTCATATCGGTTGAGCAAACGCAATGGGCGAAAGTGGCTGCAGGGGCCATGGTTGCAATGGCCCCAGTCATTTTGCTTGGCCTACTCGCGCAACGACATATCGTCAAAGGGCTGACTGTCGGAGCGGTCAAAGGAGGAGGAAGAAGATGAGTGCTCATGGAAGCGTCAAAATGGAAAAAGTCTCCAAGCGACATGGAGAGACCACGGTGCTTCACGGTGTGGATTTAGAAATCAAAGCCGGCGAATTTTTCGTACTCTTAGGGCCCTCAGGTTCTGGTAAAACAACTACCTTACGCATACTGTCTGGGTTGGAACCTGTCAGCGGCGGGCAAGTGTGGATTGATGGTGAAGATGTTACTTTTACCGAACCAGGTGCACGCGATGTAGCCATGGTGTTTCAAAGTTATGCGCTCTATCCACACATGACAGTGGCTCAAAATATTGGGTTCCCACTAAAAATGGTAAGGCAATCTCAGCAAGCGATTGAAGAAGCAGTGAACGAAGCTGCAAAACGGGTTGGTATTGCACATTTGCTTAGCCGTCGCCCTGGTCAACTTTCGGGGGGGCAACAACAACGTGTCGCTCTAGCGCGTGCAATAGTTAGACATCCAAGAATATTTCTTCTTGACGAACCGCTTTCCAATTTAGACGCAAAGTTAAGACTAGAAACACGACTCGAACTACACCAATTGCAACGTGAGTTAGGCGTAACGACTGTGTATGTCACCCATGACCAAGAGGAAGCTATGACGTTGGCAGATAGGATTGCCGTCTTCATGGATGGAAATATCGTACAAGTCGGTACACCTAGAGAAATATTTGGTGAGCCTTCAACAATTGAAGTAGCGGGTTTTATTGGTACACCACCCATGAATTTGATACCAGCACAGTGGACGGAAAACTCCATTGATATCCAAGGTAGTACGCACCAAGCCCCTATGTTTTCCAGTCAATCGAAAGATATCACGGTTGGCATTCGACCCAACGATTTCAGATTGACACTGCACGGTATATCAGCCCGAGTCCTCCATATTGAAGATTTAGGAGATAACACCATCATCAATTTAGAGGCTAATACTCTTCGGTTGAAATTAAAAATGGAAGGGCTCACGAACTTGCGTGAAGGCGAAGAAGTACATCTGAGCTTCGATCCAAAATCTGCCCATTTATTTGATCGACTAAATGGCCAGCGTATTAATTAATTTTTTTGTAAAGCGGAGAATTCAATGACTCAGAAACCTAATATATTGCTTATCCTCAATGACGACATGGGGTACTCAGATATAGGGTCTTATGGCGGGGAAGTGAACACACCCAACCTCGATCGGCTAGCAAAAGGCGGGCTTCGATTTACCCAGTTTTACAACACCGCTAGGTGTAGTCCCTCTCGTGCATCTCTTCTAACGGGGCTACATCCACACCAAACTGGTATTGGTATTTTGACTTATGACTCAGGTCCTGAGGGATATGCGGGCAATCTGAACCACCGCTGCGCAACGATAGCTGAAGTGCTGAAGTCCTCTGGTTATCGCACCTATCTCAGTGGTAAATGGCACGTATCTAGTAGTCTCAAACAGCCTACTGACTCATGGCCATTACAGCGAGGTTTTGACGAGTTCTTCGGAACCATTATTGGGGCAGGTAGTTTTTATGATCCCAACACCCTCACCCGCGGCAATGACAATGCAGAACATGAAGCACGTCAACCAGGATTTTTTTATACGGATGCGATCAGCGATGAAGCTGTGAAGTTTTTAGCCTCTCACCATTCACACCATAGTAGCCAACCATTTTTTGAGTATGTCGCTTACACAGCACCGCACTGGCCTTTGCATGCACACGATGAGGATATTGCCAAATATAAAGGGCGTTTTGATGCTGGTTGGGACCAATTAAGAGAAGAACGTTTAGAGCGACTCGTTCGCTGGGGCATCTTAGATTCGCAGTGGAAGTTGACCGATCGTGATCCAAGTCAACCCGCTTGGAAAGACACTGAAAATAAAGAATGGTTGGCGCGATGCATGGAAGTGTACGCCGCACAAATAGACCGGATGGACCAAGGCATTGGCAAAATCTTGGATGAACTGGAAAGAAATAACCAACTCGAAAACACCTTGGTTATCTTTTTAGCAGATAACGGCGCTTGTGCGGAGGACATTCCTGAAGACGTCACCATTGATGAGCTAGTCAATAAGTTGATGATTGCACGCTCACACACGCGTGATGGCGCAGTGGTTCACTTTGGCAACAATACAGACTTGATGCCAGGACCAGAAAATACATATCAAAGTTATGGTGCGGCTTGGGCTAATTTATCCAATACGCCCTTTCGACTATACAAACATTGGATTCATGAAGGTGGTATTTCCACACCACTCATCATGCATTGGCCAAATGGTATTGCGCAACGTGGTGAAATAAGACATACACCTGGTTACTTACCAGACATCATGGCGACCATTTTGGACGTTACAGCTACCGCCTATCCTGCTGAGGTTAATGGACGTAGCGTTTTACCCATTGAAGGTTACTCGCTCAAGCAGGCATTTCCAGCAGACTTAGAAAGTCGACCCGCCATGTTCTGGGAGCATGAGGGTAATGCAGCAGTGAGAATAGGCGCATGGAAATTAGTGCGGGAATACCCAAAGGAATGGGAACTCTACAACCTAACAGACGATCGCACCGAACTAAACGATCTTGCCCAGCAATACCCGGAAAAGGTTGCAACGATGGCGCAGCAATATGAAGAATGGGCACAACGATGCGGTGTATTACCTCGCGAAGGAGTTGTCGCTTTAATGAGGAGTCAAGGCGTAACTCGAGCGTTCTGGGAAAAAGAGTGAAAAGCTGTTGTTCTCCTTCGACTGACTCTTTATCCAATACTCGCAGTAAGGAATCTAAGGAGAAATTAGATGCTGTATCCAATGCAACGCCAGAGTTGGTGCAGTTACAGGGAGGAGTGTTCACCATGGGAACAGATTCCCATGAAGGTTTTGCGGAAGATGGCGAAGGCCCTGCGCGTCAGGTATCTATTAGTAAATTTTCGATAGCTACTTCGGCCGTCACTAATCGTGATTTTCGTGAATTTATACGTGCGACGCATTACATAACAGAGGCTGAGCAAGTCGGGGCCTCATTTGTGTTTTATCTTCAAATTCCAAAAACACAACGCCCGCATCAGCGTCGCGTCTCGAGAGATTTACCTTGGTGGTTACAAGTCGATGGAGCCTGTTGGCAACGACCTATTGGACCAGGTAGCACAATCCATGATTTATTAGACAATCCAGTTGTTCACATAAGTTGGAATGATGCAATTGCTTACTGCAGTTGGACAAAAATGCGACTACCAACAGAAGCGGAATGGGAGTTTGCTGCTGGGGCTGGACAATCGTATCGGCTTCCTTGGGGGGATGAATTGATGCTAAATGGCAGCTTACCTTGTAATATTTGGCAAGGTAAGTTTCCCAATGATCCTGCCATAAATTGGACGCCAGGCACAGTACCAGTTAAGTCATACTCGCCGAATGCTTGGGGCATTTACCAAACATCAGGTAATGTATGGGAGTGGTGTGCCGATTGGTTTTCTCCAAAGTATCATCAACAAACGCATAGCGTTGACCCCTTTTACGACCGTCTTACCGGAAAGCGATCGATGCGAGGAGGATCTTTTCTATGCCACGATTCCTATTGCAATCGATATCGTATTGCCGCTCGCGGGTCCAACACCCCTGAAACAAGTACTAGCAACATAGGTTTTAGAGTCGCAATTTCTTAGTACGTCCTAAAAAAGTACTTATGAAAAAACTTTCAAGACAGTACAAATTCACACGCGCAGTCGATGATGAGTTGGTAAGGTTAGAGTTGTTTTTGGGTCAACGTAAAGTTGGCAGCATATAACTTTGTGCCAAAGTTTTAAATGCTTCTAATTGCGGATTATGAATTTTTTCTGATATCAAAATAGTAGCCACTTTGTCAGATAGTTCCAACGCTAACGCAGCGTCTAAAAACAATAAGCGCGATCGCCTAGCCAACACATCCTCCACAGTTCTTGCATATTCATAGCGGACAGCAAAACGCACCATGGCTTCGCTTAATCCTTCACATAACCATAACTTACAGCCCGGCAATGTTGACAACAAAGATTGCTCAGTACCGTATGAATGGGGTCCCTGCTGATGCGTCAGAGGAATTCCTAAATAGCTTTCGTCTGATCTGGGCGCGCCTACCAAAGGGCAATCTGCTGTCATCGGTAGCTTGTCTGATTTGGTAATCAATCCAGAATCTAGACATTGTTGAAGAACATCTTCAGCCATCGCGCGGTAAGTCGTCCATTTGCCACCTGTCACAGTCACCAAGCCACTCTCACTAATAAGGATGGTGTGTTCGCGACTGATACCTTTGGTATTGCCGGATGTGGTTTTTTGCGGTTTAACCAGCGGCCGTAAACCAACCCAAACGCTGCGCACATCTGCGCGTGAAGGTGCTTTTGACAAATATCGAGCAGACTCGTTCAATATGAAATCCACCTCTTCGGCAAAAGCCATGGGTTCAATCGGTAAATCAGTGCGTGGGGTGTCTGTCGTACCCAGAATTACTTTGCCAAGCCAAGGAACTGCAAACAAAACACGCCCGTCTTGGGTACTAGGCACCAACAATGCGAAGTCTTTACTTAAAAAAGAACGGTCCACCACCAAGTGCACACCTTGACTTGGTGTGACCATGGGTTCAATTTTCCCACTAGAAGTATTGGCATCCATAGCGCGAATACCATCTACCCAGACCCCAGTGGCGTTTATTACACATTTAGCTTTTATATTGAATACTCTTCCAGTTTCAGCATCTTTGCCAATCAAACCACTTAGTTTGTGATTCTGATGCTCCAATGACTCCACAGAACAATAATTCAATACGACAGCACCTTTTTGTTGTGCTGTTCGTGCGATTTCAAGAGCTAGACGCGCATCGTCAAACTGACCATCCCAGTACTGCACGCCTCCGCGCAAACCAATCGATCGAACTTGGGGCAGTCGATCCAGAACTTGTTGTTTATTCAAAAATTGAGTCGAACCAATCGCCGACTTCCCCGCCATTAGGTCGTAAAGCATTAGACCCACACCATAAAAAGTAGTTTCCCACCACTTGTAAGAAGGCAATACAAATGCCAAAGGTTGCGCAATATGCGGTGCGTTGTGCAAAAGCACGGCACGTTCATATAAAGCTTCTCTTACCAATGACAAATTGCCTTGCGCTAAATAACGCACTCCTCCATGGACCAACTTGGTTGCACGTGATGATGTGCCTTTTGCAAAATCATAAGACTCCAATAAAACTACTTTGTACCCACGCGTCGCCGCATCTAACGCAACGCCAAGACCGGTCGCACCACCGCCAATGATGGCTAGATCGTAAAGATCTGTTGCGAGCAATTGATCAAAAAGTGCTGAGCGTTGCATGAAGACTCAATTGATAATCATTTATGTAGTAATTCTCCAATACAGAGAGATTAATTTGGGTTTATACCGACGTGAATTCTGTATATTAATCTCTAAACTGTCCTTAAATAAAGTAAATTTAAAATCATTGTGAAATATCTACTTGCACTTGACCAAGGCACCTCTAGTTCGCGCAGTATTGTGTTTACGCCTGACGGACACATCGTCGGCATGGCCCAACAAGAGTTTCGACAAATTTACCCCCACCCAGGTTGGGTTGAGCATGACCCACTTGAGATTTGGTCTAGCCAACTCGCCACTATGCGCACAGCCTTAAAGAACGCCAATATCCGTGTACAGGACATTGCTTGTATTGGCATTACCAATCAACGCGAAACAACCATGGTCTGGAATCGCAAAAACGGTCAACCCATTTATAACGCCATTGTTTGGCAAGACCGTCGTGCAGAACCTGTATGCGCCAAGTTACGCCAAGAGGGACATGACAAACTGGTGCAATCCAAAACGGGCTTGGTGATTGACGCCTATTTTTCCGGAACCAAATTGCAATGGATATTGGACAACGTCCCCCAAGCACGTGACATGGCTACAAAGGGTGAACTGGCATTTGGCACTGTCGACACTTGGTTGATCTGGAACCTCACCAAAGGTCGTGTTCATGCCACTGATGTGAGTAACGCGTCGCGCACCATGCTTTTAAACGTGCACACCAACAAGTGGGACAGCGAACTCATGTCTATGCTGCATATTGACAGCAAATTGATGCCCACAGTGCAAGCATCATCGAGTGACTTTGGTGTCATAGATTCTGAGTGGCTGGGTCACCCATTAGCTATTGGTGGTGTTGCAGGCGACCAGCAAAGCGCCCTATTTGGACAAGCATGCTGGCGGGCGGGACAAGCAAAAAACACGTATGGCACGGGTTGCTTTATGTTGATGCATACGGGCGATCAATT
>Ga0214921_10006992_pt1 | contig 15202 bp, 13 predicted proteins | sample LL1505_MetaG_FD_177992 | JGI IMG/M metagenome (GOLD analysis project Ga0214921, IMG submission 177992) | Freshwater microbial communities from Lake Lanier, Atlanta, Georgia, United States - LL-1505 | ecosystem: Environmental > Aquatic > Freshwater > Lake | place: USA: Georgia | collected... | reverse complement strand
ACACCTGCAGTGCGCCATACAAATCATCACGCCCTCAACCTCGGGGTAGGTAAGTGAGAATTGATGTTTTCCATGTGATATTCCGGTCAGGATTATTGATCCCATTATTTTTCCTCTTCCTGCTCATCTGATGGTCTCTTTAATCATCAGCCGGTCTTCCTCTAGAACCACCGTGCGCGGAGGGCGCGGTTGGTACTAAGCAAGCTAAAGGGCTTAACGCTTAGTTCTTGACCTGTTTGAAGTATACACCTAGTAACTGTCAGTGGTGGGAAGTAAATTCATAGTATGAAAAATGAAAAGCCAAATCCAGCACTGTTTATTGAGGTGCCTAAACCGGTGAGTGTGATGAGTGCTGCCGAGAAGGAGCTTTTTATCGAGCAAATTGTGCAAGCACTAGGAGAATCAGTAAGTAATGCAGAGAAGGAGTAAGTCTAGAAATTGAATCAACCAACTCAGTACTTTGTTCAATGCAATGTAGATGGCAGTTGCTTTGCCTACTATCGCAAACGGTATAAGAACAACGGCTTATATGAGGAGATCTGGCAACAAAAAAACAAGAGCTGGAAACACATTCCTTTGCGGATAATCTGGATGCAGATCAGTGGGGAGTGCACATTTAAGCAGGTGAGTTATGAGAAGTTTAAGCAGCTACTACCAGAGGCTTTTAAGGATGAGGTGGCAAATAAATGAAGCAACCTGTATATCTAATTCACTCAGATGAGTATAAAAATTGGATCTTTGATCCAACCCATCCAACTCAAGGCAGAAGGTTTAATAACGCTAGGGATCTTTTAATTACATCGGCCAAGAAGGAAGGAATTGATGTAGTTGAGGTATTACCTAGGCCAGCAACAGAGGCTGAATTACTTAGAGTTCACACACCTGCCTATATTGATGAGGTAGTAAATCAACATATATCAACAGAGTGGGATGGTGAACGCCCTGATTTAGCATCTCTAGCATCACTCTTTGTTGGCGGCACCCTCACTGCCTTAGATGCACTGCTAACAGGTAAAACAAAGCTTGCTATTAACTTTCCAGGTGCTAAACACCACGCACAGTCAGATCACTCTTCAGGCTTTTGTATCTTTAATGATTTTGCGCTCGCTGCAGATATTGCAAGTAAAGATCATGACAAAAATATTATTATCATTGATATTGATGCGCACCATGGAGATGGAGTTGAGAATCTAGCTAAAGGTAATTACGGTGTTATTACCTTCTCAGTTCATCAAGGTGGGATATTTCCTGGCACAGGGGATGAAAGTGAGGCAGGTAATTTCTATAACATCCCACTTGAAGATGGCGCAGGAGATGAGGAGTTACTAGATGCTATTGAGCAGTTTATATCTGTAGTAGGAGCTAGGGATCGGATCTGGGATTGGCAACCTGATCTACTATTTATTACCTGCGGTGCAGATGGTCATAGTGAAGATCCACTAACTGGCCTTAATTATTCAGTTGAAGGATATATCGCTGTTGCCAAAAGACTTAAAGAGAGATTTCCAGAGTTGCCAATACTTCTAGGTGGCGCAGGTGGCTATCTACCAGACACAAGAACTCCTGAGATTTGGGCGAAGGTAGCAGCAGAGTTAGCCCAAATTCCACCCCTATCTAATGTCAGTGGATAGGAGCAGACTTCAGCGATGGATGAAGAAGATATGCGATACCGAGTAAGCGCCGTAGTCACAAGCACTCTACAAATAGTTGTTCAGGCTAGAAGCGTTGAAGAGGCTGAGGCTTTTTCAGATGCAATTGATTTTGATAAGTGGTCCCTTGTCAGTTCTGAGTATGTAACAGTTGATGTTGCAAAGGATTTCTTTGAAAGAAAACAAAAGGTTGAACAAGATAATGAAGTTACACCTAGTAACGAAGGTCCTATTTTAAAGATAGTTAAGGGGTAGTTTTAGTAATGGAAAACAACATAGCTCAAAAAGTAACTGCCTTTGCAACAATTCTTGCCCTACCATTTGCACTTGGTGCATTTGTACTTGCCTGGGCACCTGCCCAACAATTTAATTTAAGTGATCCCAGAGGTGATGGTTATGTACCACCTAGAAGTATTGAAAAACTAGTATTACGAGTGCAGGACTCAACTGTTACAGTTTTTTGCAAGCACACAGATCCTAAGAAAAATACTCTCGGTAGTGCGTGGGCTATTGATCTTAAAAATGAGCAAGGGGATAAATATCCAACTACATTAATAACCAATAACCACGTAATTGATGAATGTCTAAATGGAAAAGGAACTCTTACGGTAGCTGCTCTTTATGGCAAGGAGTTCCCAGCAATTATTAATAAATATGATGCTGAAAATGATCTTGCCTCAATTGCCACATCCCTTGAATTAAAACCACTTAATCTCTCAGAGTATGAACCATGGCCTGGTTACTGGGTTGCTGCTATTGGCAGCGCGGATGGTTATGAAGGCTCAGTTGCATTCGGTAATGTATTAAATAGTTCAAAATATGAAGTGCTAATTACCGTTCCACTCTCTCATGGAAACTCCGGTGGACCGTTAGTTGATAACGAAGGCAATGTTGTTGGTACCAATAGCTTTGGCCAAATAGATGAGCAATACAACGGGGCTATGTCACTAAATGCGCTGTGTGTGAAGATCATGGAGTGTGAGGATGATTTGTTTTGGAAGGTAGAGGACTAATTAATAAACAACATTAGAATTTAACTTCTTCATTGGCTAGAAAGTAAACTAGACCAGTTTTAGGGTCTAATACTTGATTTGTTTTTTGCTTAGGTCCTTCATAGGCAGATCTTGCGAAAAGAGCATCAATCCAGACACCATCTAAACTTGCTTTGCACTTTTTCAAACCATCAGTGCCTGCTAGATAAATCGCGCAGCACCACTGACACGGACTTCTACTATCTTGCACGGCGGACCATTTAATAGGATTAATTGGATGGTTATTCATTCCTTGGCTATAGGCATAATCTTGCCCGGAAGCTAGATAGGTACATTCATTCCAATTGTGAAAACTATCCCCGCCTTTAGTGGTGTAGACAATCGGATTGATACCCCAAGGTGGCTTCATGCAATGACTGCATTGCCCTATAAGCAGTTCGTGTGTGCATCTCTCCGCTGACATGACTAAAAAGTATCACTATTCAAGGGATATTCAATAGTGATGTTCTATTTAAGTTAGATAATCAAAATAAATCAAGCTGCGATGCTTCTATGGAATGTCCAATCATAAGATCTCTTAATTTAGCCAGAATATCTGCTTCTAAATGGCGTGAAATCAAAGTACAAAAAATAGCAGTAGACCTGGCTTGGCAGTTATATGCTCGTTTGTTCTTATATATCAAAGATGTTTGACTAAAGGCAATATCAGTAAATCCATCATAAGTTTTTAACAAATACCGATCCTTAAAAGTTAGCAAACTTCTGATGTATAAATAATCATAAAAATTAGGAGCAGATGCAACCGGAAAATCTTCGCCTTCAAATCTAAAGCCAGTCAGTAACCCAGAGTTTTTAAGACGAAGGTCAGCCTTAGCTTCCGCAGAGTTCAAATTCAGTAGATCCAAATATGGACCACCTTTTTCAAAAACTTTAGATGATTGATAGGCAGATTCAACCGAACAATTTTTATTTTCAAACTGCAAATTGAATGCACTGAGTGAAATTCCTAATATTTCCTCGGATCTAGTTGATATCTCAAGAATTTTAGTTAGACCAAGTTGGTTACTTGCTGCTTCATGCAAGTTTCTAATCGATTTTTTTGCTTGGCTTATAGCTATTCCTGGTACCCATTCGAAAGTAACTAATTTTTCCTGGAATAATTCATATTCTGAACTTGAATTTGGCAAAAATACAATTCTACTAGCCATCAGATAGTTTCCCAATTCAGTTGGAATCTTCTTCCGTCAAATTTTCCATTTAAATCTTGCTTATAGAAATAATTGTGCTTACATTCAAATTCGATACCTAAATGCCCATAGTCTGTATAAACGTGTTCGTATATTTCACTAAATGATTCTATTTTAGGACCAGGGAAATGAATAGATCTGATTCGGTCAGTGCTAATGCAATTAAAAAAAATCAATTCGGATTGTAAATCAGTTGGAACATGCTTAGGAACTGCTTCATTCTTGCGTAAAGGTTCATTAAGAAACATTCGCCTTAAACCTTCAATCCCGACGTACTTCTCAGGGTTTTTGCTGGCATCTGCCTTTATAAAGGCAGTAGCCGCATTGCCTGGAAACGCTGCAAAGTGTTGAAGAAGTAAAGTATTCTCCATCAATTCTAAAATCACATAATTTTTAATTTCTGATCCCAGTTTTTTATTTAACATCCAAATATTTGGGGAGGCAAGTGAGCAGCAGATACCTTGATAAATTTGATCAACTCTTTCTGTGTCTGTCCTATAGTGTGGAATTCGTTGTTGATTAAGATCATAGATACTTTTCAACCCATTAGTAAGTATTGAAACTAAATTTGTTATGTGAGTAAAATGAAGAATATTTTTAATTTTGAATCCGTTGAGAGTATTGCCAATTCTCTGTTTATCTTCTATAAATTTTTGTTTTGCAACTGCTTCTAGTTCGAGTGAATAATCGGTTAATTCCATAGAATAATTTTATACCGGATTTTCCTTTTTAGGCCGTAATCTTTTAAAACCAACTGATTTACCAAAACTTGTCTGAGATTCAGACACCGTGAACATTAAAATGGGATGACTGAAGAATGTATTTTGGATGTTTTTGCCTTATCTAAGGTAGCCAACCATTTTACAGATAAAACTTGCTCTTCATGCTGTGGACAAGGAATTTCAAGAGAGTCATAGATATTTATAGATTTTAAAGTGTTGTCGATATCTATTTGAGGATTTAGTACCATTCCAGGATGTGTACCTATTTGTTTAATCACCAAACTATTTACTTTATCTGCTAAGTCAGTACCTAAATTTGCAGTTACCCTATTTATAATCTGACTTAAGGTCGTTCCCATTTCGACGGAGTCAACAAGAACAGATGCAATCAGTACTTTTTTATTTGTTGAAGCGGGTATTTGAGTTGATGAAAAATAGTGATGACGAATTCCTGACCTAGTTGCTTTCACATCAAGCCTGACTGATTCAGATGAGAAATCATACGTATCATCAATTGCAGAATGCCAGCACTTAATAGCTTTCTCCATATCTTTACAATTTAAAATAAATATTAATTCGCCAATTAACCCAGTTACAGCATCATCCGTAGGCTTATATTTCAGTTCACTCTCAAAGAGACTTTTCATCTGCCAAATTGCTTCGCCACATTTACCGAATTTAGTTTGTAAATCAATTATGCCAAGGAAGATAGCCGTAGCTGCATCTATTGTCGCATGATCATTTTTTTCAATATTTAAAGTTAAAAGAGCTACACCATCCAAAACCTTGTTGTCTTCAGCCCTTGTCACGCTTGCCCAATGATTAAAAGACGCAAAATTTGTTTCAAATGAGGTGACGTTTGACTGCCCAGGTAGGAGCAATACAGTTCGTCCATCTGAACTGGATCCAACTCCAATATTTTCTTTGGGTTCAAATATATCTAAAAGTATTTTCGAACCGCCTTCAGTAGACACTCCAATTATAGGTTTTTTTATAGCCGCTAATATTTCCCTTGTACTAATCTGCATTAGATTCTGTGCCCAATTAATCTAAGATCGTATTCAAGTGGTGACATTAGCGTAAATGCACAACCTATAGCTAAAGCACTGGACCTATCACGAGTTTTTTCTAAAGCTAGAGTAGGCTCGATAATAAGAATACTAGCAATTTCTCCCAATTCATCTCTAAGTTTTCTTTGGCCATCACCAATGTGTGAAACAGCTAAAGTAGGCCATTTCGGCATTTTTGTACTGATTGTCATACCATTTAGAAAAAATTTATTCCAATTAGCTAAGTTATGAATAGTTTGTTTTGGATTTGAGCGACGAGTCATATCGATAGAGTCAGTAAATGTATTCAAATCTAGAATTGAATCGATACTGGTCAAGAGATTTTTACGAACAAAAATTCGTTTAGGTATATTTACCAGTCCGAGTTCGCCCATTTCTTCATTAAATAATTCAGCCGCCCCAATTAAAAGTGCTGATTCTCTAGAATCTGGCGTATTCCAAGTTGCAATTATTCTTTGGAAATGCGAATCAGATGGATCGATAAACTCAATCCATGATCCACGATCAACTCCCTTAATTTTGGTTTCTTGGATAAAATTATTTAAAGTAGATAAGTTAAGTCTAAAATCATTTGGATCAAATATCGATCTAAGCGAAAATACGTTTTCAGTGATTTTTTGATCAATTAAATCAGGGTCTGTAACAGACTTTCTCACTGGTTCAAGTTTTATTCCACCTCGCGAAGCGTACAAAACCGCTGGAAGTGTAGATAAAATATCTAAGCGAGTTTCATCCCAAATTTCAGCGCGGCGCCAAACCGTGCTATCAATTTCGTGCATAAACTTAAAAAGATTAAAAGTATGCTCCTGGCAATGAATGAAAATGAAATTTGTATATCTACTTCTATATCCACAAAACCGCATTTGCTGTGATACTGTATCAAAATTTGGTATTTTAGCTTGTCTTAAAAAATAGGTAACTGTCAATTGCGGAATGGTGAGCCCACGCCCCAGAATATCTCCACCTATTAAAATCCAAGCCTTACTAGCATTCCATTCTTCATTGCTCTCAGGTAGCGAAATATGAGAATTTGATCTATCCGGATCTGAGTTTACTATCAATAATTTAAGATGTTCAACTAGTTTAAAAAGTTGCTTAATTTTTTCTGCATCAAAGTCTTTGCGAAGAACATTTACTATGTGGCTTGGAAGATTCTTTATCATAGATTCAAGTACGTTCAGCCATTCATTTTCTAAATCTTTTAGTTGGCTATTTCCAAGTTTTCCCATTAGCGCATCTTTTAATCCGTCAGTTAAATCTTGCTTCAATAAGGATACATGCTTAAACATTGCCTCATGTTCGATAGTTCGGCTCGATTCATGAATTAGCATTTGAACACTAGAAAGTTCATTTTTAAGTTGGTCGCCATTTAATCCGCTTTGGTTGTAGAAAATATCTTGCTCATAAGTTCTAATCCAAGCAGTCCATATAAACTGAATTAGAGCCTCTTTTAATGAGTTTGGTATTGATGACCATTTCGATGGTTTGTCAACGTAATCGTCTACAATATAAATATTTGATAAAAATTCATCAGAAACAGCTTGCTCTAATCCAAAATAACCAAATCTTGGTTTAACTGTTACGCAATAATTTGGTCTTAATCGTCCATTTCTTTCAGTCAATAGAACTGCTTGTGGAGTAGCTGTGTATGACAACAAAATATTTCTGTTTGGTAGGTCTCGTAGTTCCTTTATTGCATCATATGTAGCAGTAATTTTACGTTTATTGGCTCCAGCATTTTGCGATGCTTGATCGGCTTCGTCATCAATTAAAAGCGAAACAATTTGTTTTCCATGTTCTTTTTGTAGTGAATTTATAAGCGACTTTAAAGTTTTTACTCGTGAGGGGTTCTTCAAGGTTACAAGCACTGGAAGCGGAGTTACAACTTTCTTCCTTAGATTTTCATCTAATCGATTGCTCACCCATTTATTGACTTCATCATAAAAATCTTGATATGAAGAACTTTCAATGGAAGTTGGCACTTCATGTATAGTGATGTAGTTTTCCCCAAGCAAAGTCAGATCTTTATTTAATCTAGCACTAGTTTGGGCGTTTAATGCTTCTGTAACGCCTGTGAAAATTGTAGCCAATGCTACTTGCGAGTCAGATGCCCAAGCAATTGCTCCTAACATATGAGCAGTTTTACCAGACTGAACTTTTCCTAAAGCCAAAAAAGCTATTTCTTTTTGAGTAGATTTTAGAAAGGTATCTAGCCTTGAAGTAAGGTTAAAAATTCCTTCTTCAAATTTCTCTGAATCAGTCTGTGCCTGTTGTCCGGGAAGTATCGTTTTAGTTTTTTCAGATTGCTTATATAAATATTCGTTATAACAATTTCTTGGTAATTCACTATTTACAAAAAAAATCTCCAAGTTATCACTAGTTTTCATCCGTTAATCCAATTTGCCGCAGTATTTCATTCATTTTTGTTCTGATTTTAGTTTTATCATAACCATTACTAAAAACTTCACTTGCAGTCATTGCTATTCCTAAACGTTTTATAATCTTTCTAGTGGAGTCATTCAAAATAATGCCATTCATGCTTGGGTGAAAAAGATTCATCTGAACTTCATGAATGCGTTTCTCTGGTTCTTCCAACAACACAAGAAAGTCGCGGCTTAAATCTTTTATAAAAATAAATTTGAATTTATGATCGTGACCCTCACGGTCATGCAGAGTGAAAGTTCCAGCATCTTCAGTTGACTCTGGATCAAGCGGGGATAGGTTGTCAATATTATCTAAATCTTCCAATAAATCTGAATGATCTATATTTCCATCAAGACTTTTTTCAATCATCTCAATTTCAGCAGCGTCGGATTTTTCTGCCTCTTTTACATCTTGGGTGCTTGATTTCTTTCTTCTATAGTTGGATGCCATACGTAGATAGTCATCAGCTACAAGTAAATCTAAAAGTTTTGTTTCGAACTCATCCTTTTCTTCAACTGACCATTTTGGCTCATCGGTTGTTACTGTTTTCCCAAATTCTGAAGCATCAAATTCGCCTATAAACGATTGATCAGTGTAACTACCAGCTTGTCGAAATATTTTTCTAGGCTTATACGCACCTTTTGTAACAGCATCTTTAGCATCTCCAGAATCTTCGTCATCAGAACTTTTCATAGGAACAACGCCAAAAAGTCCTTTATCGCGATATTTAAGGAAAAAGCCACTCATGTCTCGATTCAATTTTTCAAGAATTCCAACCCATCCGCTAATTTTTTTGCCGGATGACAACTGAATGTTAATTTCTTTCCTCCATACTCGAGCCGGAGCGCCAAATTCTGGACCCTCTTTAGTGGGCCAGAATGGTTCTTTAAGAAGGGTTGGATATTCAAAAGTTAGTTTTTTGTTGTTATAAAAAATAGAACATGCAAGTGATCCTTCTTTCTTGGTAGCACCTATATACGATCTATAAATCGATGGTAAGTAGGATCGAATTGCAGTAATTGTTCTGAATTGGGGGGTTTTTTGCCATAATTTTTCAATAGTTATAACTGTTCCCGAGTATCCACGATGAGGAATTTTTATTGATCTAACAATTTTCCGTTGATTATCTTGTTCAGAAATATCTAATTCAATATGCCAACCATTTTTTTCATTTAGTGGGAAGGTATCAATAACTATTTTTTCACCCCACCATAATCCCGCGGCCTTCATTCCTACTCCATGCTTACCAAGTCCGATGGAGGTGTCTAAAGCAGGTCTTCCAGTTTTTAAAGCTCTTTCTTCTAGATCTTCACGAGAAATACCGGCAGCATTATCCTTAATTATCAAAGTATTTTCATCTTTAGGAAAATCAATATCAACTCGCAACTCGTAGTCAATTCCGTTAACTGCGGTTAACTCTTTAATATTTTTTAGTGCACTTGTTATTGAATTGTCTACAAACTCCCCTATCGCGTACCAAGGAGTAAAAGATACATTTCTGAAAATTTTTAAAGCACTTATATCAGGAGTTATGTCAATATCAAAATCGTCACCATCTGAATTAGCGTTCTCATTATTTTCGTTATTAGAATTTTTGACCATCAAGCACCCCTTTACTATTGGTTAATTGTTCCATTTAATCTCCATTGGTCAATACCAAACCTAAAAAAGGCTAGTCTCATCAGCAAGAGGGACGTTGTCCAGAAAAAAACTTGATGAATCTAGCGATGTAGCCCAGGGTTGATCGATTTTAATCGCTCTCTTAAGCAGGGCCTGAAAAACTAAACGAGCAACTCCCGCATGAACAGCATTTCCGATTTGTTTAAAAGATGCTTTTTCATTTTGGTCGCCGAAGCTGAAAGTATCTGGAAAACCCTGAAGTAACTTTGCCTCTGCAATACTGAGTGGTCTTTTCTTCCAACCAAGTATTGGAGTTTGGGTCAAGGCAACAAATGCGGGCACATAGTTAGGATTTTTCACTCTAATTCCGCTGGGGCGGAATTGGATCAAGCAATTAAAAATATCACTCTCGCCTCTTGCTTGCCATTCAAATTTTTTATATGAAGGAATTAATGATTCAAAACTATAGCTCTTTCTCCAATTATCTATCCATTTTCTATTGTTCAAATAAAAAGTATTGTTATTTTCTATAAATGTTTTCTTCCAGATCGGAGTTGACCTTGCAATAGTGAATTTGTTCCTTGCTTGCCAAAATTCACTCCAAAGTGGGAATCCAGGCAAATTTTGTCGATTATTTTTTCTGTAAATTTTTAGAAAATCATTCCAAGCTTCAAGAGCTTGCAACTGGGATTGTGACAAATTATTGTTTAAATCTATTTTTTCGTGATCAGCAATTTTTCGCTCTAAGAATTCTTTTAAGCTCCATTCATTAATGTCGGGAAAAGGCTTTCTTTTAAGCAATGGCCCTAGATTGCTATACATTCCGGAATCTATATTTTCCATTTTAATCGCGCCAATAAATACACGTTCCCTATGTTGTGGGCTACCTCCTAATTCTTCTGGAATTTCATGAGGCGAAATTATTGTGGGTTCAGCACTTACTACATATCCAAGCTGTCGCAGTAATCGAATCATTTTTTTGTAGTCACTTAAATGCTTCGGTCCTACTAAATTTCGAACGTTCTCAAGTAAAACTAATTCCGGTTTTTTATCTTCAATTACTTTTAATATATTAAAAAATAAAGTACCTCGAGCCTCATTAACACCTCTTTGATTGCCAGATTTTGAGAATGGCTGGCATGGAAATCCGCCAGTTAAAACATTATGTGTAGGAACTTGAACTTCGGGCCCCTCTGTAAGCGGTTTAATATCCCCAGAGATAATCAACTCATCATTTTTTATCCAATTGCTCCTATAGATTTTTTTTGCAGCATCATCTATTTCTGAGACAAAAACTGCCCTACCACCAAAATTTTTCAGTGCCGAGTGGAAGCCTCCAATACCCGCGAAGAGGTCTATAAATGTAAATGACATGGGTAAAGCTTATCGCTTAGTGCTGACAAACTGGATTGATTTGAGCACATACCTTCAAATAACGAATATTACTAGACCGTCTTTTGGTCTACTGAACAATGTGTGCAAGCAAGCGATCTGCTGCCAGTCAGAGGTTTTAAGTCCCTGCTGACCGTCATTTATTCTATTCCAGAATTCAAAGTCTAAAAACAAGAAAAGTTCTTGATATTCGATCCCTCGAGTTTTTTTATAATCGCTGTAATTAAATTCAATTCTGTTTAAACCCTGAGAGTATTGTTTAGCATAGAGCTTAACTTCTTTTGGCAAATCATCATGATAAATAAACGCTATTGGATTAGTATGCTTCCAGATATATTCACGCTTCCTAAATCTTTCAATTTCTTTTATGAAGTTGTTTTGTGTTTTTGATAGATACACTTTATAACGACCAGCTTCGTCAACAAATGTCATATCAAGGGAAAGATTTAAGTATGGAGCCAAATTCATTCTTTCCTGTTTCTGCCTTTCCTCAACAAGAAATCTTGAATTTTTGCCGAGCAAACTTGTGAATAGTTTCAATTGTTTCTTTGCAACTCCGGCAGATTGGCGATAACAAACATCCAATTTATGAGTTGTATTTTCATAATTACTCCAGATTCTCTCAAAAGTTTCCGGCATTTCTTTTTCATGCCATTGAAGTGGGTCAAGCGCAATGATAACTGCATTGCACTTACTACTTTTTGCTTGGCGTATAATTCCATTCATACTCTGTAAATCTTCTGGATCATCAACAAGCAATACAACCCCTGGACCTGGGCCAAGATTTGCGCCCGGTACTTTAGTTGATCCAGAATTTAGATACTTTAGTACACCTTGAGATAATTGAAAGGAGACCGCTTTATCAGCGTTCTCCAATCGAATCGCAATATTTAACAAGACGATTGTTTTACCGGTCCCAGGACCACCTAAAATATAATGTATTTTTATTTTTTCTTCTAGAATTTCTAGATCTTTATAAATCTCATTTGCAACTTTTGATTGCTGCTCATCTAAAAATAATACCCATTTTTCATTCAGCTCTTCATCAAAAGCGTATCGAAAGTCATCACCCTGAATTTCTTCACTCATGATTTCAGAAATATTCACCCTTTGTATACCGATATTTTCCTTGTTTCTTGTAGAAGACTTCTCCAATAATTTTTTGCTTAACTTGTTTGCGAACCATGAATCAACTTCATAACTAGATTTAATATCTTTATCGCGTGCACTTTTCGACATTCTGGCATAATCATCCATAACCTCGTGCTTGCCAATATCCACTAAAATTAGTTGATCTCTTTCGATTACAAAGACAAGTCGGTCACCACTAGTAACGGCTGTTTTATATGCTTGCACAGATCCAAATGAAGCATCTTTGAGTTTCTCTTCATATCTGTGCCATGAGGCTGGATTAGATTGTGCTTTACGAATTAATTCGGCTGTTCTACTGATTACCATTTCTTGGACTCCCGTATACCTATCAAGCTGTGATTTGAACCGTGGAGTCCAATATACTTTCATTCGGTCAATTCTAAACTAATTGATACTAAAATTAGTTTTATTATTCAGTCCTTCATTAAATTCAAAACCAGATTCAGATTCTACTATGAGTATAATTCCAAGATCGTAAATTAATTTACATAAATCATTTGACGGCTTGTTTGGAAATAGGAGTGCGGGTTTAAAATTTGTGTTATCGATATTAGACAGATTTGCATAGTCCAACACCTGCCCAATTCCTGTTCTTACATATTCTCTTGCACTTGAAGCTTTTGCCTCAACAACTAATTTCATGGAATTAACCCAAAAGTCTGGTTCTAACATTCCTTTAGTATTGTCAAATTTAAACTGGTATTTTTGCACAGTTTGACCGTGCGTAATAAGAAATTCTCCGAATCTTTTCTGCAACCCATGCTCTATACGCAGTATATTCCGGTCGGACGCCGCTTTGCCTTTTGAGAAAATTTCTGAATCATTTGGAGCACTCCAGTCAGATTTCTTTCCCTTTAACGCCAAATCTTTATCTGTACTATCTACTCTCGCGATTAATCTGGAAACTGGTATTAACTTAAATACAATGACATCTCTTTCATTTCTATTTATATCCGATGCTTTCTTAATTTCAAAGTATGGATCGCCTAAAGCGTATTCACCTAAATACTCACAAATTCCCTTATTCGATTCAATTAAGTGGATTGGTTTACCAGCTTCATGGGCTTTTATTAGAGCCGAATTTCCTCGGGTTAATTTCTGATTTCCTTTAATGCCTTGCCCGGTATAAGAAAATGATCCATCAACTTGCAGGCCTTCCCATTTATCGTAGCCAAATTCAACTCCGGATTTTTTATCGTGAAACAGAAGAAATGCATTTTCTTTTAAACATGAGGTCATCCCTTGTCTAAATGACCCACTAACAATTTTGTGAAGTTCACTTCTTTTGAAAGTATCGCCAACTTTGTAAGGAAAAGTGAGTTCCGATAGGGATTCGCTACTTGAATTTTTATGATTAAAAGATTCACCAAGCAATTTAATCGCACTCGTAGATTTATCTGAGTTCAATACTCTGAACCCCATGAAATTATCACCATTTTTCGAACCTATAGCGATTTGCAACTGCTTATAAGAAATTTGTAAGTATTTAACGGTGTTTAGCGCATACATGTATTCCCAGGTTTGGTTTTTGTTATCTTTACCCCAGAGATTTTCAGCTAATTGCTTATTCCTAAATAAAAAAGTTATTCGAGCAGATGCAAATGCCTTTTTATCACGAGTAAAAATCACTAAGTCTCCAACTGACATTTTTTTATATTTCGACACATTTGCGTTATTTTTTCCAGGAGTTACACCCCAAAGGGCTGTTGCTCCGTTCTTTGAAACTTTTTGCAGGCTTACTAAATCTGTGCCGATTAATTCTTCATATTGAGAAATTTTTACTGGATTTTCAACAGTATCAAAGTAATGCTTTCGGGAGGCTGGGCTTCCAGCAGGTTGAATTGCAACAGACATTAATGATTCAATTCGGTATATTTAAGCGCATTTCCTTTTGACTTATCAGCTGGATACTTGATTGAGTTTGATTCCATTTTTTTATTCAAAATATCAATAAAATTTAAATTTTGTTGTTGACAGATGCGTAATAAATAAATCGCCACATCCGCAACCTCTTCAGAGAGTTTGCTCTTACCTTCAGAAGTTTTAAGGTATTCATCTGCTTCTTTGTCTGACTTCCACTGCACCACTTCAGCCAATTCACCTACTTCAGCTGATACTGCAAGGATCAAGTTCTTTGCAGTGTGAAATTGTGACCAATCTCTTTCATCCGAAAAGGCCTGGATCTTATTAAGCAGGTCCTCTAACTCAGATGGCATAATGCTCCTTTGACTACGGAGAGTAACCGTATCTGAGCAAACTGACAGTAATCAATAGAAAAAACTACGAAGAGTAACTACCCCTAACTAATGTCTAAAAGCTGACTTTTTTGCCCCACCCTATCCACCACCAACACACTCCCATTAGGAATCTCTTCCCACCCATCTTGGTTCCAGCCAGATGATGCCACCACAACCTCACCTTTAGATTTGGTGTATTTAAGGTGGTAGTAATCAGTATCCTCTTTAAACTTTTGCGGGATTTTATCTTGGTTATATATGCAAGCTGCCATAAAGCTTTGCTCATTAATAATCATCATATTGATGGATGAGAATGTGCAGTTATTCTTGATGTAGGAAAGACCTGATTTAACACCTTCAATAAAGCCATGCTTTTCGATTTGGGTAAGTAGGTAGAGAAAGTAACGCTCTGAATCTGTGCTTCCTTTGGCAAGATCTAAGTACTTCTTATCTATTAAGGGATCTAAGCAATCAAAGGGGGAGATTGAGCCGTTGTGAATAAAGGTTATGTCTTGGTAGGTAAAAGGATGGGTGTTGTTTTCATTTACCGGCATGCCCTCTGTTGCCCACCGAAGGTGAAGTAGTGCGGCATTTGATTTGTGGTTTGCAAGTTGTTCTTTAAAGTGCGCACTCTTAGTTGCGGCTACTGGCTCTTTGTAGAGATCGGCTTTGTGGTTTTGAGTGGTAGCAATACCCC
>Ga0214921_10006991_pt1 | contig 15204 bp, 6 predicted proteins | sample LL1505_MetaG_FD_177992 | JGI IMG/M metagenome (GOLD analysis project Ga0214921, IMG submission 177992) | Freshwater microbial communities from Lake Lanier, Atlanta, Georgia, United States - LL-1505 | ecosystem: Environmental > Aquatic > Freshwater > Lake | place: USA: Georgia | collected 2015-05-28 | reverse complement strand
TTGTCTGCTAAGAATTTCATATATAGGATATTTAGTTTTGCCTATCACCTGATAATCAGAGGAAACAGTATGGTAATATACAATATCCTGATGACATAGCCCACTTGTAGGGTAAGGAATATTTATTATTTGTGCTTTTGCCGGCCCCTGGGTTAAAGCCCAGATTAACTCAGATCGATTATCATAATAGATTCTCAAGCAGACCAGCATCTTAACTTTCATGTTTTCGAGTAAGCCAAACTTTGTCCAAACTCTTTTTGCAACCGTTAATTTTCCTGTAATTTCGGCGGAAACGCCTAAATACCACCATATTGACTTTAAGCTGGCATCTAAAGAGAGAACCCTTTTACTAAAAGCATATACCTGTTTCCATTCTGCCCTGCGAAGATAGATATTAATTAACCTTAAATATGGAGGTACCCAGTAAGGATTTTCCTTAATGATTCGCCTAAATAACTTCACCGCATGATAAATATCCCCATTATGGTCATATTGGCAGGCATTTTCCCACCAAGGCAGAACATTTTCAGGTATGATTTCATCTGCAGGTATAGACATCCTCCTTTTTAATGTAAATATACAATCTAAATAAAAGGAAAGAATAGGTAGTATCTTTTTAGCTTTGTTTTTAGCAAATTAATCAGCAATTATTCAAATGAAACACTGGAAAATCTGGATTGATACGGGAGGAACTTTTACAGACTGTCTGGCGGTGGATCCGATGGGAAATGAAATCAGGCTAAAGGTGCTAAGTAATAGCATCCTTCGAGGAAGTGTAATAGATGTAAGAGAGAGTAGAACGCTAAGAATAAAGGAACAATGGCAAATTAAGGCCGATATTTTTGAATCCTACCAACTTTGCTTTCCCTCCTATGCTCAATATGGCGTCTATCAGATTGAATCTACCTGTTTGACCGATGGGGAAATCATACTCTCAGAAGACCTTTTGGGTAAAGTTGCTGCAGGTACAGAATTTGAAATTACAGCCAATGAGGAGGCTCCTGTTATGGCCATGCGTCTTGCTACGCGCTCTAAAAAGATGGATGATCTGCCTCCTATTCATTTACGACTCGGATTTACAAAAGGGACGAATGCTTTATTGGAGAAAAATGGAGCCAGTGTAGCTTTGCTGGTAACCAAAGGTTTTGCCGATTTACCCATTATAGGAACACAACAAAGGCCTCATCTTTTCCAATTGGAAATTCCTGAACCATGGCTTCCTTTTAAAGAGGTTATTGAGGTTAACGAGCGATTAACGTCTGATGGACAGATTCTTACAGAACTGACAGATGAAGAATTGAATCGAGTAATTCTCTCTTTGAAAAATGCTCATTGTTCATCGGTGGCCATTTCTTTTCTTCATGCTTATCAAAATACCTTACACGAAGAAAAAATGGAAAAAGCACTCCTTGCTGCTGGTTTTTCCTATATTTCACGCTCTTCTTCCTTAAGTTTAGCATTGAAATGGCTTCCAAGGTTGCAAACAACCCTTATCGATGCTTATCTTAATCCTCTGATTATTTCCTATTTGAATGATATTGAAAAAACCCTTAAGTCTGGAAGTAAGGAAAGTACCCTGCAAATAATGACCAGCGACGGTGCCCTTGTCCCGCTATCCCTTTTTCATGCTAAGGACAGTCTGCTGAGTGGGCCTGCAGGAGGGATTGTTGGGGCTGCAACCTTAGCAAAACAATCAGGATTCAATAAAACCTTAACCCTCGATATGGGCGGTACAAGCACAGATACTGCTATTTATGACGGACATTTTGATTACCGATATAGCACAAAACTAGATGGGCTTGAGTTACAAAGTACGGTATTAGCCATCGAAACTGTTGCCGCCGGAGGCGGATCTATTTGTTTTTTTGAAAATGGAGGTTTGCAGGTAGGACCCAAAAGTGCGGGTGCTTTTCCTGGCCCTGCTTGCTATGGTGCAGGTGGCCCATTAACTTTAAGTGATGTCAATATTTTATTGGGAAAAATGGATGCTTCTTGTTTTTCTATCCCCATTTTTCCAGAAAAAGCAAATGAAATGTTTCTAAAACTTTTAAATGAGTTAGATACATTTTATGGATTACAACATCATCCGATGGAAATATTAAAGGGTCTGGAAAGAATTGGGAATGAAAAAATGGCAGATGCCATTCGATCTATTTCTTTAGCTAAAGGCTTTAATCCAAGTGATTATCCCTTGCTTGCCTTTGGTGGCGCAGGAGGATTGCATGCCTGTGCTATCGCCGAATTGCTAGGTATAAATACAATTCTTATTCCTTACGATGCAGGTATTTTGAGTGCTTTTGGTATTGGAAGAGCAAAAATTGAAAGATACGCAGAAAGAGAAATGAGAATACCCCTCGATTTGGCAGACACCTTTTCAGCTTCTATTGTGGCAGAATTGACAAATCGTTGTGAAAAAGAACTTTCTTCCGCCGGGGTTTTACCTGAAGAGATAGACATTCCTAAGATTTATTATTTTCTGAGATTTTCTGGACAGGAAAGTTCCTTAGAAGTTCAAACTTCTTCCTTTAAAGATTTGGCAGAGGTTTTTCATCGAGATTATAAAAAGATTTTTGGATATTCTCCTATAGACAGACCTATTGAATTAGTGAAGATAATGGTCAGGTTAACTACATTGGAAACAGCATTACCTGCCGGCAATGAAAAATCAAGTTCATATTTTCCGAAGGAAAAGTATTTTTCAAAAAATAATAATCTAAGTATAGCCTATCCTGTTTTTTATCGTGACGAACTGGAGGCAGGAGCTACTTTTTCAGGACCCGCCATTTTACTTATGAAAACTTCCTCCGCATTCATTCAAGAAAACTGGCAATGCTGTATAGAGAAAAACGGAATGGCGATACTGACGAAAAAGGTTGAAAAAAATCAGTTTGACCCAATTTCGACAGCTTCCGTAGCATTAACCCTTTTCACGAATCGATTTAAAAGCATTGCAGAAGAAATGGGTGTTCAACTCCAAAGAACTGCTTTTTCGGTCAATGTAAAGGAAAGATTAGATTTTAGTTGTGCCATCGTTGACCCAAAGGGCTACTTATTGGTTAATGCTCCTCATATTCCGGTACATTTGGGTTCCTTAGGCATTTGTACGCGACTTGTTGCAGAAAAGATGCCATTGGAACTGGGGGATGTGATTATTACCAATCATCCTGCTTTCGGTGGTTCACATTTACCTGATATTACCCTCATTCAAGGGGTTTTTACAGACGTTGGAGAACTCATTGGGTACGTTATTAACAGAGCTCATCACGCTGAAATTGGAGGAAAAACTCCTGGTTCAATGCCACCCGATGCTCGTTTTCTCATGGAAGAAGGGGTGGTTATTGCCCCTTTTTATCTGGCTAAAAATGGGGTATGGCATTGGGATGAATTCAATGATAAACTTAAAAATGCGGCTTATCCTACCCGAAGTTTATCGGAAAACATAGCAGATATTCATGCTGGAATTGCTTCTTTACAGTATGGTGCACAAGCACTTGTGAAACTAACTCACCAATATGGCTTGGAAACAGTTCATTTTTACATGGAAAAAATACAGGACACTGCTCATCAGCAAATATTCCCAATCTTGAATCAGGTAGTACATAAATCCTTATTTGCACAGGAATTTCTGGACGATGGATTTGCTATAAAAGTGAAAATTTCAAAAGAAAAGGATCTGATTCATTTTGATTTTAGGGGAACTGAAGGTCCGCATCCTAATAATTTAAACGCCAATATTTCTATTGTTTATAGTACAATTCTGTATGTGCTAAGATTGTTGTGTCCTGGTGATTTACCCTTAAATGAGGGATTATTAAGAGGAATTAAGATTATTTTACCTGAAAACAGCCTTTTACACCCTCATTTTTCCGAAAATGAATCCGAATGTCCTGCCGTAGTTGGTGGAAATACAGAGGTAAGCCAAAGGTTAACGGATACCTTGCTTAAAGCCTTTGGTCTTGCGGCTTGCAGTCAGGGTACAATGAATAATTTTTTATTTGGAAATGATTCTTTTGGTTATTACGAAACAATAGGTGGAGGTACCGGAGCTACAAAAAACAGGAATGGACGCTCTGCAGTTCATCAGCACATGACAAATACCCGATTAACCGATATGGAAGAACTGGAGTTTCGATACCCTGTCAGATTGAAAAAATTTGAAATTAGAAGAGGGTCAGGTGGACATGGGAAACAATCTGGTGGTAATGGGATTATCAGAGAAATTCAATTTTTAGCGCCTCTTTCAGTAACTTTTATCAGCCAGCATCGAATTGTTCCTCCTTATGGCATAGATGGAGGGGAAAATGGGAAATGTGGAGAACAATATTTTATTCACCCCGACGGGCATAAGGAAACATTATCAGGTATTTTTAACAGGAAAATTGAAGCTGGTACAATTTTTCATTTAGAAACACCAGGAGGAGGTGGATTTGGTAGTGCCTAAACCCTTTTTCTCATTTTTTGTTCCCCTAAAAATTAAAAGGGATGAAAATTTTACTAACGGGTACTACAGGTTATATCGGGAAAAGATTATTGCCTCTTTTACTGGAGGAGGGGCATGAGGTTGTATGCTGTGTGCGGGATAGAAATAGAATCCCCGATGAAAAACCCTTTAATCATCCCTCTATCACCTTTTTAGAAATCGATTTTTTAAACGATTCTCTGCCAACATTACCTTTTAATGACCTCGATGTTGCCTTTTATTTGATTCATTCTATGCAATCAACCACAAAAGGATTCGATTTGCTGGAAGAGAAAACGGCCGTCCAATTTATGAAGCTGGTGGAGCCTTCCGCCTTAAAGCAAATAATTTATTTGGGGGGTATTGCCAATGAAATTCAGTTATCAGCGCACTTAAAATCACGTAAAAACGTAGAGTCTGTCCTTTCCTCTGGTACAATCCCATTAACAGTCATTCGAGCGGGTATTATTGTGGGGTCAGGAAGTGCATCCTTTGAAATTATTAGGGATTTGGTAGAAAAACTACCTGTAATGGTAACCCCTAAATGGTTAATGACCAAGTGTCAACCTATTGGTGTTCGCGATGTTATGAAATTTCTTCAGGGAGTAATGATGAAGAATGAAACCTATCATCAGGTTTTTGACATTGGCGGCCCCGATGTCCTTACCTACAAAGAGATGTTATTACAATTTGCGTCTTGCCGAGGGTTAAAACGGTATATTTTTACTCTTCCGGTTATGAGTCCAAGAATTTCGTCCTACTGGCTTTACTTTGTTACTTCTACTTCTTATCCTTTAGCCGTTAATCTGGTTAATAGTATGAAGATTGAAGTGATTGCCGGTGATAACAGATTACAAAATTTATTGGGATTAAATCCGATGTCTTACAAGCAAGCAGTGGAACTTGCTTTTGAAAGAATAGAGCAAAATAGTGTGGTATCCAGCTGGAAAGATGCTTTGGCAAGCAGTGGCATGGATAATAATTTATTAGAACACATAAATGTTCCTCAATTTGGCTGTAATATTGATTTTAAAGAAAAAGAAATTACCGGTTTAGAAGATATCGTTTTAGAGAATATCTGGTCAATCGGAGGAGAAAGAGGTTGGTATTATGGCAACTGGCTATGGAAATTACGTGGTTTTATTGATAAATTATGGGGAGGAGTGGGTTTAAGAAGAGGGCGCACACACCCTAGCATGATACATAATGGAGATTCGCTTGATTTTTGGAGGGTTCTGGCAGCCGATAAACCCAGGAAAAGGTTACTTCTTTACGCGGAAATGATCCTGCCTGGGGAAGCATGGCTCGAGTTCAAAATTGTGGAACGCAACAAAAAATCATTTTTACAGCAAACAGCTACGTTCAGACCTACCGGCATGTTGGGCCGTTTATATTGGCTTGCCGTTCTTCCTCTTCATGTTTTTTTGTTTGAGGGAATGATAAATAATCTGATTCGTTTTAGGAATAAATAGTCTTTTCAGCTTCGATATTTTAGGGGCTTCTAAGCTATATACCTATGCAATGAGGTAATATTTATTGAGATATACCTATGCAATGAAACAAAATTAGGGCAATTATACCTATGCAATGAAACATATTAAATTAAATTTTTGTAGATTAGTTATTAAATATCAAATTTTAAGACATGTTTTTCAGGCAAATAGAAGTGGAGCTGGAAAAATGGGCTGCCAAAAAGGGTAGAAAGCCATTAATTTTACGCGGAGCCCGGCAGGTCGGAAAGACCACGGTGATCCATAAGTTTGGGGAAAAATTTGACAATTATTTGTATGTTAATCTTGAGAAATCAAGTGCAAAAGATTTAATGGAATCAAAAGATGATGTTAAGAATCTAATGCCTCTTCTATTTCTTTATACAAATAAAACGAGAAAAGAAGGGACTATTTTGCTTTTTATTGACGAAATCCAGGTCTCCGCACATGTTCTTTCACTTTTAAGATATTTCTATGAAGAAACACCGGAGATTTTTGTGATTGCCGCTGGTTCTTTATTAGAAACGATGTTGGATAAACATATTTCAATACCTGTAGGAAGGGTGGAATATATGGCACTGCATCCATGTTCATTCATTGAATTTTTAATAGCTATTGGAGAGGAAAGGTTTGTAGCGCTTATTTTGAAAGGAGAACTTTCTGAGGCCTTTCATACTACGATGATGAATTTTTTTAACATATACGCCTTAATTGGTGGCATGCCGGAAGTTATAGCTTGTTATGCGAATCAAAGAGATATTTTAGGATTATCCTCTGTTTTCAATCAACTGTTAAATGGTTATAAGAACGATGTGGAAAAATATGCAGAAAATAATAAGCAAGTTAATGTAATTCGACATATTCTTGAAAATGGTTGGGCCTTCTCAGCTCAAACTATAACATTGGGAGGTTTTGCCTCATCAGCTTATCAGGCAAGAGAAATAGGGGAAGCTTTTCGAACTTTATCAAAAGCCATGCTTCTGGCATTGGTTTATCCGACGACCAGTGTATTGATGCCGATTATTTCAGATTTGAAAAAAGCACCAAAATTATTTTGGCTCGATGCAGGCCTGGTGAATTATGCTTCAGGTATTCAAAGGGAATATATCTTGAAAAAAGATTTATTGGATACATGGCGTGGGAGGGCAGCAGAACAAATAGTTGCTCAGGAATTTACCGCCTTGCAATTTGAAGTGGGTAAAAAAAATAATTTTTGGGTCAGAAATAAAAGAGGGAGTACTGCCGAGGTCGATTTTGTATATGAATGGAATGGCATCGTTTTTCCCGTGGAAGTGAAGTCAGGGCATAATGCGCATTTAAAATCAATACATCAGTTTATGCTGGAAGCAAATCATGACTTGGCTATTAGAGTGTGGTCGGGAAAATATAGTGTGGATATTGTTCAGAACTTAGATGGGAAATCATTCAAACTGATTAATTTACCGTTTTATTTGATTGCTGCATTGCCTAATATTCTTGCTGAGCTTCTATTTATTGATGAAGAAAAAAATATTTAAAGGGAAATATCGATATTTGAATACATCAGTTTTAAATTATGGAAAAGAGTTTTGATAAAAAAGTGGCCTTTATCTCCGGTGCAGGTCAAGGCATTGGACTTCAAATTGCAAAGCAATTAGTTCAAGAAGGGGTGGTGGTTTATTTAAATGATCAGGACGATAATTTAGCGCAGAATGCAGCTAAAAATTTGCAAAAAGACGGCGGCCAATGTATTGCAATACCTGGTGATGTCAGCAAAGTGGAAACAATTAATTCTTTTATTCAACAAATAAAAAGGGAACAGAAAAGGCTCGATATAGCTATAGCTAATGCAGGAATCACACTTTTTGGAGACTTTTTAACCTATACGGAAGAAGATTTTAACCGGGTTTTAGCTGTCAATTTAAGGGGCACCTTTTTTCTCGCTCAGCAAGCATCTAAAGTTATGAAGGAGCAGAAAACAGGCGGTACCTTGCTTTTTCTTTCCTCTGTAACAGCCCATCAGGCCCACAAAAATCTAGGCGCTTATGGCATGACCAAAGCCGCTATTGAATTATTAGCCCGTAATTTGGTTGCTGAAATTTCTGAATTTAATATCAATGTAAATTGTCTGGCACCAGGAGCAACTTTAACGGAAAGAACGCTAATGGACGAGGGTTATCTTGAAACCTGGTCGAGAATTACGCCTTTGGGAAAACCTGCCACGGTTGAAGATATTGCCAATGCCGCTCTGTTTTTAGTTTCTGATAAAGCAAGACATCTCACGGGTCAATCCCTTGTTGTTGATGGGGGCTGGACGGTAGTCAGTCCTTCGCCTTATTGATTTTAATTATGGCATTTGTAAAAAAAACAAAAAAAAATAAGGATTATATATAAAATGCAAAATAGTATTGCTATTTTAGAGATACATATTTATTTATTAAAAAACACTTAAAACGTATGAAAAAAAACAAACCAATCAAAAGGGTCTTGCAACTTGTGTGCATGATGGCCTTTTTCTTGCCTTTAGGATTATTTGCCCAAACTAAAGTTTCGGGCATCGTCCTTGACAAGGACAAAGAACCTCTTATCGGGGTAAGTATTCTGGTTAAGAACACCGTTCAGGGAACGGTCACTGAAATTGACGGAAGTTATTCCCTTTCTGTACCTGATGCAAATGTAACGCTTGTGTTTTCTTACACTGGATTTACCTCTCAGGAAATTGCTTTGGGAGGCCGAACCAAACTGGATGTTACCCTGGAGCAAGACCAATTGCTTTTAGATGAAGTAGTCGTAGTAGGCTACGGTATTCAAAAGAAAGAAACGGTTACGGGTGCTGTATCCAGCTTAAAAGGATCAGATCTCGTAAAATCTCCTGCGATGAACGTTTCCAACTCCATCGCCGGTCGTATGGCAGGGGTTGTAGCGGTGAACAGAAGTGGAGAACCAGGTTATGATGGATCAGGTATTCGTATCCGCGGTTCCAATACATTGAATAACAACGACGCCTTGATTGTTATTGACGGAATTCCTGCCAGAGCGGGTGGTCTTGACAGGCTAAATCCAAATGACATAGAGAAAATTTCGGTTTTGAAGGATGCATCTGCCGCCATCTATGGTGCTCGTGCTGCCAACGGGGTTATCCTTATTACTACCAAAAAGGGAAAGGTGAGTAAGCCCGAATTGAGCTATTCGTTCAATCAGGGATATTCTCAGCCTACCCAGCTTCCTAAACTGGCCGATGCCGCTCAATATACAGAGATGCTAAATGATCTCGATATTTACGGATTACCTGCCAGTGAATGGTCGGCAGCTACAGCAGCTTATAAATCAACGGGATCTTTTACTCGTCCAAATGGTCAGATAAGAAAGGCTCCATTTCAGCCCAGTGATTTTGAGAAATATAAGGATGGATCCGATCCTTGGGGTCACCCGAATACAGACTGGTATGCGGAAACTTTAAAAAGATGGTCGCCACAACAACGTCATAATCTTCAAATGACGGGAGGTACAGAAAATTTAAAATATCTGGCTTCGTTAGGTTTTCAGGATCAGGATGGAAATTATATCAATTCAGCCACTGGGTATAAGCAATATGATTTACGTTTGAATCTGGACGCCAAAGTGAACGAATTTATTAACGTTAATATTGGTATGCTGGGACGTCAGGAAAATCGTTTCTTCCCAACAAAAAGTGCTGGAGCTATTTTTAGGATGCTCATGAGAGGAAAGCCGCAACAACCAGCCTACTGGCCTGATGGAAGACCTGGTCCGGATATTGAGAATGGAGAGAATCCTGTGGTTATCACTACTAATGCAACAGGATATGATGACGATAAAAGGGATTATATTCAAACAAACGGACAGCTAGATATAAAAATTCCTGGTATTAAAGGATTAGTATTTACAGGTAATGCGGCTATCGATAAATTGAACCAGAACAATAAACGCTGGGAAACACCGTGGACCCTGTATGAAAGAGGAACTGGCTTTGAAGCAGACGGAGTAACACCTAAACTGGTTGCTGCTAAAAGAGGACCTGCTGAGCCTAGACTTACCTTGGGTAACACCACTCAGCTAAATATTTTATTGGGTGGGGTACTTAATTATGATCGTACTTTTGGAGATCATAAGGTGACTGTTCTTGCTGGTTCAAATAGAGAAACCATCGATGCCAGTAACTTTAATGCATTTAGACGGTACTTCATTTCTCCAGCCTTAGATCAACTTTTTGCTGGTGGGGATTTGGAGAAAAATAATGGAGGCGTTGCTTCTCTAAGAGCTCGTTTAAATTATTTTGGTCGTATGGCTTACAATTACAAAGAAAAATATCTCCTTGAATTTCTCTGGCGATATGATGGCTCAGACATTTTCCCTGAGGAAACAAGATATGGATTTTTCCCAGGCGTAATGGCTGGCTGGGTAATTTCACAAGAGAGTTTTATGCAGTCATTTCCCGCAATTAATTACCTGAAACTTAGAGGTTCGTTAGGGCAGATGGGTAATGATCAAATTGCTACTTATCAGTATCTTTCTACTTATGGCTTTAGAAGCTATATCCTTGGAAACGTGGAAACAAAAACCTTGTTTGAAGCTAGAATTCCTAATCCAAATATTACCTGGGAGGTGGCTACCAATGCCAATATTGGTATAGAAGGTGCCTTGTTTAATGATAAAGTTACTTTCGAATTTGATTATTTCAACAACAGACGTACCAATATCCTTTGGGTTAAGAATGCTTCCGTTCCACAATCAACTGGATTAACTTTACCTGCTCAGAATATTGGCGAGGTTGAAAATAAAGGTTTTGATGCCCTTATAGGTTATCGCTCAAGTGTGGGTGACTTCAACTTTAATATTAGCCTAAACGGGGGGTATGCGAAAAATAAAATTATTTTCTGGGATGAAGCCCCAGGTGCTCCAGAATGGCAAAGAACTACAGGAAGACCTATGTACACAGTTCAGGCTTACATTTATGATGGAGTATTTAAAGATCAGGCGGAAATTAATGCTGAGAAAATCAGCTATAGTGCTATCGTGAATACTCTTCGGCCTGGCGATATGAAGTATAAAGATTACAATGGTGATGGTAAAATTACACCTGATGATCAGGTTCGTACCGATTTTAATAATATCCCTACTTTCCAAGGGGGTATCAGTGTCATTGCAAGCTATAAAGGTTTTGATTTAAACATCCTTCTTCAAGGTTCTGCCGGAGCAAAACAATACGTGAGTCCAGGGGAAATGGGTAATATTGGTAACTTTTTACTTGAAATGTACAACGACCGATGGACGGTTGACAATCCTAGCAGTGTTCATCCACGTATCGCTAATAGAAGTGACCAGTATTTCTCAGCAAATAATACTTATTGGTTTAGAAGTACTGATTATATTAGACTAAAAAATATGGAGATTGGTTATACCCTTCCGGAAAATTTAGTTAAAAAGGCAGGTATGACTAGTTTGAGATTGTATTTTAATGGTTTGAATTTATTTACCATCAGTGATTTCAACACTTTTGACCCTGAATCTAGTAGTTCAACAGGACAATATTATCCTCAGCAGAGAATTGTTAATGCTGGCTTAACGGTTACATTCTAAAAAATAAAAAATTAAAGAAAATGAAGAAAATCATATTTGGTCTTTTATCTCTATTTATTCTTGGGTGTAATGACGATTTTGTCAATACAAAACCTTTAGATCAGTTGGGAGAAACTACAGTCTGGACAGATCCTTCCCTCGCGGAAGCCTTTGTTTCTGAAATATATGCTGGTTTTGGAAATGGAGGTTTTGATGAGCAAATGCTTGCTTCACTAACTGATGAAACTATTTTTACTCATCCAGGAAGGAATATTACCACTATTACCGAATCGCGTTCAAATCCTGCCGATCCAGGCTGGATAAACGGTACCCTAAGCTGGGGAAATATGTATTTAAGAATCAGAGCCTGTAATTTAGCGCTAAGTAATCTTGAAGCACCAAAATTTACTAATCCAACACTGGTTGACAGGCTTAAAGGAGAGGTTAAATTTCTTCGCGCCTATTATTATCAACAACTACTGCGTTATTATGGAGGTGTTCCTATCATAGATAAACCTTTTACTTTAAATGATTCTGATTTCCTCTCTCCAAGGAATACCTGGGAAGAATGTGTCAATTTTATCGTGAAAAATTGTGATGAGGCTGCCACTTTACTTGATGGAAAATCGATGGTAGCGGGTCGTGCATCAAAAGCAGCGGCGCTTGCATTAAAGGCGCGTGTTCTGATTTATGCTGCAAGTGACCTTCATGATATGCCTACGGCAAAATCAAAATCATCTGTGTTAGCTGCTTATGCAAAACCTGAATTGGTTGGTTATGTTAGTGGTGATCGTAAGGCGCGTTGGGAAAAAGCCAGAGATGCCGCAAAAGCTGTGTTAGATTTACCTGGATTTGGTTATGCCCTGAATTTAACAAATCCTGTGTCCTCAGCCGATGGTTCAGCCAATTATATGAATGCGTCTTTGGCAAGAAACGGTGGTGAAAAGGAAATTCTCTTAGGCAGATATTTTATTAACGCAAAGCAAGAAAACGGCGGAAGACAAGGTTTGTTCAATGGGCCTAATGGATATCATAACTGGGCAGGAAATACACCTGTTCAATTAATGATTGACGATTATGAAATGATGGATGGTTCCAAGTTTGACTGGAATAAAACAGAACATGCAACGGCTCCTTATACTAACAGAGATCCTCGTTTTTATGCTTCTATCCTTTATGAAGGTGCTCCTTGGAAGCCGCGTACTTCTGACGTTGCCTCCAAAGACCCAGCGAATCAAATTCAAACTGGACAGTATATATTGGCAAATGGTTCTACTATTTTTGGTTTAGATACCCGTAAAAGCTCAGTTGAAGACTGGAATGGAAGTTATACTGGTTACTACATCCGCAAATTCGTAGATCCGAATCCAGCGATTATAGATCAGAATACCTGGCAGCAGGTTCCATGGCCTATTTTGCGATATACAGAAATGGTTTTCAATTATGCAGAAAGCTTAATTGAGCTGGGTGATAATGCCAACGCATTACTTTGGTTAAATAAAGTTCGTTTCCGCGCGGGTATGCCGGCTTTAACAGAAACAGGAGATGCCCTTAAACAAAGGTTTCGCAATGAAAAGCGTATAGAAATGTACCTGGAAGAACAACGTTTTCACGATACCCGACGCTGGATGATCGCGCCTACTACCCTTGGAAGAAAAGCCAATGGTATAAATATTACCGGCGTAGCAAAAGCTGGGGCGACGATTCCAAATCCTTATCGCTTCGATCCGAACGCTTTTTCCTACACTTATAAGGTGTTTGAAATTGATCCAGGTAAGGAAAACAGAGCGTGGTTAGACAAAATGTACTACCTGCCTATACATAGAGATGAAATGAATAGAAACAATAAGTTGGTACAAAATCCTGGATATTAATTATTCAGATTAGTCTGACGACTTAAATATTTAAGGGACACTTCGCCAATCGTCGTTGTGTCCCTTCTTTTTACCTGATATTTACTTTATTTTGTGTAAAATTTACCCTTTTTTTGTTTTGAAAGAATTTGTCTTATGAAAAATAAGTTTCCCCTTATTATTTTCCTTTTTTTTATTTTGGTTAACTGCTCTAAGGCTCCTAAGCAGGCTGGTGAGGAGAATAAACTTTTCACATCCATAGCACCAGATGATACTGGTATCGATTTTCAGAATGTAATTGAGGAAGGGTTAAATACCAATGTCTTAATGTATGAATATTTTTATAACGGGGGAGGAGTAGCTGTCGGCGATGTTAATAATGATGGGCTCGATGACCTTTATTTTACCAGCAACATGCAAAGCAATAAGCTTTATTTGAATAAGGGAAATCTTTCGTTTCAGGATATTACCTCGTCTGCCGGCGTATCAGGCCGAGAAGGGCCCTGGAAAACGGGAACAACCATGGTGGATATCAATGGCGATGGTTGGCTTGATATCTATGTCTGTTATTCTGGAAATCTCGCTCCTGAGAAAAGAGCTAATCAGTTGTTTATCAATCAAGGGCCTTCCTCTTCAGGGGAAGTTTCTTTTATGGAAATGGCAGCGGTTTATGGATTAAATAGTTTTGGAACCAGTACGCAGGCTTCCTTTTTTGACTATGATAATGATGGAGATCTGGACATGTTTCTGTTAAATCATAATCCCCAGTCCCTCCCTGTCTTGGACGAGGCTTCAACGGCTGATATTCTAAAAACGGAAGATCCTAATAATGGAGCCAGACTTTTTAGGCAGGAAAAAGGATTAAATAATCAGCCTTTATTTAAGGATGTCACTTCCCTTTCGGGTATTCAGAGTGCTGCCTTATCCTATGGGTTAGGAGCTGCCATTGCTGACTATAATGCCGATGGCTGGTTGGATATTTACGTCTCCAATGATTATGCTATTCCTGATTTTTTATACATGAATAACCAAAAAGGGGGCTTTAAAAATGAAATAAAGGAAATGATGGGACATACTTCTCATTTTTCCATGGGAAGTGATGCTGCCGATATTAATAATGATGGCTTGATGGATGTATTTACCCTCGATATGCTGCCAGAATCCAATGAAAGGCAAAAATTATTGATGGCTCCCGATAATTACGAAAAATTTGACTTTAATGTTAAAGTAGGATTTGGTTATCAATACATGAGGAATATGTTGCATGTGAATCTGGGTGTAATTAATGGTAAAACAGCCTTTTCTGAAATGGGACAATTAGCGGGTATTTCAAATACAGACTGGAGCTGGGCTCCGCTGTTTGCGGATTTTGATAATGATGGATTTAAGGATTTATTTGTTTCAAATGGCTATTTAAGAGATTATACCAATCTTGATTTTCTAAAATATATGGGCGATTATATTCAAAATAATCAGGGAAATATACAAAGACAAAATATTTTGGAATTGGTCCAAAAAATTCCTTCCTCTAATGTAACCAACTATATTTTTAAAAATGATGGTCAGCTTTCTTTTCAAAATAAATCAAAGGAGTGGGGAATAGATCAACCATTAAATAGTAATGGTGCCGCTTATTCTGACCTTGATAACGATGGTGATTTAGATTTAATCGTCAATAATATAAATGCACCGGCTTCCGTATATAAAAACAATACTGATAATCAAAACAAACAGTTTTTAAAAATAAAATTGATAGGAGAAGGCTTGAACAAGAATGGACTGGGGGCTAAATTAACTGTTTATCAACAAGGAAAAATTCAATTTGCAGAGCAAATGCTCACCAGGG
>Ga0214921_10006990_pt1 | contig 15205 bp, 15 predicted proteins | sample LL1505_MetaG_FD_177992 | JGI IMG/M metagenome (GOLD analysis project Ga0214921, IMG submission 177992) | Freshwater microbial communities from Lake Lanier, Atlanta, Georgia, United States - LL-1505 | ecosystem: Environmental > Aquatic > Freshwater > Lake | place: USA: Georgia | collected... | reverse complement strand
TTGAACTCAACTCCAGCAGAGGTTTCCCTAAAAGATGGCGTAACTAGCGTTGTAACTGGCCTTGCCGCTCACAAGAGCATCAATGAAGGCCGAGTAGTTGAAATCAAAGAGCTCTGGGGCTAATGCATAAAATCATCCTCGATACCGATATTGGTACCGATGTCGATGATGCACTGGCTTTGGCCGTTCTATTGGGCTCAAAAGATGTTGATTTAGTAGGCATAACGACTGTTTATGGTGATGTCGGTCTGCGCTCTCAAATTGCGATGAATCTATGTTCTATGCTGAACAGTGAAGTTCCCACATACATGGGTGAAGATAAAACGATTTCTGGGCGTGAAGTTTGGATGTCAGGATCAGAAGGAAAGAACTTCAAGGACTTAGGTTCATTTACGCCTCAACCTACATCAGCGATTAATTTTCTTGTAAACACAGTTGTTGCCCAACCTGAAGCTATTGATGTAATTGCGATTGGACCACTGACAAATATCGCACGAGCAATTCAGAGTAATCAAGATTTTGAAAAGAAGGTCAAACGAGTTTGGATTATGGGAGGCGACTTTACTCAATCTAGAGTGGAACATAACTTTAAGTGTGATGTTGATGCGGCCAGAATAGTTCTAGAATCAAGTATTCCAATTTCGATCTTGGACTTACCTAGCTCTCAGAAAACCATCATTCGAATCCAGGAAATCGAGCAGATCAGAAGTGCTCCCGTGTTCGGAGCACTTCTTTACTCAGAAATCATGAGTTGGATTGAGCCTAGAAATCAAGATTGGACGATTCCCCATGATCCCATCGCAGCTTTAGCGTTAATTTCACCCGAGTTTTTTGAAACCTCACCTGCCGGACATGTGACGATTGATCCAGACGGCTTAAGTTTTTGGAATGAATCACCCAATGGAAATGTGGTGCTCTTAAATCCAGTTCAGCCAGAGTTGGCAGTTCAGAGAATGATTGAACTAATTACCAACTAGTCCAAGGTTTTGCATGGGTGTCAACAATCTCAGCCAGCTGTTCTAAGCGTGGAATAGAGATTTCTCGTAGAGCTTTTGGAATATCTGGCGAACTGACAATATCTGCCCACACCGCACGTCCTGCAAGGAATCCACTTGCTCCACCCATTGCGCACGCCTTAACGGCGTCATTGAAAAATGGTTGTTTTACTCCATTTGAAAGAACAACCCACGGTGAGCCAATTGCCTCTGAAATTCTGTCAGCGTTCTTTGTAACAAGGTTTAAATCACCTTCCCCGTGGAAAGGAACCTCTGCTTTGTAAAGATCTGGCTTCCAGGCTGCAGCTTCACGTGCGGCGATAATCAACTCTTCCTCACGATTAAAGCTGCGAGAAGTGTCTGTAGGTGGCTTAACGATAATTTCGATAATTGATGGAAGACCAGATATTTCACATAGTTTGTTGAAATCTTCAACCAACTTGGCGCGTACATCTGGTGATTCATCATTGCGCCATAAGACTAGAAACTTAAGTCCAACGCTGCCGATGTCGCGCATGCGAATTGGATCAACATCTGGATCTATTGCTGTATCAGTTGCTGCGCCACCTGGAGGACCTACTAACAAATCTGCGGCAGCAATTAATCCACATCCACTGTTGAGGGCTTTCTGATCGATAATCGCATCAATGCCAAACTCTTGGTCTACTAATAGTGCTGATGCAAATGGTGAAAGCTCACGTGCAACATCGACTTTGAACTGGGTCAATTGTGAATCAGGAACTGGGGTGCTTTGATGTGGAGCAAACATTCCACGTAGCGCTTCTCTTTGATCTACAGCAACCATTGCTAAAGCACCTGATGGTCTCGCCAAATTAGTTAGTGGTTTTCTCATCAGTGTGCCTCCAGGTAAGTGTTCAGTTCAGAAGTTGTTGGAATCTTTGATTGACCGTCTAGGCCACGACATGAAAGTGCGGCTACTGCATTTGCTCTACGCATTGCTTCCTGTAAAGGATGTCCTTGAATTAGTTGAGCTACTAGAGCTCCATGAAAAACATCTCCGGCACCTAACGTGCTTGTTACATCGACCTTGAAACTAGGTGCTGTAACGAGCCCTGTTTCAGGTGAAAAACCTGCGCTGCCAGCTGATCCTTGAGTAGCAACAACTGTGTTTCCAGCCTTCATAGAATCATTTTCTAAAGCAACGGCAAGATCAACTCCTGGATAACGAAGTGCCATCTGGCGATCGGTTGGAACAAATAAGTCCACAACTATTGGATCAAAAGTTTCGACGCCATATCCCGCATCAAATGAAATCTGCGGCCCCTTGCCTCGAGAAATCCCCGCTTCAACTAGCCGCTTCACGCCCACATGATCCACATGTACCCACTGCGCAGATGCGATTAACTTTTTAGCTGCATCATTCAATGCTGCCTGTGTTACTGGTTGGCGAGTACTAATCGCACGTGCACTGTGTTCTTTTGAAGCAACTATGACACTTCCTGCTGTCGGCGTAGTGCCGATTGAAATACCTGAGGTATCTACACCTTCTTGAGCAAAAATACGTAAAACTTCTTTGCCATCTGCATCATCGCCAATTGTCCCAACAATTGCACTCTTTATTCCTAAGCGACTTAGTGCAAGGGCAGCAACTGCAGCAGGTCCGCCGCCAGCACGAATAATTTCTTCTGCAACAACTCGTTCATCTTCACCCGGATACTTATCTACAAGTGCGATTGTGTCGATAGTAATGACACCAACACATACGGCTTGAACAAAACTCAATTGTTATCTTTCTTCTTTGCATCTGCCAAAGCAGTCGCACGAGCACCAGTAATGTGTTGAAGCGTTAGCTTTGAGGCACGCTCTCCATCGCCACTTTCGATTGCAGCCAAGATTTCATTGTGCTCATTGCGTGAAATATCTGATCGACCAGGAAGGCGCAGAGTTGTTTCCATAGACATCTTCATTACATCCTGCAGCACGTTTAAAGTTTGGTTAATGAATCGGTTGCCTGCAATACCAACAATTGTTAAGTGAAACTTTGCATCCAACGCCTGTAGCTGGTCAAAATCAACTGGATTGATAGCAGTAATCGTATCTATCTGATTTAAAGTAGCACGCAGCAGACGAATATCCTCTTTTGTAGCTTTTTCTGCCGCCCACCTAGACGCCGGTACTTCAAGAACTTCGCGGGCATCAAAGAGTTCATTGAGTCCATGAGTCTTGGTCATAACTGAAGCGCGAAGCTCTTGAGCTACAACCGGTTCTTGCACAAAAGTTCCTTGGCCATGCTTGATCTGTACTAATCCCTGTGCCTGCAAAATATGAAGCGCTTCCCGCAAACTCGGCCGACTTACTTCGAGTAAATCTGCAAGTTGACGCTCTGGTGGCAATTTATCCCCCGGCATCAACTTCTGAAGATCAATTAACTCCATCAGCTGAGTTGCAATACGGGCAGCCCGTTGGGGAGCTAGCGGTGTAACTGCACTCATCATTAGCCCTTTACTGCGCCAGCGGTAATTCCAGCAATAAATGATCTCTGGAAGAACAAATACATAATGACCATTGGTATTGATGCCACAAAGATTGCCGTAAACAACATACTGAAGCTAGAGAAGTACTCGCCTCGGTAATCAATCAAAATCAATGGAAGTGTTTTCTTGCTCAGCTCGCTGATAAGCATCAGTGGATATAGCAAGTCGTTCCAACAAATAACAAACAGGAAGATTCCTGTTGCTCCCATGGCTGGTCGACATAGTGGAAGTGCAACAGATCTAAAGATTCTCCAGTGTCCCGCTCCATCAATACTTGCCGCTTCAAACATTTCTTTTGATAAATCCTTAAAGAATGCGCTCAAAATAAATATTGAAATAGGCAGAGTTAAAGCGATGTTTACCAGAACTAACCCAATGAGTGAATTGTTTAAGTGCAGCTTCACAAAAAGTACGTAGATTGGAATGATGTTTACTTGGCCAGGAATTGCAAGACCAAGAGTAAACAAGAAAAAAAGCACCTTGCCTGAAATAGTCACTGACCTTGCGATTGCATAGGCTGCCATGCTGGCCAAGATCAAAGTTATAAATACAGAAGAAACAGACACGATAACGCTGTTCTTAAAGGGGATAAACAATCCTCCAGAATCAAACAGTGTGCGGAAATTATCTAGAGTCCAAGTCTTTGGCAGTGCTAAAGGTGTCGAATAAATCTCAGCATCAGTTTTAAATGATCCTAAAACAACGATAGAACATGGGATCAGAACGATAAAAGCGAAGACTGTTAGTAGAAAATTCTTTGTGGATTTATAAACCATTATTTATCCCCATAATTCACCCGCAGGGTTCGTCTTTGTAGCCATGTAATAAGCAAAACCATAATTACAAGTAAAACTGATTGCGCTGATGCGTATCCAAATTTGTAACTGGCAAATGCAGTGTTATAGATCAATGTAACTAAAACATCAGAGGCATTATTTGGGCCACCTTGCGTCATGGCATACACCAAATCGAAGGCCCTAAAACTTTGAATAGTTGTATACGCGACCACAACTGCTGTAGTCGGGAGAGCCATTGGCCAAGTAATACTTTTAAACTGCTGCCAGCGAGATGCTCCATCGACTTCTGCGGCTTCATACAGCTCTGCCGGGATTTGTTGCAAACCGGCGACATAAATTACAACCATCTGTCCAGTGTGAAACCACACTTGGGTTATAGCGATGGCATAAAGCGCATATCGCCCATCACCGAGCCAATTGACGCCAGGATCGTTCATGATTCCGATCCTCTTTGCAGTCGCATTGATTAATCCATAATTTGGGTTATACAAGAAAAGCCAAATTAGTCCAACTGATACAGATGACAAAATAGTCGGGAAGAAATAAACAACTCGAAGGAAAATAGTTGTTTTAGTGTTCTTCAATAAGAATGTGGCGAATAAGAGTGAGAATGAAGTCTGAAGAACGACGACCACTAAAGCAAATCGAAAGTTGTTATCTAAAACTTTTAGAAATAGATCATCATTAGTTGCTAGATAAGTAAAATTTCTAGCACCAATGAATTCGGGCGGAAGAACGCCATCCCAGCGCTTTGTTGAATTCCAAAGATTTGAAACCGATGGATATAAATACAGAAATGAGTAAATTGCAAAAGCAGGTAGAGCCATAAGAACCAAAACTTTGGAATCAAAGAATTTTGGCTTTTTCTTTTTAGATAGGCCAGTTCCAGCCCTACCGCTAGGTGCGGTAGGGCTGGCCTGGTTATCAACTACTGTGCTAATTAGGCACCTAGTCCTTGCTTGATGATCTTAGAAGTGTCAGCCAATGTCTTTGTGATATCGGCACCGCCAACAATCGCGATCAATGCATCTTCTAGCTTGTCACGTACTACACCTTGATTTAGGAACAAGAAGCGTGGAGCTAGAAGTAGCTTCTTACCCATGATGTCTGATGTATTCAATAGATCAATGTTTGCGGAGTAATCCACGTTGATCACTGATACGTGCTGAGAAGTTCCAACTGCGTATTCCTGTGCAATTGGTGCTGTAGCCAAGTATGAAATGAATGAGTTAGCAATCTTCTGATCTGTAGCAGAAGCCTTAGCATTCACGCCCAAGATGAAGGTGTTATTCGTGATTCCTTCAAAGTATGGCTTTGCATCTGTGGTGATTAGACCAAAGATTTTCATCTTTCCGGCCATTGCTGGATTGAGCTTTGTAACTGAGCTCATACCAAATGTTCCAGTTGGATAGATAGCTGCCTTACCTGCTGCAAAATCTGCAGGTGCAACAGTGTCGGTGTAACCAGTTGCATTTGCAGGGAAGCATCCAGCGTCAGCCATTTGCTTGTATTGCTTTGCAATTCCAGTAAACCATTCTCCTGTTAGATCAGCGCGACCCTTGTCGATGTCAGTTGCATTCTTCAAAACTGTTGCATATGGAGCAGAGTTCATCATGAAAGCATTAAGGATCTGACCTGCGTTACCACGGGTTCCACCTGGCCATGCAAATGGAATAAATCCAGCAGCCTTGGCGGTCTTACAGAAAGCAAGTGTCTGGCTCCAAGTTGTTGGAACCTTCCAACCCTGCTTCTGGAATAGTTCTGCGTTGTAAATTGGGTTGTTAAACAGTGACTGGTATGGAAGACCAAAGATCTTTCCATCAACAGTTCCTGGTGTTAGCGCACTCTGGATGAAGTTTTGCTGTGCGTAACGTTGTGAAGACAGATCCTTCAACAGGCCAGCCTTATAGAAGTTATCGAATTGTCCGCCACGCATTGTCACAAATACTGCAGCCTTTGGATTTGCGCTGATCTTTGTGAGTGCAAGGTTTCCATAATCACCTGAAGTCATGATGACTTGGTTGATTTTGGTTCCTGGGTAACGTGCTTCGTACTTATCGATAATGCCCTGTAGAACCACCTTGTCTTCTCCACGCCAGTGGTGGAACTCAATTGTTCCCTTTGGTGGAGTTAGAGCTGCAACTGGAGCTGCCTTTGATGAACCTAGGCGTACACGCTGCCAAGTTAGCTTTCCATTTGAGCCTTCAGCGCAAATAAGTGATGTTGTCTTTTGTCCTGTGCTTACGCCTTCTGCTGTGCAACGCTTTCCGAATGTTGGAACTTCTTCAGCATTAGCAATTGCAAGTGGAGTCATAACAAGTGCCGCAGCAACTGTTGCAACTACACCAGCACGGAGTGAAGCAAAGGCTTTGTGTCCTTTAGTTTTCATTTTTATCCTTGCTTTCGAGGGTTGGTTGTTGTTGTTTACCATTCTGTGAGGGGTATCCCTAACATCTTTGCCATTTGGCGAATACCTGGTCGCACATCGATCCACGAGATGACCAAGTGGTGCGGGTATCCACCAGTGACTATTCCATTCACTAATGCAGCGGCATCAGGTTGAGTGATAACCGTAGCTGTATTGCCTTGGAAGTGATTGGGAGCTGGGATTGATTCCCCTCGGCTCACAACCATGCGTAAACCCGTGCGATTGCTCGGATCTACATCCCGATCAATGCGGAACAGGGTTACTGGTCCGGTCTTGAGCGGAAAATTACCTGCAACGCCAAGTTTGCGATTGCAGTGTGTTGACTGAGTTGCATTCTTTGGATCAGCTGCAAGTTTTGTCGCTGCGGATCCACAGTGCCACAAACGTACTAAACCTTGGGAAGCATCAAGATCAACAATGTCTACAAGATAGTTTTCATCTGAACCAAGAGCTTCGCACATCATCATTGTGACTGCGCCTAACACGTCTCGTTCGCAAGTTGTTACTGTTCCACGATCTGCAAGGCGTCCAAGTGATGAACAAATACAAGCACCCATTTCAGTTGGGAATTCTGGCCAGCAACGAATTGCAATTGCATCTAGCAGCTCATCTTCGCGCCACTTATCTAGTGCAACTTCGACACCATAAACTTTTTTAGCTTCGGAAACATTTACTGATGCAAGTGAAGGCTGGGCAGCAACTGCGCCTGCATATGCAAGTTCACGGGCTTCTTCCTTGACTTCTGAAATCTTTCCGAAAGCATCATCGATTGTGATCTGACGAATATCTAAACCAAATAGCGATCGAATTTGCTGTGCGTCATAAACACAAGGAGTAAAACCAATTGGAGCTTCACCGACTGCGCCAATCTTCTTACCCTTCATCCAATCAAAAGCTTTTTGTGCATCAGCTTCACTACCAAGTTCACCAGTAATATTTTGTGGAGTTCTTGCTTCTGGCAATTTTCCTGCGAGCGCATCTTTAATAGCTACACGTACCTGTGGCTCATCAGCGTTTCCATGAATATGGCGAATAGATTGCCCAACATTCATTAATGCATGTGCTGCAAGATTAACTCCGCACATTGAATTAAGTTTTAAACGTTCGCCGACTTCGCCGGGTTCGCGCATCGACCATCCAAGTACAGGTCCCTTAACTTTTCCAAGTAGCTCCACCGCCGGAGATGCATCAGAAAATGAGGCCATAAATAAAATATGTAGGTCGGCTTCAGGAAGAGTTACAGCAGCAACATCTTCAACGGTCATCACTAGATCTGTGGGTCCAACAACTGTGGCGCCTAGCTCGGCCAGCAAAGTGCGAGCAGAATCAAAGTTGGCTTGGGCGCATACGAGGTCGAAGGTAGGGCGCGCTAGTGCGACGAGAGCAACGGTGCTCATTAAACCTCCAGTGGTAAGACCTCTTGGCAGAGCGTGCCACTGGATTCAGTGCGAGTCAATGCTGAACAGGCGTTTTTGCGCTTCGTTATACGACTGTGATGGGGGTTATTTTTGGAGTAGAAAGGGTCTGGTCCGACCATTGACCTGGAAACAGGGCCAATCTGAGTCCTCCGAGAGCATTTTTACGCCTGAATCAGTGGCCACGATGGTGTCTTCAGCTTTCCATCCTTTACCCGTTGGATTCCACGCGATGGGTTGGTTGTTGGCAATCAAGCGTGAACTGGTCTGGCTAGCTGGCCAATCGCGAGGCAAAAATCCTGTGGGGCCACCTTGGTGATGCTTTGTCCATTCATCGGCATCAAAGCCACTAGCAGGATAAGCCGCAATAGCTGCATTGATTGGATCTGAAAATGGTGCGCCAACAACTGTTGCATCTAGCAAAGCTGCTTCCACTTTAAAGATAGATGTGTAATCAGAAACCATCTGGTCTGTCACCTCACCAAAAGTAACAATGCGAGTAATGGATGCAATTAATCCTTTGCGCTTTGCACAAATTGAAGCAGATACACGATTGCCTACTATCGCATCAGTTGGAAGTGGGTGTCTAAATTTGTGAACACGTTCTTGCCCAGCAACACCTAAAAAAGCAATTTCCAAATTTGCTTGCCATAAAGAATGTGTAATCAATCCTGCGACATCAATTTCACGGTCCGAACTTTCAACCTGCTTCATGGCATTTCCTAAAGCAACTGCTGCATCTATGCAAATCTCTTTGAATCGAGCGAGATCTGAATCGATAAGTGATGCACGAATTATCTCAACGTCAGTTCCTAAATCAATTCGATCTGCACCAGCTTGATCGCTTCCAACTTTTGGTCCTGTTGGTAGAAGAGGGTCACGTCCTTCAGACCACTTAATTGTTTTAACAGTAACTTCACTTGGAAGTTCTTCAGCGATTAGTCGTGGCGCTTCTACAACATTGGTTATTGCTGTTGCCGAATCTTGCGTAATGATTAAATCAAAGCAAGCCATGTCGATAGTTGTTGGCACATGAGCACGTCCTGCGATCGCCCAGGCAAGGTTTGGATTGCGACGCAGAACAAAGCTGTCTAAGCCTTTCTCCTTCATTAGTTCACGAAGTGGCTGCAGGCGTTGATTAAATGCGCTCATAGCGGCAATTCTATTCCCCACTCTTTGCGGACAAGGTCAAAGGCCGGCGGGATAGAAGAATTCATTTGCACTGATGAGGCTGCCCACTGAGTCGCTATCAATAAGCATTGTGAGGGTTCTAATTCGTTTGCTAAGGCCGCCAAATACCCAGAAATGAATGCGTCCCCGGCACCAGTTACATCGAATGCATCGACTTTCAAGGCTGATTGATGAAGCTTCTGTTTCTTTGAATAGTATCGAGCACCGTTTAGTCCGTCGGTTAAAACAATTTCATCAAACCGATCTAGGTGATCTTCTGGGTTCACCCCCCTTGGAATATCTGAGACCGAACCAATAGCTAGGTGTGCGTGGCTAACATTTAGATCCACTAATGCAGCCGCTCCAACCACTGTTAAACATCCTGAAGACTCTGCTCGCAGAAGGTCATTTAAAAATTCTTCTCTCCACAAAACAATGGCAACTATGTCGCCTTCTGAAAATGGCACATTGTCCATTCGTAATTCGCGCAAGTATGGCTTTGTCATTGAAATAATTGTGCGCTCAGCTTTGCCATCGATTAAAATAAGAGCATTCGAGGTTGGTCCATCTATTTCTGTGATGATTGAAAGCTTAATCTGGCTCTTATTCAAGACTTCACGTAATTTTTTTCCATTGTCATCGTTACCTAGGTAGCCAACAAAGTTTGTTTCTACTGCGGTTGTACATAGCCCTAATGCAACATTGGCAGAAGTACCGCCAGTTCTTTCTTCGGTTCTAGTTGAGTTCATAAAGCTTCCTGGCAATGGGAACTTTTCAACATACACAACAGTGTCAATTGCTATTGGTCCCTGAACCCAAACTCTCTTACTCATGAATTTTTACCAACATTTCTGCGCACACCATTAAATCTTCCTCGACTTCATCCCAAGCAACATCCTTGATCCACGGAATTGAATAGAACTCTGCTTTCTCTGGCCACCTAGCTGCAAACAATGCCCCAGATAGAGCTGCGACAGTATCTGTATCTCCACCTAATGAACACGCTAGAGCAAAAGCTTCAGCACAATTGTTCGCCTTATTCACAACCCAAACAACTGCTTGCAAAGTCTCAAGTGGATCCAAAGAAACACCGCTGGCTGGCGGAGTCCAATTTGAGTAATCAGGGAGATCTTCACCAGCAAATAAACTTGCTGCAATTTGTGCGCACTCAATCGCTTTCGGAGATTTATGAGTTACTTCCACTAGGGCCTTGATCCACTCATCGCGATTTTGATTCAAATAGAGACCGCAAAGTGCGGTTCGCATAATTGCACCATTGGTCTCTCCAATGACTCCACGCTCTCCTGGTTTAACCTCTAATCCAAGTGCAATACGCGTTGTTGGGCCAAGACCGCGCAGTCTGGGAACTGCTTTCCTCAACTGCGCTAAGAACTCTTCGGCAGCTTCTAGTGGTGAAGATTTTTTAAGTGACTTTATTGTTAAAACAGATAGCAGCGTGTCATCACTTACTCCACCTAGTGGCCATCCTTCTTTCGGTAACAACTTCTGTGGAATTACTTCTGGAGTTTCTTCCATGAATTCGTAGAAAACTCCAAAGGCATCACCTGCTGCATAGGCCAATAGCGGCGTAGCGCTTAAAGGAAAATTTCTAAGGGGTTCATTTTGCATTAGAGCCAGCGTAGTGCCTAGTTACTAAAATTAAAATACTTGCTAGGCTTAAAGTATGAGTGGCGATCAACTGCTTAAGCAATCGTTTGAAGAAGGATCATATTTTTCTAATCCATTTCCATTGTTTGCTGAATTACGGGAAACCGAGCCTGTCTTTTTTAGCCAAACTCTAGGCGGTTGGGTAGTCACTAGATATCAAGATGTATCAGAAATTCTGCATAACCATGAGGATTATTCTTCGAAAGGTCGGGTACTCCATTTAATCAACAAGCTGGATCCTGAAGTTCAAAGTCGATTACCTCTTCTACAATTGCACTTTGCAACTGGTCTGGCCCACTCAGATGCGCCCGAACATAAGAGATTACGCGGTCTGCTTGCGCAAGCTTTTACTCCAAAAGTTTCTGAGGCAATGCGTCCAATAACTCGCGACGTGGTTGCGCGACAACTTTCCGGATTGAGTAATTCTTCGGACCTAATTCATGACGTATTTACACCCGTCCCAGCTTTAGTTGTTGGACGGCTTTTAGGTTCATCCGAAGAAGATATCCCAGATTTAATTCGGTGGGCTGGTGCAATAAATGGACTTTACGAAAAAGGTGGATTGATCGATCCTCAAAAGGCCATTTATGCAGAAGATATGTTGCAAGAGATTCGTAGTTTTGTGACACGTTTAGCAAATGAGCGCCGAGTAATGCGGGATAATGAGGACCTTGATTCGTCAAGCGATGTATTGGCAGGTTTAGTCAGCGCTGAGACCCAAGGCGATTCTCTTTCTGACTCCGAACTTGTTTCGACAGTAGTCACACTTTTTGTAGCAGGACATGAGACAACAACTCACCTACTTGGTAATGGAATGCTTGCGCTGTTAAATTCAGAGTCCGAGATGAAGAAGATTCAAGAGAATCCAGATTTGATACCTAAGGCCGTGGATGAGATGGCTCGGTTTGATGGATCGGTGCCTCGTTCTTGGCGGATCACGAAGAAAGAAATGGCGATTTCTGGAGTAACAATTCCAGAAGGTCAGTTGGTTCTTCCAATCTTGTCATCGGCAAATCGTGATGAAAATGAGTTCATAAACCCGGACCTTTTCGACATTACTCGAGATTCTCGTAAGCACTTGGCTTTTGGCCGAGGCGTCCATGTTTGTCTGGGAGCACCGCTTGCCCGTATTGAGGGCCAAGAGATAGTCAAACAATTATTAAATAAATTTCCTAACATAACTTTAAATGCAAAAGTTAATGAACTTGTTTGGCGGAAAGATGTTGCCCTGAGAGGCTTAGAGGCCTTGCCTGTGCTTCTTTAAAGTCGTCCAGCTTGATGTACCCGTTTTAAGAACTCTTGCGTCTTTGGATTCTGAGGATCATGCAATACCTGCTCGGCGGTTCCACGTTCGACAATGTTGCCTGATTCCAAGAAGCAAACCTCATCTGCGACCTGTGTTGCAAAGCCCATTTCATGCGTTGCTAGAACCATCGTCATTCCATCGCTCTTTAAGTCGCGAACGGCGCTTAATACTTCATTTACTAAAACAGGATCTAGCGCAGAAGTAACTTCATCAAGGAGCAGCAACCGAGGACTAACTGCTAATGAGCGAATAATTGCCACACGTTGCTGCTGTCCTCCACTTAGGCGATCTGGATATTGATCAGCTTTATCGGCTAGATCAAAGCGCTTGAGCAGATGCATCGCATGGGAATTGGCTTCATCTTTGCTCTTTCCGTGAACTTTAATCGGAGACAAGGTGATGTTTTCCAAAACAGTTTTGTGCGGAAACAGATTGAATGATTGAAAAACCATTCCAAGGCGGCGGCGAACTTCATCTACATTAACAAGTGGGTCTGAGATTTCTTTGCCATCAAGAAAGATTTGCCCATCATCAATTGATTCCAGCAAGTTGATGCAACGCAGCAAAGTCGATTTACCCGATCCAGATGCGCCAATCAAGACTGTGGCTGTGTGTTCTGGAACCTTGAGGGATAAATCATTCAAGACAAGTTCGACACCAAAGGATTTGCGAATGTTTACAAGCTCTAAGACATTACTCATTAGATCGCACCTTCAGAATTCTGAGCGCTAGTGCGTTGTCTAATTGCCCGATCTGTATAGCGGGTCATTGGGATAGTGATGAGCAAGAACAAGATCGCTGCCACGACATAAGGAGTGTAATTAAAGGTGCGGCTGGCATTGATCTGAGCCGCTCGTACGGCATCAGTCACACCCAAAATCGAAACCAGGCCGGTGTCCTTTAACAGCGAGACAAAGTCATTAAGCAGTGGTGGCACTACTCGGCGGATTGCTTGAGGCAGAACAACAAAGCGCATTGTTTGTCCTGAAGTTAAACCTAGAGAACGTGCTGCTGCGCGCTGGCTTGGGTGGATAGAGAGAATTCCGCTTCGAATTACTTCGGCAACATATGCAGAATATGTAAGTACTACTGCAACGGTGCCCAAGAAAATTACATTGCTTGAAACACCTTTGAGCCCAAGTGCTGGAACTCCGAAACCAACTAACAAAATGATCAAGATAAGTGGTGCGCCACGGAAGATATCAACGTAGGCGGTGGCTAAAAATCTAAATGGAGTAAGTGCTGGAGACTTTGTTGTGCGCATCAGGGCTAGACCTAAAGCAATTACTCCGATTGCTGCTCCCCCGATGAAGGTGAGCTGCAAATTAATCCATAAGCCCTTTATGACTGTCGGGAAAACCTCTTTGCCGTATTCGATATCAAAGAAGGTTGTCTTAACCGTTTCCCAACCTGGGCTTGTTACAAGAATTACAAACAATGTACCCAGAACAAAAATAGAAGAAACCGCAGCAATACCTGCTTGCTTGCGGCTGATCCTGCGCCGTGACTTGCGGCGTTCTAGTTCACGTGAGCTTGGCGACCACGCAGAGCTTTGTTTCTCTGACATGGTCGCCAAACTACCGTCTTTACTTCTTAGTTCCTATTAAGGCTTCAATACAGGTGCGCCAGCATCAGTTGCTAGCCACTTATCTGTAATTGCTGCCAATGTGCCATCTGCAGTGATTGCATCAACCGCGCCAGATACACATGAAGTTAGCTTGCTGCCCTTAGTGAGCAAGAGACCGAACTGGTCACCTGTTCCTGTTGATGGCAACTGACCAACGATTAGACCGTTTGGAACTTCAACGCCTGATAAGTAGAAAGCAGTTGGTAGATCTACAACTAGACCATCAATCTGCTTGTTCTTCAGTGCTGAAACACCTGCAGCGTTGTCATTGAATACCTGTGGCTTTGAACCAATCTGCTTTTCGATCGCATCAAGTGATGTTGTACCAACAGCAGCGCCAAGCTTTGCTCCCTTAAGTTCTGCAAGAGTTGTCTTTCCTTCGATCTTGCTTCCCTTGAATGAAACGATTGCCTGAGGTGCTGTGTAGTAAGGAGATGAGAAATCAACAGCATTCTTGCGCTCTTCTGTAATTGAGAACTGCTGCAAGTTAAAGTCGAAGTTCTTTTCTCCTGGTGTCACTGCTGAATCAAATGTTGTACGAACCCATGTGACATCTGCTGCATCAAAACCAAGTTGCTTAGCAACTGCATATGCAACTGCGCCTTCGAAACCATTTCCGGTCTCTGGCGCATCATCAATGATCCATGGGTAGTAAGCAGGCTCGCCAGTTGCGATTGTTAGTTTGCCTTCAGTAACAGTTGCAAGATCTGCCTTTGCACATGATGCTGCTTCAGATGTTGATGAATCTGATGATGCACATCCTGAAAGTGTTAACGCTGCTGCAATTACAACAGCTGAAAAAATTCCGAAACGCTTGTTCAACGTAATCTCCTAAAGTGTCAGGGGATCATCACTAACTAAACTAACTAGATCAGAACAGTTAGTTAGACCCACGCTTGCCGATGATGTTGGCTATCGGCCTGGTCTTCACCCGGAGCACCCCGCCGCGGTGGAGGGTTGCCGTCCAGTTAGCCGGGGCTTGATGCTGGAACTCGTGACCACTGCAAATGTTATTGGTGGGTGTTCGAGTTGTCGACTTGCGAACAAGATGCAAAAGGAAGCTGGTGGCGGGTGAAGGATTTGAACCTTCGAAGGCAGAGCCGGGGGATTTACAGTCCCCTCCCATTGGCCGCTCGGGCAACCCGCCAAGGTCGAACAAGTAGTGCGGCAATTATGGATAGTGCGAGGGGAAAGGATACCTTAGGCAGGTACACGCACAAAATGCGTTTTTAGAGTGAAGGAGCCATCACCATGGCAGCAGATGCAAGTTTCGACGTAACCTCCAAGATCGACCGTATGGAGCT
>Ga0214921_10006988_pt1 | contig 15209 bp, 9 predicted proteins | sample LL1505_MetaG_FD_177992 | JGI IMG/M metagenome (GOLD analysis project Ga0214921, IMG submission 177992) | Freshwater microbial communities from Lake Lanier, Atlanta, Georgia, United States - LL-1505 | ecosystem: Environmental > Aquatic > Freshwater > Lake | place: USA: Georgia | collected 2015-05-28 | reverse complement strand
ATGTATGTAAGGATTGTAAAAAGATACAAAATAAAAAAGAATGGGCTATTGTCCGTTATCTTAGAAAAGTCATTGACACTAAGTTTGAATATAACTCTAGTAAAATGCTTCAAGGATGTAGTAAGAAAAGACCTGATATATATTTTGATTTACATAAGCATTGTATAATAGTTGAAATAGATGAAAACCAGCATAATAGCTATGAAGATAGTTGTGAGTGTGCTAGAATTAATGAAATTGTAAATGGTATTGGAGGTCGTAGCGTTATAATAATTCGTTATAATCCTGATGTAGTAAAAAATAATAAAAAAATATTGAAAATAAGTAATATTGATAAATTAGATTTATTAGTAAAAACTATAAAAGAAGAATTAGTTAAAGAATATGATACTTTTGTAGTAAAAAATATTCAATTGTATTATAATGATGATTATGAAACATATCAACCTATTAAAGAAGAAAATATCACAAATTTAGTTGCTTTATAAATTATTTTTAATCTTTTTATCTTTTTTTAAAAATGAAACAGCATAAAAAATATTGCTCCCAAAATAATGATAGAAAACCCTATAGAACCAAATAATGCATTTACATCTGCTTTTGCCTCTTCTGGTGGATTTGCCGATAAAGCTTGAATCATTTCATTATCTTCGTATTGGTCTGCGTAGCGGTTTCGCATTGTAATAACAAAAGCATATATTATTCCTAATAAGTAGTTAATATATGTTAATATAACACAAACTAAGATATTAAACCATCCGTATAATCCTTTGTTTAAAAAAATACCAAATGGTGGCATTAAAATAGTCATTGTATATCTGAACCATTTCATACTAAGCACTTTGCCTCTTTTAATTTCATTAGGAATTAGACCTTTGAAATTTCCAAATATCATATTATTTACCCAATCAAATGCAATACTTGAAATTTGAAGTAGTAAAACCATAAATTTTATAAATAATGTAGTAATTGCATCAACTGCACTTAATATTATACCTGTTATAGGACCAGGTCTCCCGACTAGTTTAGTAAGTTGGTCGGCATCCCCATCTTGTATTCGCTTTTTTCTGAGCCAGTTTTTTTTAGATACATAAATATAATCTTCTGGGTCAGATGCACTGATATTTAATGTAGCAGTATTTTCAGGCATTTTTAATATCTAATTATCAATTTATCACTAACTGAATTATTACTATATGTTATTGAGAATTATATTTATTTATTCTTCCATATTTGCAATCAGGATAGAATCTAGAATATCTAGATTTATTAGATATTAGATATTACCTATTTACGTTATTTATGAATAAATTACAAGTAATGCATAGAATAATCCAGGTACATAATACATTAAAGTTAATATTATAGTAATTAATATATTAAACCATCCAGTAATACCTAAATCCATAAAAACTCCTAATGGTGGACAAATAATAGTTCCTAACAAAATACTAAAGGGTACTGTATTATTATTTGTTAAGTAGCATTTTTTGCCTTTCAATCGGTCAATACTTCTAAAGTAATTACTATTTTTATCGTTTTTAGTGAGTCCAGATTGATCCCAGCCAAATATACTAGTCATCCATCCACCAATTGAGTTAATTCCCCACGCAACTAATCCTGCTAACAAATCGAATGGTAATTTGAATATTGATATTATTATTACTAGTAAACTGTTGTAAAAATCAGTTATTAAATCTACGAATAGGAATTTAAATAACCATCCTAGAAAGAATATAAACCAAGCAATAAATTTAATTAGCCATATAATAAAATCTCCTAGAATTAAAAATACTTTTCCTATTTGAATAATACTCATAAACATATCAACTAAACCACCACCTTTTAATCTAGGTATTATTTCTATAGTTATTTTATCTACTTTTAGTTTATTGAAAATATCATTAATATACATATTTTTTTGTACTATATGATTATTATTCACTAGAATTATAGAATTATTTAGATTAAATTCATTATTTTCTTTTAAAATTCTAGGATAATTGGATTCAAACCATTCTAGGAGAGTATATTTTATATTAGGTGGTTGTATATATAAAAAATATTTATTACCAATTATTATATATTTATCATTATTATCATCATTATCCATTGTTAAATATATATATTTGCTAATGTATTATTAGATTTCTTTTAACATTTCAAAACTTAATAATAAACTATCATCATAAACTATCATCATAAACTAACCACACGATTCAAGACTAAAATATGAATAAATTATGAATAAATTACTAACAATGCATAGAATAATCCAGGTACATAAAATAATACAGTTAATATTGTACATATAAATATATTAAACCATCCAGTTAATCCCAAATCCATAAATACACCTATAGGCGGACACAATATAGTTCCCAATAAGATACTAAATGGAACAGTATTATTATTAGTAAGATAGCATTTTTTACCTTTTATGCGATCAATACCTTTAAAATAATTACTATTTTTATCATTTTTGGTTAGTCCTGATTGATCCCAACCCCAGAATCCTTGCATCCATCCACCAACACTATTAATTATTACTGCTGCAATACCCATAAATACATTCATAATTGTACTGAATATTGTAACAATGATAAGAATTATACTATTCCAGAAATCGCTTATCAATTTAACAGGATTTAATAAATCACTGAATAACCAGGCTATAAAGAATAGAAACCAATAAATAAATTTTATTAGCCAGATTATCAATTGAAGTAAGAAAATAAATACATTACCTATTGCACCGATGGGTTTAAAGATAACACTAAAAATTATCTCTATTGGTTTTAATATCAAATCCAAAAAATCTTCACCACCAATTAAACTATCAAAACATTCTATAGTATATAATTTATCGTATGATTTATCATTGTTCAACTCACTAAATTGTATCTTAGGATTAATTAATTTACCATTACATATATAAAATTTTTTACTTTCTTTTGATATTATTGCAAAGTTAGTAGTAAATAATTCTTCTATTGTAGTTGTATCTGATATACTATCATCATAATTATTATTAATTGTAGTTTGTATAATATGTTCTTGATATTTTAATTGTATTCTAGAATCTGTAATAATTTCATTATCCATTATTCTATTATATCATATCTGATATATATTTTGATATAATTTTAGTATATTTATCCATATGCGTATTATGAATACATCATTCTATCTAATTTATACATATCATTTAATTTTACCATACTTTGAACATTAAGATTTTTCTTCTTTGCAATTATTTCCTGTTCTTGTCTTTCTTTGTCTTTCTTTAATGCTAGTTGTCGTGCTTCTAATTCCTTATATGTTTCTGGCTTCATATAATTATTCTCCACTACGACATTTACTAAATCATTATTAACTATATGATGTACCTCTTGACTTTTCAAATTCATTACTATCTTATCCATTCCCAACATACTTTGAAACAATATCTGCGGTCTATCCACCAATGCAACTGCATTATCAATAGTCTCAGTCATATACAATATAGCCCAGATTATTAGATTTTGCTTTTTACTACGTGCACCTGGTGTAAATTTACTTACATACATCCTATATAAATACTGGACTTGATTACCAATAAAACTATTACCAAATTTATTCTGGCGTATCTTATTTATAACACCCCAAATTAACCATATAACATCTTTAAAATATTTACCATCAACACCCTCTATTGCACGCATACCACATTCATATTTGCCATATTTCTTACTATTTATCTTTTCCCATTCTATTATCCAATTTAACCAATATAATGCTTTAGCAGATTTTCCACTAGCAATATGTGTTGCCATTTCATTTACTGCAATACGAATTTCACTAGGGTCGCCATCAATACATATATCCTCTATAAGTCGATTATCTTTTGCTTCTAATTTAGATTTGAAGTTATCAATAATGAATTCTTCTTTTTTAATTCTAGGGAGTTGATTAAGTTTTCGTTTTCTAGATAAACATAAGACACTAACCATTTCCGACAATAATAATCTAACACTCGGATGATTACGTAATAACAATATATTATCTTTAGTGAATTTACCATTATCTACTAATGATTCCCATTGTTTATTTTTATTATATAGGAATTCTGGTAATTTTGGATTGTAAATATTAATTGATTTACTAGCTATACTTAAAAATTTACTCCATAATGGTGAAATTATTCCTGACAAGAATAGTTGTAATGTCCAATGTAATGCTGGTTCTATCTTATCTTCTAGAATGGCCTTATCTAATGCTGTACTTGCTTGCGATAGTTTATAACCACCAAATGTTTGGTCTTTGAAATCTTTTAACTGTCTACTATCAATTATCTTAATATTATCACTTATTACAGGGATATTTAATATTGGTTTGTCATCAATATCCTTTTTACTAATGGGTTTAATAGTGTAATGTGCTAATGTGGTAGTCATCTTATTATACTATTCTAGCAATACTTAGTTTTTAGAAAGATTGTTAGAATAATAAAATAAACGATAAAATAGGAAATTTATAAAAAATAACAAAAAATGAAATAATTATTCAAGAAAAGAAAAAGTATTTCCAAAATCTTTCAAGATGTCTGTTGCTTGGTCGTTGTCAGTAGAGGCACTGTGGGCTGCGAGGCAGGCTGCAGCTGACGCCCAAAAAGCAGTGTGGCTAAATACGGCTAAATACGACGAAGCAATCAGTTTAATCTGTACCCACCGCAACACCCTCAGCTTCCGGCGACGATTCTTCACAAAGTATGGGCGATACATCAACAACAAAGACCCCCACAAACTCTTTGAAGAGATAAGAGCTCTGTCCAACATGAAGGGCTCACTGACCGGACCCCTTGTGAAGTTGCCAGCAGACATCATCGAGGCGGTGCGCAGCGTTGAATAAATGCAAGCGCTACAATTTTTTTATATATTTTTTATGTATTTTATTTATTTTATGTATTTTAAATTTTTTGTTTTGTAAAAAAAGATTATTAGAATACTAGAATAAAAAAAACATTAATTATAAATTTTATATAAATTTTATATAAATTTTATATAAAATTAAATATAGTAATTAAATTAAATAGATATTATGGCAACACGCATAAACACATCGACATCTAGAAAATTTAGAAATGGTAAAACTAGGATTGCTACTGCTAATAAAGTAAATGAACTTGCGGATTTTGGTGGTAAACATATTCTTTATAGTTTTGAAAGTGATACTAAAAATAATATCAAAACAATAGATTTTTCTTCTGATATTCTAGAATATTTGGTAAGACAAAGCAAATTTGAAATAATTAAACCAAGAATGCCAATTAAACATTATCCTTATTATTCATTAGGTATAAATGATTCAAAATTACCATTGCTAGAATATCAAGTATCACATCATAAAAATATTAAGAATAATATTATTGTAAATGTCCATCTAAAAAATTTATTCGATTCTGTAGATTTTTTTGATACAACAATCTATAAGAAAGATATTACACAAAATGAAGAACAATCTAACAATAATAGTATTAGTGATAAATATGATAAATATTTACAAAGAATAAAAGAATATTACAGATTACAAAATAAATTAAATACTAAATTAGAAAAAACACCAATTGTACATTATGATAAAACGAACTATAACGGTATAATTATACCTTGTAGTACAGTTAGTGGTAATGAATATGAAAAACACAACAAATTAGAAAGTATAAGTGAAGATATATTAAAAAACGATTTCATTACTGATAAAAATTATATTACATTAGACGTTTATTCTGATATTGTATATAAATTTTATAAAAAAAAACAACCATTAATAGAGGGTGAAACTGACTATTTTAATATTGATGGGGAATTTAAAGATAATATAATTATTGAATCTATAGAACATAAAACAGATAAATATAAGAAATATCTAATTATAGGATTACCTTTTAAAAGTTATCATAATTGCAATTCATATTTCAGTAAATCTGTGGATAAATACAAAGAGATAACAGATAATCAGTCTCATGAATATGAAAATTGGATAAAAGAATATACATTTCAGGAATTAATGGGAAAACCAGAGGAAGAACTGAAAATAATACATGAAGAATATAAAAAGATGGGTCGTAAACTAGAAACAGTAGAAGATATAAAATTATCAGATTATATATTACATAAAAAACGTATTGCTGATATAGATTTTGCTTATATAAAAAAATCAAAGTTGTTAGATGATGAACAGTTATTAAATCTAAAACGTTTTCTACATGAAAAAATAAATAAGATGTTAGAAAATAAATTTAATCATCCAAATAAATCACTTAGTTATAAATGGAAAATATTAGAGATAACATTCGATGGTGATAATATTAAAACTATTGAAATTGCAATAAATACAATTAGAGAAATAAATAACACACATACTGAATTATTTGAAAAAATACAAAAGTTAAGTTTTACTAAAATGTTGCATATAAATGGTATAACTAGTACACCAGAGGAAGAATATAAGCAAGTATTTACTGAATATGATTGTGTAAATGTTTTCTTTTTAATTTCGTATTATATTCATCCATTAAATTATAAAATACGCTATACTTATAATGAAAATAAAATATTTACAATTGAAGATTTAATTGAGTTTTCTAAACTTACTTGTGATGGTTCAAATCCTTCAATGATTAAATATAAAGGTTTACCTTTTTTTGCAGTATTACCAATAGAAATAACAAGTTTTAATAAAATATTAAATAGTTATTTGCATATAAATAACTTTGTATGTAATGTGCCAGATTCTACCAATACAAATACATTACTGGATACTAGATCAAATGGTACTAAAAAAACTAACATATTAAATAGACGCCGACCACAAAACTTATCAATGACAACTATTAATAATAATTCTAATAATTCTAATAATTCTAATAATTCTAATAATTCTAATAATTCTAAGAATAGTATTGATAGCACTAGAATAATAAGAAACACACAAACTCAGGTACCTTATCCAGACGATATAGTCTATTTAAAAAATATATTTAATAATGTAAATATGCACGTAGTATCCACATTAATCACTGGTAATGGTTTATTATTTTGTGTTTTCTATGATAAAAGTATTAGGAAATTTTATTATATTTTTTTAGAAATTGATATAACATCATTTAAATCAATATATATGCCTTCTACAAATACAATTAATATAGAAGAAGTTAAAAAAGATAAATTATACGAATGTAATATCCGTAGTAAATATAGTTATTATAATATTATGGGTGTTCGCCCAAAAGAAAAATTTAAATCTAGATTATCAATGATAAATATTCTAGTAGTTAAAGAATTTACACCTGGTGATAAAATATTTAGTATATTAGGTAATGAATGTGTATATAAAATGTATAGTAATATGCATACATTATTTAATAAAAGTGAATTAACTTTAAAATATAATGATGCTACCAGTATAAATATACCATCACCATATAAATTTGTTTTATTATCATTAATTAACAATATTATATCTACTAAAGATTTACTGAAAGATATAATAGCTAAACCAATTTCTACAGCAAATGTTGAAAATTATTATAGAATTAAACGTGCCGAAAAATATGAATATGCTACTGATAGTAATATTGATGAATTACAGGCATTTATTAATTATGATTTGGAAATAGATAAACGAAATAATACTTATTCTATAGAAATAACTAATACATTTCCAAATAATAACTTTTTTATAAGTGCTGGTAAAAAATATATAGTAATTATGAATAAATATTATGAAGATGTACCAAAATCTGACTATTTACCTAAAAATAAACAACAAATGCATTCTAGTTTTAAATATACTACTTGGGTAATTACTAGAGAATATGCAAAACAATGTTTAGAAATAATTGAAAAAGTAAGTGAAAATTCATCTTATAATAATTTCCAAGAAATTCACAAAGAAATTAAAAATAATGTATTATTTAACATTACATCTTTACACAATGGAGAAAATATTGAAGAATTAAAAAATCATATTAATAGTCATAGTAATTTTATTAAAAGATTCATTATAACTAAAGACAAGTATAATTGTAAAGCATTTGAACCACAAATTATAATTAATAATTTATCAGATATATCATCTAGTATTTTACATATTCATTTTAATCAAAATATAATTCACGCAAACGCATTAAAAATTATTAATTTTAAAAGGGAATTTTTAAAAAAAGAACAGTCCATATATGCTTTATATGAAATAGGATTTAGTTTTTTGAATAAACTTATTAATAAATTATTAACCAATAATGATGCATTATTTAATAAATCATTGAATAGTCCTTATTCTGTTGCATTAAAAATAAGTGGATTATTAACATTATAAAATAATAAATTATTTAATAAATTTTATTTTTTCAATATAAGTATCTATATTATTATTATACTTTGATAAATATTGATTTATAATTCTTTGAATTGTGTTATCTTCTATAATTTTGTATTGATTAATATAATATAAAATAATAATAATGAGATGATTAACTATATTTACATAATTTGCTTTTAATTTATGTTCAATTTCATTTTTTTCTAATTTTGTGATATCTATATAATTATTTTTAATATATTTATTAAAAATATTATTATATTTATTATATTTTTTATAAAAGCTATTAATTTTATTTAATTCTATTGGAGAGTATGTTATATTTATATCAATATCAATATCAATATCATAAATTATTTTTTTTTTTATTTGTTTATCAATATCAACTACAGGCTCTAATTTAGAATTATTATAATTATCTAACTTATAATAATATTTATTTGCTCTCATACATAATGCTATATCATTTAATTCAAACTCATTATTTTTATTTTGTTCTGCATTAATTATCATACAATCTATTATTTTTAATATTTTGGTTGTAATGCCTCTAAATAATTTAAATGATATAAATACTATATTATTTAGATGAATAAATTTTATATCATAATCATTAAATAATATTATCAACAAATTAAATAGTTTTTTAACTGAAGGAATCTCTAAATTTGAATAATAAAATATTAAGTCTAAATTACCGTCTTTTCTTAATACCTTTAAAGCATTTAATACTATATACATAAAATATGGTAATTTAACCAATAAATTTATACTACTTAATAAATAATCATAATTCAAATACATAGTATTAATATAAATATGATTAAATTTATTATTGCTTTTCTTAATTGCTACATTAAATTCCGACAAATTATGTGCTATATTTATTGATATATTTTTGTATAATGCATTTAATATATCTTTAACATTATTAATTTGTTGTTTAATAAATATTATTTTATCTTGATTATTTAAAATATTTAAATCATTTATACTATTTGTTATTATTAATCTATTTGATTTATTATATATATTAATAATATTTTCTATAATTCTTGTATTAACAAAACTAAACAATTTAGTAAAATTATTATCTGATTTAATTAAATTAATATCAAAAATTATTTTATCATTACTATAATCATTATTTTTACGTAATAATTTAGATAAAATAAACATTGGTTCATAATTTTCTAATAATAATTCATTAAACAATTTTGGTTCATTAAAATAATATTTTTTTAATGAATTTTTATCAAATTTTAAACCATAATGATATATAAATTTAGATAAATGTATATAACTAAAATCAAAATTATATTCTGGGCGGTTGATAATTTCTGGTATTTCCCAAATATATTTTAAAACACTTTTACAAGATTTTTCCAAACTATAACTACGTGTTCTCGTAATATTAGCAGATACTTTCTTTGTAAGTTTTAACGATAAAGACATTTTACTTTTCATTCTATTCATTGCATATTCTTTACTATCAGTAATAAAATACAAATTATCTATAATATATACACATTCATTTAAAATTTTATTAGAAATTACATTATTTTTTATATCTTTACCATCTTGATCTTGTTCTCGATATAAATAATAATAAACTTTAAATGGTTCATCATAATTATACTTATCCTCTATACCATAATATAATTGATTTTCAACAAACCATTCTTTATTTTTATTATGAAAATCATTATTAACATATAATACTACTAATGTATTTAATACATCCCTTTTTTTATCTTTTATTGCAATACTATTATAATTATTATGCAAATCTATAATTTGCTCTTTAATTTTATTAAATATGTATCTACTCTCTGATGTATCTAGATTCTTATTCAATATTACTGTCATTTCATATACTAAATATTCATTATTAGTTAATCCGTAAGGTTTATTTATTATTTTTATGGAAAAATTACATAAAATATTGTTTGTATTATCTATATTAAAAGTATATTGTTTTGTTTTTGTTGGTTCTTTATTTAATATAATATAATTAAAATACGATTGTTCTTTGCTTGATCTATTAGTATAATTTATACTTTTATTTATTAATTTTCTTAGGTATAAAATATTCCATAATGTATTTGTATCTTTAAATTTATTACTTATATTATTTTCATTTTGACAAAATTCATATACTTTCTCTAAAGATGCAATTGATAACAAATTAACATCAACTGAAAACATTTTAGATAAACCTAAACCACAATGAAATATGTTTTATTATAATTTCATAAGAAATTATTTAGGAAAATAATATAATTATCTATTAAGTAAATTAAGTAAATTAAGTAAATTAAGTAAATTAAGTAATAATTACTAAATTATATAAATATGAAACACAATTATAAAACTAAAAAATATATTAAAAACATTAAAAACATTAAAAACATTAAAAACATTAATACACATCATAAAAACTATACAAAATACAGAAATAGTGTAGAAAATTTACCATTTAAAATATCAAAATATATTCAACGCTCAATAAAATATACTAATACATCTAAATTAAATAAAACAACTGAAGATATATTTTCATTTAATCCTAATAAGAATCCTAACAAGAATAATAAATATAAGATTGCCGATGGCTTATTAAATATTCAAGAATATTCTAGAAATGATAAATTATTTTCATTAATTAAAAAATATTTACCTATAGATGCAGAACAATATATTCATTCAATAAATCAAACAAATCAAATAAAACAACATATGTTAAGAGCATATTTATATGTAAATATATCTGATGATTATTTTACATCTTATATGTTGGATAGATTAATTCTAGATAAACAAGATAAACAAGATAATTTATTTCCTCGGGTTGTTCCAGAATTTTATCCCAAACAGATTAGTCAACAATTTCATTACATTTTTGCTGCATTAAATCAAACATTTACAATATTAAAAGATATTGCAATTATTCTATCCAAATTTGTTAAAAGGCCTGCAAATATAAAACATTGTTTTAATATTATTGAGGTTGTATTAAATCTAGACACTAAAAATAACATAACACTTCAAAAATGCATAGTTAAAAAAGAATGGACGGATAGCAAATTTGATAATTTAATATATGATTGGTTAAACGATATTTTACTAACACCTGTTTTAACTAATAATAAAGTATTACATTCTGGGTTATCTACACAATTATTATATACCACCAAACATAGTATAACTCAAAATATAAATTATTTGAAAACATCAATAAATAAAATTAAAAATGTTGAGGAAATGACATTAAATGACTTTAAAGATGTATATATTATATTTATTACTGAAAAAGAATCTGAACGTGAATTTAAATATTCTTTTCTAGAACATAAATTACAAAAATATAATTTACACCAAGTAGACCCATATTCATCATTAGGTATGAAAGTAAAATTCTTATGGCTTTATAATGTTGAATATGATTTAGATTTAGGACAAATTAGGAAACATTTTAATACGATTGCCTATTTAGCCAATTCATTAAGTTCATTGGATAATATCGATAATAAATTTAATCTATATAATAATATGAAACGCTTATTTCCAGATGAATATCTTGATTTTATGATGGAATCATTTGCATTAAGAAAAGACTATCAATTAAAACCCAATGAAATTGTAGTTGCAAAACCACTATATTTATTACATTTATTAAAACAAAATAAAAAATTTTTAGCTTCATCCGGCATAGATATTCTATTTATAAATGATAATAAAACATTAAATACAGCAAAAAAACTTTTAGACAAGTATGATACTATTATGCTTTCCAAATATTTAAGAAATCCATTATTATTCCAAAAACGTAAATTCCATTTAAGATTACTATTTATTATTGCAATTGTAAATAATACTGTGAAATCCTATTTATTAGATACGATGCTATTTAGAACCGCTAAATTACCATTTACACTTACAGATTTTAATAATTCAGATATACATGATACACATTTTAAATCTACAGCTAAAGATTGGTATTTTCCAGATGATTTTACTACTGAAAATATGGGTGTTGTTATTACACCAGATATAATAGATAAATTATGGAAAGATATTCGTGAAATAATGCGAAAGATAACAATTGTTGCATTAGATGGGAATAATCACATTCGCTTATATGACACAAATAAAAACGGGTTTCATATATTCGGTTTAGATATTATGATTACTGATGATTTTAAACCTAATCTCCTAGAATGTAATTCTAACCCAGGTTTTAGAATACATAATCATGATTTTGATAAAAAATTATTTGATTTACTAGATTATAATATTTTATCACCTGCATTCAAAAAAGAACAGTCAAGTGATTATATACCAACACTCAAAGATATACCTCTATTTACAAAAAAATTATGAATTAAAAAAAAATTAACATACTAATATCCTTTTACCTTTAGAATCAATTACAATCATTTCGTGTAAATATGATATTCTAAATACTAATCTAGATACTATTATTTGTTTCTATTAGAAAAATAAAAATTATAAAACGAATAATCAATTTTATCCTATTCCAGAATACATAACAAATACAACAAATACAACAAGGATATCCATATTTAATCTCTAAACGATTTTGTTGTCCTACCGGTAGGACGGGTATATATACTTTTAACGGTGATTCACCTATATTCTAAATTTACAATCTTTTAGAGATTAATCCATAAGAACTTCCATATCTCTAGGACGCCAATATTCAAAAGTATTACCTAGTGGCCGTTTAATGATTAATGGGATTTTACGTTGGCGTAGTTCTTCTTCTGCAATTTCAATAGCAGATTGTCCAGGTAATACTTTGACATTAGGATTTGCACCTTCTTCAATTTGTTTAGCACGCTTACCAATTATAAGTGCTTTTTCATATTTGGTGATTTTAGCAGGTGTTTTATTTTTAGAAAAGTCGTAATTCAATAATACAGTACGAAAATCTACATCTTCATCATTAAATTGTTCATTTGATGCATTACCATCTGACTTTTTAGAAGTAGTTTTTTTGTTTTTTAATAATTTCGATGCATCTAAAAGAATTTCTTTATCATCTTGTTCATCTACATCATCCTTTACTAAGTGTTCTTTTACCGGTTCTTTTACCGGTTCTTTTTCCGATGCTTGTACCTGTACTTTCTTAACTATTTTAGGTTTTACGGTATCAAGTTGTGGTACCTCTTCTTTTTTTTCAGAGATCGATATTGGTGTTATTTGTTTTTTCTTAATAATAGAAACAGGTTTCTTAACAAGTTTTGGAGTATCATCAATTTCACTACTATCTACTTTAACATCAGCCTTAATATCAGCCTCTTGTTTAAGATTAGGAATTGTTATTTTCTTAGGTGCCATAATTAATTATTATACAAATTATTAAGATATTATGTATACTTTATTGGTATACTTTCTTAGTATACTTTCTTTATATGGTTTTATATATTCTAAGATTAAAAAATCAATTTTTATTTATCTAGAATAATTTACCACTCCTAGCTTAGTAAAGTATTTTTGCCAATAAATTTACACCATCATTTTCGTAATAATAAATTAAGAAACCTATTAATACACCTAACATACCACCCACAACAACTTGTTGTATTGTATGACAACCTTCAATATATACACGACTATAAGAAACATATACCATAATTGATAATATGAATAGAGTTGAACAAATAACCCAAATATATCCTAGACCTTGCATTTGTGTTGTTGTATCTTGATTTGTAGTAGTTTTATGCCACTTATCAATAATTTTACAAATAATATAAATACCAAATGTCCATATTATTTGACTATGACCACTAGGCATTCCATAAGATGTAGATGAGATATCATCTAGAATAAATGTACAACTAGTTGCACCTGTAGGACGTTTTGCTATTCCAAGTAATGGTAAAGATTGAACTTTTAATAGATTATATATCGGTTTCACAATTAAATGTTTAATTACCCAATTTAATGGGAATAATGATATTATTATTATTAGGAAATAAAATGAATTGTACGTAGGATTAAGAATACAATTTATTAATGCAAATAACATAACTAGAACTGGTGAAGTTCTAGATAAAGTGGGTAATAGTTGATTACGTAAAGTTTTAGGGTTGTTACTAGTAGCACTAAAACTTGACATTTCTTTATACTTCACGCTTATTTTATATTGTATTTATTATAATTACTAAATATAATATATATTATAATTATTGTTTTTTTTCAATATAAAGATATCTAACTATAGTATATTAAATATAACAATGACCAAAAAACCACCTGATAAAAAACCTTCTTTTTGGTTTCCTAGCCTATTGGCTAGTAGTAATACTATTGAAACTAATTCCTGGTTTAATATTTTGGAAAAACAAAATAGTAATATTACAAATCATAATTTAGAAGATACTAATTATAAAGTTAATTATCTAAAAACTGTTAAAATACCTATTTATCCTAATAATAAACAGAAAGATATAATTCAAAAGTGGTATATTGATATTACTGATACTTATAATATTACTAATACATATTTAAAAAAATTTCTGAAGGAAAATAGTAATTTACCAACTTTTATAACATTACGCGGAACATTAAATGATAAACTCAAAAAAATAAGTCTTAAAAATAAACTTAATAAACATACCGTGGATTATGCAGTAAAACATTGTTTAGAAATGTATAAATCATCATTTACCAGATTTCTAAAGACTAAAAAAGATTTTGAAATTAGGGATTTAACTATGGAAAGAAATAGATTTAATATGGTTATAGAACCTAATAGTTTTAGTAATAAAATTAATGGCTTTTTTGTTAGTGTTTTAGGACATATGAATACAGAA
>Ga0214921_10006987_pt1 | contig 15209 bp, 8 predicted proteins | sample LL1505_MetaG_FD_177992 | JGI IMG/M metagenome (GOLD analysis project Ga0214921, IMG submission 177992) | Freshwater microbial communities from Lake Lanier, Atlanta, Georgia, United States - LL-1505 | ecosystem: Environmental > Aquatic > Freshwater > Lake | place: USA: Georgia | collected 2015-05-28 | reverse complement strand
CGTGGCGCGTGCCGGCGTGGCCGAGGCCCAGGCCAATGCTTTGGAGGCGCAAGCCAATGCCGATCGCGCCCGCAGCCTGCAAAACACCGGTGCTTTGAGCAACCAGCAAATCCAGCAGATGCTGACGCTGGAACAATCCGCACGCGCCCGGCTGGATTCGGCCAAGGCGGCACTCGATGCGCAACAGGTGCGCCTGAAACACACCCAGGTGGTGGCCCCCGACAGCGGCACCATCGTTCAGCGCAATGTGGCAGTTGGTGCCGTGGCCGGACCGGGTGATTTGTTCCGCCTGATACGGCAGGGGCGGCTCGAGTGGCGCGCCGAAGTGACCTCCAGCGAATTGGCCCGCGTGCAACCGGGCTCCGAGGTGCTGGTGACCGCCCCGGGCGGCGCTGTGGCGCGCGCGCGGGTGCGCATGATCGGCCCCACGGTGGACGCGCAAACCCGCGCCGGGCTGGTGTACGTGGACTTGCTGGGTATGCGCGAGGGCGAGAAGCTGGCGCTGGGCGCAGCGTTCAAACCCGGCATGTTCGCCAAGGGTGATTTTGTTTTTGGTAACTCCAGCGCCTTGACGATTCCGCAGCAGGCGGTCGTGGTCCGCGATGGTTTTAGCTACTGCTTTGTCGTCGGTGCGGACGGCCGTGTCGCGCAGCGCAAGATCAGCGTGGGTCGGCGCAGCAGCGCGCAAGACGGCGGGGTGGTTGAGGTGCTCAGCGGCCTGGAGCCCGGCGCGCAAGTGGTCGCTGGCGGCGCGGGCTTTTTGAATGACGGTGATCTGGTCAAAGTGGTGCAAGCCACGGCCGCCCAGTGAAGGTTGCAGCGTGAACTTTTCCTCGCTGTCGATCAAGCACCCGATTCCGGCGATCATGCTGTTCGCCTTGCTCAGCCTGGCGGGCTTGCTGTCTTTCCGGGGCAATGTGGTGCAGGACTTCCCGGACATCGAATTGCCCATGGTGACGGTCAGCGCCAGCCTGGCTGGTGCGGCCCCGGCGCAACTCGAGACCGAGGTCGCCCGCAAGATTGAAGACGCGGTGGCGACGCTGGCGGGCGTCAAAAATGTGTACACCACGGTGCTGGACGGCAACGTCACTACAACGGTCGAATTCGCGTTGGAGAAGTCCATTCCCGAGGCCGTCAACGATGTGCGCGACGCGGTGGCCGGGGTCCGTGCCGATCTACCGGGCGAGATGCGCGACCCCACGGTGTCCAAAGCGTCCACTGCGGGGCGCGTGGTACTGACCTACACCGCGCAGCCTGCGCCGGGCTCCAACTGGGATGCCGAGGCGGTGAGCTGGTTTGTGGACAACACGGCGTCCAAACGGCTGCGCGAGGTGCGCGGCGTGGGGGCGGTCAAGCGGGTGGGGGGCGTGAGCCGTGAGGTGCGGGTGGAGTTGCACCCCGAGCAGATGGCGGCATTGCGGGTGTCCGCTTTGGATGTCTCGCGGCGGCTCAAATCGGTGCAGCAAGACGCGCCCGGCGGACGTGGTGACGTGGGGGGCGCAGAGCAATCGGTGCGCACCATTGCCACTGTTCACACCGCTGATGACCTGGCGCTCCTGGATATTCCCTTGGCCGATGGCCGCAGCGTGCGGCTGGGCGAGGTGGCCAGCGTCAGCGACACCGTGAGCGAGCCGCGTTCGCTGGCCACGATCAACGGTAAGACGGTGGTTGGGTTCGAAGTCTTCCGGACCAAAGGCGCAGGCGAATTGGACGTAGCCCGGGGCGCGCGTGCGGCGGTCGCTGACTTGCAGGCCGCGCATCCCCAGGTGTTGCTCACGCAGGTGATCGATAACGCCCACCCGGTGCAGGAGAACTTTGAAGGCTCCATGGAATTGCTTTACGAAGGCGCGGGCCTGGCGGTTCTGGTTGTGCTGATTTTTTTGCGTAACTGGCGCGCCACGCTGGTAGCCTGTGCCGCATTACCTTTGTCCGTGATACCCACGTTTTTGGGTTTGAAATACTTCGGCTACACGCTCAACACGGTGACCCTGCTGTCATTGGCCCTGGTGGTGGGTGTTTTGGTGGACGACGCGATTGTCGAGATCGAGAACATCGAGCGCCATTTGCGCATGGGCAAGTCGCCCTACCAGGCGGCGATGGAAGCAGCTGACGAAATCGGTATGGCCGTGATTGCCACCACGTTTGCGCTGGTCGCGGTATTTTTGCCCACGGCTTTCATGGGCGGTGTGCCCGGTCTTTTCTTCAAGCAGTTCGGTTGGACCGCTGTGATCGCAATTCTGGCCTCCCTGTTGGTGGCGCGTTTGCTCACGCCGATGATGGCCGCCTACATCCTGCAACCGCATGTTCCGCGCGCGGATGGTCAGACCGACGATCCGGACGGGTGGATGATGCGCATTTATATGCGTGTGATGCGCTGGTGCTTGCGCCACCGCCTGGTCACGGCCATTGGCGCAGGTCTTTTCTTTATCGGATCGATTTCTCTGGTGCCTTTGCTGCCTACTGGCTTTGTGCCGGCGGCTGACCGTAACCAGACCCAAGTGACGATTGAGCTGCCCCCGGGCAGCACGCTGGCCGAGACAGCGCGCGCAGCCGAAGCGGCGCGGCGGCTGATCATGGAAGTGCCGCATACGGTTGACGTGTTTGCCTCGGTGGGCGGGGGCTCCAGCGGCGACGCCTTCGCGCCGGGCGCTGCGGCGGAGGCCCGTCGTGCGGTGCTCACCATTACCACCGTGGCCCGCCAGCAGCGCCCGGAAAAAATGACCGATATCGATGCCGCAATCCGTATCCGTTTGCGTGAGTTGCCGGGTGTGCGGGTCAATGTCGGTCCGCCGGACACCGGCGTCAAGATGCAGCTAGTGCTCAAGAGCGAAGACCCGCTGGTGCTCCTGGCTGCCGCGCAACGGGCCGAGCGTGAGCTGCGCACGATTCCCGGCGTAGGCAATGTGAGCTCCAGCGCTTCACTCGTACGGCCGGAGATCATCGTGCGCCCGGACGTGGCCCGCGCCGCCGATTTAGGGGTTACCGCGCAGGCCATCGCCGAGACCGTGCGCGTGGCTACCGCCGGTGATTACGACACCGCCTTGGCCAAGCTCAACCTGTCTCAGCGCCAGGTGCCGATTCTGGTCAAACTGCCCGATGCGGTGCGCGCCGATCTGGCGGCTTTGGAGCGGCTGACCGTACCGGGCAAAAATGGCCCGGTGCTGCTGGGCAGCGTAGCCAGCCTGAGCATGCAAAGCGGCCCGGCACAAATCGGGCGCTTGAACCGCAGCCGCAACGTGACCCTGGATGTGGAGCTGGGTCGGCGCACGCTGGGCGAGGTCAATGCCGAATCGCGGCAACTTCCCAGCTTGAAAAACTTGCCGCCCGGCGTCTCGATTGCCGAACTCGGCGACGCCCAGGAAATGCAGGCCTTGTTTGCCAGCTTCGGTATCGCCATGCTGATCGGTATTTTGTGTATTTACGGCGTGCTGGTTTTGCTGTTTAACGACTTCATGCAACCGGTGACGATTCTTGCAGCGCTGCCGCTGAGTATCGGCGGCGCGTTTATTTTGTTGCTGCTGACCGGCAAGGCGCTGTCTATGCCGACCATGATTGGTCTCATCATGCTGATGGGCATCGTCACCAAAAATTCGATTCTGTTGGTGGACTACGCCATCTTGGCGCGGCGTGCCGGTATGGATCGCTTTGATGCCCTGGTCGACGCCTGCCACAAGCGCAGCCGCCCCATCGTAATGACCACGATTGCCATGGGCGCGGGCATGATGCCGCTGGCTCTGGGCTGGGGCGCAGACCCGAGTTTTCGTTCGCCGATGGCGGTGGCGGTGATCGGCGGCTTGGTGACATCCACCTTGTTGAGTTTGCTCGTAGTGCCTGCCGTGTTCACCTACATCGACGACGTGCAAAAGCTGTTTGGCTCGGCCATCGCTTGGCTGCGACGCCGCTAGATAGCCCGCAATGCTGCCTGTTTGGGTCCTGCTGTTCTCAGCTTCGATGTGGGGCTTGAGTTCGCTGCCACTAAAGGCGTTTGCTGCATACGGTTTATCCGGTCCGCTGTTGGCATTGGTGGCTTTTGGTTTTGCCGGTCTGTTGGGCTTGCCGCTGCTGCTGCGCGAGTACACGCAGTGGCGCCGTAGCCTGGCTATGTTGGTGCTGCTGGCCTTGGTCGGGGGCTGGGGCAACACGGCCTATGTCACGGCCTTGGTGCAAGGCGATGTGGTGCGGGTCATGCTGTTGTTTTATTTGTTACCGGCCTGGTCGGTGCTAGGCGGGCGCGTGTTTTTGGGTGAGCGGATTTCCCTGCGCCGGGGCAGTGCGGTGGCCTTGGCCCTGACCGGGGCATTTTTGGTGGTGGGCGGTTTTGCGGCCTTTGATGCGCCGCTGACCCTGGCGGATCTGATGGCGGTCACGGCGGGGTTGGCCTTTGCGGGTAACAACATCATTGCGCGCCACGCCCAACATATTCCCACGGCCAGCAAAACGGTGGTGGTGTTTCTGGGCTGTGCGGTGCTGGCACTGCCGCTGACGCTGGTGGTCAGTGGACGCGATGCTGCGGGACTGTTACTGGATTTGACGCCCGCAGTGCTGGGCTGGTTGGTAGCCTATTCCATTGGCTGGCTGGCACTGGTGACGGCGACCTGGCAATGGAGCGTGAGCCGCATGGAGGCCGGACGCGCCGGGGTGATTTCGATTGCCGAGTTGGTGGTGGCGCTGCTGGCGGCCACGCTGGTAGGCGGTGAGACCATGACGGTGTTGGAATGTGTGGGCGCGGTGGTAATTGCGCTGGCTGCCATTCTGGAAGCTACCGACAGCGCCGTTACATCGCCGCCGACAACGCTGCCCTAGCCAAAAAAAACCCCGGACTGTGCCGGGGGTCAGGGGTAGTGAGAAAAGCCGGCGGGAAGTGAACCCTCCAGCGTCTTGCCGAGAGTTAGCCCGCTAGCGAGTAACCCAATGCGACGACCGCCACACCGGCAAGCAGGGTGACATACGGCAGCATCCCGGCTTCATTTTGGATGTCGGCCGATTCGTGCAAATCATCCGCGGTACCGGCTGGGAATACGCCGCCGTCCTCCACATAGTGGCGATACAGGAACACTGGAATCACCAGCGCTGCAACGACCAAGCCGGTCATCAGCGTTCCGGCACCCCAGACGTTGGCGCCCATGCCCATCAAAAAGACGTTCACAAATCCCAGCACGCCGCCAACCGCCAGCAACCATCCGGCAGCCTTGTAAGGACGCTCCCAGTTGCCGCGGTCCATGCGGTGGATCCAGCCGGCGTTCAGGTTTAGGAAGTTGAAGATGATGTAGCCCACGTTGGAGGCGGCCAGCACAAACACATAGTCCGACAGCAAGAGCAAGACCAGGTTAAAGCACAGGTCGGTCCACATTGCTGCAGTGGGTGCTCCATGCTCGTTGACTTTGCTGAGGTAGCGCGGCAGCCAACCGTCTGCGGATGCCTGGTATAGCGTGCGCGAGGAGCCTGCCATGGATGTCATGATCGCCAGCACCAGGGCCAGAATCATCATGGCGATCAGCACGTTGGTGATGGCAGGTCCAGCACCGATGATGCTGGCCATTGCTGCCGCCACGCCGATACCGGAATAAATTTCAGGTGCCAGAATGCCGTCGTAGACCGCGTTGGTGATTGCGCCATCTGCGCCGACCACGGGCGCTGTAATGACCTTGCCAAGCCCGAAATAGCCCTGGAAAGCCAGCGGCACCAACACAAACACCGCGATACACAACAAGCCACTGAAGAAGATGGCCTTGAAGGTATCGTTTTTCGGGTCTTTGAATTCGCTGGTGTAGCAGACCGCAGTCTCAAAGCCGTACGTGGACCAGGCGGCGATAAACAAGCCACCAGCCATCAAGGTCCAACCAGCGGTATCCCAAGGACCGTCAATGGCCAGTCCCTTGTCCCATGCCAGCGGGTTGACCGGCATCAGGTTGGATAGCGATTGCGCGCTCACCGCGTCGCCCGTGATCAAAGGCACCACGGCCACCAACATGAGCGGGAACAGCGCAGCAAATGCCAGAACTTTCTGGGTCTTGGCCGAGCGCAAGATGCCGCCGTGTTGGATGCCGAAAACCGTGAGCAAAATGGCGGTGCCCAGTACAAAGGTTGCATTGATGCGCAGCGTCAAACCGGTTTTGACCGCCCCCAGATCCAGCAGGGTTATTTGCCAGGTGTTGATGGCCGCATCCGCCGGGAACAATGCCAGCAGCACGTAGCCCGCCGCCAGACCGGAGCCGATAGAGAGCACCGGTGACCAGGCAAACCAGTTACACCAGACCGAGATCGGGGCAATGAATTTGCTGTAGCGCAGCCAGGCCATGGCACCGTAGACCGAAGCACCGCCCGACTTGTTGGGGTACAGCCCAGCAATCTCCGCGTAGGTGAAGGCTTGCAAGAAGCCGAAGGCGATCGAGACGGCCCATACGACCCATGCCGCTTTGCCCACGGTAGCCGCGATGGCACCAATCGAAAAAAGAACCAGAGCAGGCACACCGCTGGCTACCCAGAATGCGCCTGTCCAGTCAATCTTTCGCTGCAAGCCTGCCGCTTCTGACTGCGTATCTGTTGACATAGTGATTTCCTCTTCGGGGGTATAAAAACAAGCATTGGCAGCCCCGTCTGCCATGCTCCGGGAAACTTGTGGGCTTAGTCTGGCCAGACCCCGGGCGAGGTCGGGCCGCCATCGTCAAATTGCGACAACCACTGCACCATCAGGGCGCGGTTGCGCTCAAAACCTTTGTACTCAGCCAGCTCCTTGGGCAGGTCGCGCAAGACGCGGTGAAAGCGCTTGGCCCATTTGGGCTGGCTGACCAGATCCTCCAATTGAATCAAATAGCAGCGGATCGGAAAAACCAAAGCGTTGGAACGTGGCAGTCGCCAAAACGATTGCAACTCCACGCGCAAATACATTTTTTCACCCACGTTCTCGGCCGTCACCGTGGTGCGATCGGGACCCCATTTGGGGTAGTTCTCGGGGCTGGTGTCGTGCCGCGGGTTGACCGTCATCGTCCAGTTCAGTCGCCGCGCCGGATTGCCCTGCGGGATGGTTAGCAAAAACTTGAGCGCGCGCTTGAATATCCCCAGTTCATGCGCCATCGGAACCGGGGCATGCCACTCAAAGAAGTTCATGCCGATATCAAAGTCCAGCGACCAGTCCGCCTGGGTGGTCACCATACCCGCATCCATCCACAGGTTGCCGTCGCGTTGATCCAGAACGCACCAATCACCCTGGCTTTGGCGGGTGATGTACTCCATCGGCCCGTAGGGCAGGGTGGCCTCGTCGCCGAATGTGAAATGCTGGTCGATGCCCAAAGGCTTGTTGATCCAGTGCCACTGCGTGCCATTGCGATGCAGCTCAAACAACTCCGGGTAATCACGCGCCTTGTGGCTCATGATCAACTCCAGCAAATCCCAACCCGCCAGCGTCATGTGCGGCAGCGACTGGCAGCGCAGCGGGTCTTCCAGGAGGGTGAGTGCGCGTTCGCGCATTTCGGCGACATAGTGCTCGTCTACGTCGAAGGACTTCTCATACACGCTGCCTGCGCGCCCCGTGGTGTGCGGCTCCAGGTTGACCGCGTACATGTAGCTGTCTTTGTCAAACGGAAACGGGAAACGCTCAATCGCCCACGCGGAGTTGGAGTAGGCGAAATCGTCGCGAAACGTTTCTTCTTTGAACTGCAAAATAGGTTGGCTCATTGCTAATTCCTTGTTGCGCCCGTTTTGGCTACCTTGCCCGCTGGCTTCAGCGGTCAATCGTGATGGACCGGCCCCGCACACGCGACACGCAGGGCATGATTTTTTGGCCGCTGGCGTGCTCTTCATCGCTCAGCCAATGGTCGCGGTGATCCAGGGCTCCGTCGCATGCCAGCACCTGGGCCTCGCACTGTCCGCAGGCGCCACCCCGGCACAAATACGGCGGATTCAGGTCCGCAGCTTCCAGCGCCTCCAAAAAACTCTGGCGCTCACTGACCCGGATAGTGCGACCCGAGCGCGCCAGGTGCACCTCAAAAGACGTGCCCGGTTGCGGTGCAGAGAAATGTTCAAAATGCACCACGTTGTCGGGCCAGCCCAGGCCGGCTGCGGTTTTCCGCACCCAATCAATCATTCCTGCGGGTCCGCACACATACACATGCGTGCCCAAGGGTTGACCTTGCAAAAGCTGGGCCAGTTCCAGTTTTTGTTTTTGGTCGTCGAAGTAGGTCGTGACACGACCCGCGTACTGGGACTTGAGCGCATCGGCGTAAGCCGCAAGGCCCGCGCTCTGGGCGCAAAAATGCAATTCAAAGGGCGGCGTGGCCCGTTGACCGGCTTGGGACAACTGCGCCATCTGGGCGATAAAGGGTGTGATGCCGATGCCGCCCGCCAGGAACAGGTGCTTGCGCGCGCGCAGGTTCAGCGGGAACAGGTTCAGCGGGTGGCTGATCAGACCCTCATCACCCACCTTCAGGTTCTGGTGCAAATACAGACTGCCGCCTCTTCCCGCATCATCACGCCGCACCGAAATGCTGTAGCTGCGGGTATCGAAGGGGCTGCTCATCAGCGAGTAGGGGTTCATGCAGCTGCCGAACTCCACAATCACATGCGAGCCGCCGGAAAAAGTCGGCAGCTCCGCGCCACCGATGGCGCTGAAGCTAAAGCGGGTGACCAGCGCGTTGACGGCGGCGACCTCGGACACGCGCACGGGAATCTTCAGGTGTTCGGCGCTCATACAAAGGTTTCAACCGCAGGGGGAATGTTGGCGGGCTCTTCGGCATGGATGCAGACGCCCTGGAAAGCGCCCAGGCGCCGGGAGTAGTGGTCGCGTACCAGCAGCCACAGGCCGCAGTGCGCGCACTGCGAGGGCTGGGTGGTCACGTTCTCGCTGATGCCTTTGCAGTGGACGCACTGCATGCGGCGCACCAGCGAGCCACGGTGCTCGGTGCAGATGGCGGTGTGGTCAATGCCGGCGTCCAGGGCGACCTGCATCGCTTCGCCAATCAGGCCCTCGGTTCCCGCCAGGTACAGGCGCAAGCCCATGTGGGCATCTTCCAGCACTTTAGAAAGCCGTGGCAGGGCGCTTGGGATGCTGGGTGCCAGATGCCACTGCCGTGGCCGCAAGGCTTGCAGGGCGTGGCTGGTGGCGTTTTCAGACCGCGCGACGTAGATGATGTGGGCGGCGGCAAACCAATCGGCGGGGACCTGGCGTGCGAAGTCCAGAATCGCCTGACCGCCCGCACCATCGGCTACAAGCAAGTGGGACGAGCCCGCCAAAGCATGCAGGCTTCCGTAAACCGGCCGACTCGGTATCGTCATGGTGTTTAGAACAGCCCCGAGATCTTGCCGTCGTCGTCGATGTCAATGCGCATCGACGCCGGCTCTTTAGGCAAGCCCGGCATGGTCATGATGTCGCCGCAAATCATCACCACGAACTCTGCCCCAGCGGACAAGCGCACCTCGCGCACATTCACCGTATGGCCCGAAGGCGCCGCACGCAGCTTAGGGTCGGTGGAGAAAGAGTATTGCGTCTTGGCCACGCACACCGGATAGTGGCCGTAGCCATCGGCTTGCAGCTTGTCAATCTTGGCTTTGACCGACGCATCCGCAGAAATACCAGCCGCGCTATACACCTTGGTGGCGATGGCGTGCATCTTCTCCCACAGCGTGTCGGCATCGGCGTAGACAAACCTGGTCTTGGCCGTGCCGGATTCGGCCAGCTTCACCACCATGTGCGCCAGGTCTTCTGCGCCCTTGCCGCCCTCGGCCCAATGGCGGGCTACCACCACCGGCACGCCCATGGCGTCCATGTGCGCGCGCAGGGCGTCGAGTTCTTCTGCGGTGTCGGAGGTGAAATGGTTGATGGAAACCACGCAAGGCACGCCGTAGTTTTCGCGCATGTTGTGGACATGGCGCTCCAGATTGGCAATGCCGCGTTTGACCGCGTCCACATTGGGCGTGTTGAGGTCTTTGGCCTCGACACCGCCGTGGTGCTTGAGGGCACGCAGGGTGGCGACCACCACACCAGCGTCCGGACGCAGACCCGATTTGCGGCACTTGATGTCGATGAACTTCTCCGCACCCAGGTCGGCACCGAAGCCGGCTTCGGTAACGACGTACTCGCCCAGTTTGAGCGCGGCCTTGGTGGCGGTGACGGTGTTGCAGCCGTGGGCGATGTTGGCAAACGGGCCACCGTGGATGATGGCCGGGTTGTTCTCCAGCGTTTGCACCAGGTTGGGTTTGATGGCGTCTTTGAGTAGCGCAGCCATCGCGCCTTGGGCGTTCAAGTCACGCGCACGGATGGGGGTTTGCTCGCGGGTGTAGCCCACGATGATGTTGCCCAGGCGCTCTTTGAGGTCTTTGCGCGAGGTGGCCAGGCAGAAGATGGCCATGACTTCAGAGGCCACGACGATGTCAAAGCCGTCTTCGCGGGGGAAGCCGTTGCCCGGGCCGCCCAGGGAGACGACGGTGGAGCGCAGGGCGCGGTCGTTCATGTCCATGACGCGGCGCCAGACGATGCGCCGGGCGTCAAAGCCCAGGGTGTTGCCGTGGTGGATGTGGTTGTCCATGAGCGCAGCCAAGAGGTTGTGCGCCAGCGCGATGGCGTTGAAGTCGCCGGTGAAGTGCAGGTTGATGTCCTCCATGGGCACGACTTGGGCGTAGCCGCCGCCCGCTGCGCCGCCCTTCATGCCGAAGACGGGGCCAAGGGACGGTTCGCGCAGGGCGATAACGGTGCGCTTGCCGATGCGGTTGAGCGCATCTCCCAAGCCGACGGTGGTGGTGGTTTTGCCCTCACCGGCCGGCGTGGGGCTGATGGCGGTGACGAGGATGAGTTTGCCGTCCGGGCCGGTTTGTTTGTTGAGCCAGGTCAGATCAATTTTGGCCTTGTAGTGGCCGTAGGGCTCCAGAGCCTCCAAGGGAATGTGCAAGCGCTCTTGCGCCATCTGCATGATGGGCTTGAGCGTTGCCGCCTGGGCGATGTCGATGTCGGATAAGGCCATGGGGTCTCCAGTATGGGTATATGTTGGCAATCTGGTCCCGCGTTGCTCAACGGGAGCCCTGCATCTTACGGGGCGGGAGCCAGTGTAAGAGTCCCGGGGCGGGTCAGGTGGTCAATTGCTTGATTTGATTGCCCGGCAGAATACGACTCAGGGCGCGATCACCTGCACCCCGGACTTGGCAAAGTCTCCTGCATACACCTGTAGCAAGCGCTCGGGGCTCAGGTACCGGCGCAAGGCGGCGTTCACCGTGTCCAAGCTGACAGCTGCGATCGCCGCATCGAGCCCGGCGCTGAAAGCCATGGTGCGCCCGGTGGCGATCTGGCTCAGCAGCGCAGAAGCCAAAGAGCCGTCTTGCGCGCGGTTGAGTTTGCGTTGCTCCAGCAGGGATTTTTTGGCGTCCGCCAGCTCGACCTCGGTAATGCCCTGGTCCAGCAGGCGAGCCAATTCTTCCTGCACACCCCGGCGCAAAACGGCCAACTTGTCGGGCGCGTAAATGGCGTAAAGCCGCCACATCGCGACCAGCTCAAAACTTCCCACCGACAAACTACTGCCCGCGCCGTAACTGATGCCATCTTGCTGGCGCAGCCGCTCCGACAAGCGCGATTTGGAGCCGCCACCCAGCACCTCATCGGCCAGGATCAGGGGCACAAAATCGGGGCTGTCGTCGCGCAAGGCCAAGGGCAATGCGGCAGTATACACCGCGTTGGCTTTGTCCGGCGCTTGCAACAGCAGGCTACCGGGGCGATCCGGGCGCTGCAAACTCGCCAAGCGCTCGTAGTGCGCCGCGCTCTTCCAATCACCCAGCAAGGCCGCCATCTGGTCTTGCAGCGCCTGCGCATCAAAGTCGCCCACCACAGCCAGCTCCGCATGGTCTGCGCCATAGAACTTGGCGTGGAAGCGTTTGACATCGTCGAGCGTGGTGGCGCGCAATTCGGCCAAGGCCTCGTCCACGCTTTGGGCCGCGCGCACATCGCCTTTGGGGTAGACATCCATCGCCTTCGCCACCGCCTGGCGCGCCATCGCATTGGGGTCTTTGCGCCCGGCTTCCAAGGCATTGGCGTTTTCCTGCACCGCGCGGGCGAATTCATCGGGAGCAAAGCGCGGCGTGCGCAGCACATCGCGCACCAGTTCCAACACCTGCGCTACGTGCTTGCGCCGCGTTTCAAAACGCAGCACGACCTGCTGTCCGCTGCCCGACACCGACATCTGGGTGTTGAGCCGCTCCAGCAAAGACGCCAATTCAGCGCGGCTGTACGCCCCCGCGCCGCGCATCAGCAGATCGGCCACCAAATCAGAGGCTGCGGACTGCCCCATCAGGCTGGCAGCGTCGCCCATGTTGAGCCGCAGTTGACCGGTGACGGTTGCGCCCCGGTTTTTCTTTGGCAAGAGCGCCAGCTGCATGCCGCTGGCTAAGGTGACGCGGCGGGTGCGCTGCTCGATGTTGGCCGGGCTGGCGTCAAAAGCTTCGCCCTCTTCGATCGCGGCGCGGCCCTTGTAGTTGAGCAAGGCCTGGTCCAGGTCTACCGGGGTAGGCACGGTGGCGCGCTGCGGTTGGACTGTGGGAATGAATTCGCCCCAGGTCGCGTTGCTGTCTTTGAAGTAGTTTTCCGCCACCCGCTGCACGTCGGCGAGTTGCAGGGCTTCGATCCGATCGCGCGCCAAAAAGAACAAGCGCCAGTCACCGTTGGCAATCGCGTCGGTGAGGCGCAGCGCCAGCGACTGCGGGCTGTTCAGGGTGCTCTCGATATCGGCCAGCATGGCGGTTTTGGCGCGCGCCAGTTCGGCTGCGGTAATGGGTTGCTGCGCCAGGTTTTCCAGCTGGGTGCGCAAGGTGTTGCGCGCAGTCGCCGCGAACTGCTCCTTGGTCAATTCAGTCATGAAGACGATGTACCCGGCCTCGGCCAGCGCAAAGTTCCACGGACCTACCGAGACCGCTTGTCCACCTTCTACCAGCGCTTGGTGCAATCGCCCGTTGGGGGTGTCACCCATGATCTCGGCCAGCGCGGCAACCGCTGCGGCATCCGGGTGGCTGGCAGGAGCTGTGTGGTACAGCAAACCCAGCAAGGGCGTATCACCGACACGGTTCACGCGCACCTCGCGCGCACCGTCTTGCGCCGGGTCCCGCGTGTAAGCGGGTTCCAAAGTTCGGGTAGGCCGGGGTATCGCGCCAAACGTCGATTCCACCAGCGCCAGCGTCGAAGCAGGGTCGAACTTGCCCGCAATGACCAGCACTGCGTTGTCGGGCTGGTAATAACGGCGGTAAAAGGCTTGCAGGTTCTCGATGCGCACGTTCTCCACATCGGTGCGCGCACCAATGGTGGATTTGCCGTAGTTGTGCCAATCGAAAGCCGCCGCTGCCATGCGCTGCCAGAGCACCCGGCTGGCGCTGTTTTCGCCCGACTCCATCTCGTTGCGTACCACGCTGAACTCGGTTTGCAAATCGCTTTGCGCAATCCGGCTGTTGACCATGCGGTCGGCTTCCATCTCCAAGGCCCAGCGCAAGTTGTCCTCGCTGGCGCTGAAGGTCTCAAAATAGTTGGTGCGGTCGTAGGACGTGGTGCCGTTAAAGCGCATGCCGCGCCGGTTGAGCTCTTGCATGATGTTGCCGCGCGTGACCGTGCCCTTGAACACCAGGTGCTCCAGCAAATGCGCCATGCCGGTCTCGCCGTAGTTCTCATGGCGGCTGCCCACCCGGTAGGTCACGTTGACCGTGGTAGTCGGCTTGGAACCATCGGGCGCGAGCAGCACCCGCAAGCCGTTGGGCAGGCGGTATTCGCTGATGCCTTCGACCTCGGTGAAAAATTGCGCGCCACCCGCTGGGGTAGAAACAGACCCGGATTGCGCGTGCGCCAGCACGCCAACAGCTAACAACACCACGGCGCACAGGCGCACAGCCAACGTTCTACACATCACACGTTTCTCCATCCAAAGTTACTTTCGCAGCGCCCTGGCGCGAAGGTATTTCATAGGGCAAAAATCCGCCCGACTGGTGCGCCCACAGCGCGCTGTAATGACCACCCAGCGCCAGCAATTGCTGGTGGGTTCCGGTCTCGACGATACGGCCTTCATCGAGCACGACCAGGCGATCCAGACGGGCAATGGTGGAGAGGCGGTGCGCAATCGCAATCACGGTTTTACCGTCCATCAGCCCGAGCAACTGTTCCTGAATCGCCATTTCCACTTCGCTGTCCAAAGCCGAGGTGGCTTCATCCAAAATCAAAATCGGCGCGTCTTTGAGAATCACCCGGGCAATCGCAATGCGCTGGCGCTGCCCCCCCGAGAGCTTGACGCCGCGCTCCCCCACATGGGCGTGCAAGCCCTCGCGCCCCTGCCAGTCGCGCAGCCCTTGAACAAACTCCCATGCCTGCGCCTTGCGCGCTGCCGCCTCGACTTCGGCATCCATAGCGTCCGGGCGGCCGTAGCGGATGTTGGCGGCAATCGAGCGGTGCAGCAGCGAAGTGTCCTGCGTCACCATGCCGATGCTGGCGCGCACGCTCTCCTGCGTGGCCAGGGCAATGTCCTGTCCGTCAATCAGAATACGCCCGCTGACCGGGTCAAAGAAACGCAGCAGCAAATGCGCCAGCGTCGACTTGCCCGCACCCGAACGCCCGATCAAGCCCACCCGCTCGCCAGGGCGGATCAGCAGATCAATGTCACGCAAGACCGGCCGGCCCGCGTCGTAGGCAAAACCGAGTTGATCAAATCGGATCTCCCCCTTGGGCACCGTCAAGGGCTGCGCCTGCGGGCGGTCTGCCATGCGGTGCGGCACAGCAATCGATTCCATACCCTCCTGCACCACACCGATATTCTCAAAAATGCCCGCCACCTCCCACGAGACCCAGCCCGCCGACGTGGTGATCTGCCAGGCCAACGGCACCGCCATCGCAAACACCGCCACGTCCAAAGCCTGCGCCTGCCATAGCCAAATGCCCACGCCGGCCGTTCCCACCAACAGCATGGCGTTGAGCAGCCACAGCGCGGCAATGAATTGCGTGGTGACGCGCGAGTGGCCAGCGATGGCGTCCTGGTGCGCCTGCATCACGCCGCGCACATGGCGGTCTTCTTCGCTGGGACGGGCGAACAGTTTGACGGTGAGAATGTTGGCGTAAATATCGACAATCGTCGCCACCACCTTTGAGCGCAGATGCGACGCGTTTTTGGACCGGTCGCGCAGGCGCGGCACAAAGTAGCGCAAGAACAGCGCGTACCCGGCAAACCAAGCAAGCGTGGGCAGCGCCAGCCGCCAATCGGCCCGCC
>Ga0214921_10006986_pt1 | contig 15210 bp, 9 predicted proteins | sample LL1505_MetaG_FD_177992 | JGI IMG/M metagenome (GOLD analysis project Ga0214921, IMG submission 177992) | Freshwater microbial communities from Lake Lanier, Atlanta, Georgia, United States - LL-1505 | ecosystem: Environmental > Aquatic > Freshwater > Lake | place: USA: Georgia | collected 2015-05-28 | reverse complement strand
AAGATTCATGAAATTTAATTTTAGTATTTTTGGAATCAATCATGATTACTCAAACTCCCTTTGAACTCCACCCATAGGTGATGGTTTATAGTGCCTTATTAAATATTGTAGATTTTCACCCAATACCTGGCGTGTATAACCCGGCATAATAACTCGGGAAACGGATCCCAAAGCCAATGCTTCTTTGGGATTCATAAGGTCTTTTTCATATCTCTGTGATAATACCTGAAGAGAAGAATCCTTTATTTTTTTTGCTTCTTCTTCAGAAATACCCTTTTTCAAATTTTCAGAGTGTTCCTTATTGATTTTTTGTATTTCATCTTTATAAATAAAATCTTTTCCTGCAGGACCCATCACTGCAATCCGGGCAGTTGGCAATGTAAATACAATATCCGCGCCTGTGTGGTACGAATTCCATGTAGCATATGCACCTCCAAAAGCATTTCGTATAATTAATGTCATACGAGGTGTTCTTAGATCTATGATTGAATCGAGTAGACGCCTTCCTTCTTCTACAATTCCACCATGTTCTTGGTCTTTTCCCGGTAAAAAGCCCGTAGTATCTTCTAAAAAGATCATAGGGATATTGTATAGATTACAAAACCTTACAAAACGTGTGCCTTTTCTAGCTGCATCAATGTCAATTTGACCTGAACTTACAGAACTGTTATTTGCAATAAAACCAACGACGTGTCCACCCAAACGACCAAATGCCGTGATGAGGTTTCGAGCACGAAGGGATTGTACTTCAAAGAATGCACCATGGTCACATATATTTTGGATGTACAGAGTAATATCAAATGGTGTATTCATACCAGTTGGGGCATTGAATGTCTTTCGAAATAGAATATCTTCCTCAAACATATATCTGGCCAATGGATCACTAGTAGGAAAAAAAGAAGGTAGCTCAGAATTATTGTTGGGTAAATAGGAAAGCAATCTTAGAGCAGTTTTTAAAGAGCCCAATTCATCCGGGGTGACAATATCTACCACACCACTCTTTCCATGAACCTTAGGTCCTCCTAAATCATCAGCTGAAATGTCCTCACCGAGGACAGATTTTACCACTCCCGGGCCTGTAAGACCAAAAAATGTATTTTCACACTGGATCATAAATGATCCCTGGCGGGGCAAATAGGAGCCTCCGCCAGCATTGAATCCAAACATCAGCATGATACTTGGAACAATACCACTGATTCTCCTTAGGGCAGTAAATGCTTCTGAGTATCCATCCAACCCACCAACACCAGCGGGAACAAATGCTCCAGCTGAATCATTCATGCCTATTAAGGGAATACCATGCTCTGCGGCCATATAAATTATTCGAGCAAGCTTATTTCCATTGGTTGCATCCATGGAACCGGCCCTGAGAGTAAAATCATGCCCATAGATTGCTACATCTCTTCCATTTATATTTAAGATTCCAGTTACTAGTGAAGCTCCATCTAATGATGGACCCCAATTTTGGTACAATATGTTAGGTTCAGATTGAGTGAGCACTTTGATTCTTTCCCAAACTGTCATTCGATCTTTGGAGTGCTGAACCAATATACGATCTGTTCCCCCACCATGTTTGGGTTTATCTAATAGTTCTTCCCCTAATTTTAAGGACTCTTCGTATATGCCTGTATGCTTAGATTGGTTTTGGGTTTCAGGCTTCTTTAAAGGATTTTGCAATGCTGAATAGATATCTTCCATATAACCAAAATTATAACTGGGTAGAATCTTTTCCACCATTTACAATTTTTAGTCATCTCCCTTCTACATGTAAGAGTTTTGTAAATTTTACAATGATTCTCGTGGTTATATAAAATAGTATAGCAATGATAAAAATTACTTGGTGATGGAAATATAACAATCCAAAGAAACCATTTTGGAGTCGACCTGGATCATTGTTAATGATTAATAACAAATCATAAAATATAAACATAATAGTTATTCCAAACAAGGATGGGTATTCTCTCTTTATTATGTTTTTAAATGAAAATTCCAAGTTAGGAGATTGGTAATTTTTAAAGCTTGGAAAAATTGCCGGTGTTCTATTTGACCATTCTATGTACGCAGAGCCAAATTTATTCCTCAAGAATTGTTCTTCTGTAAACATAATTCTTTCGTAGTACATCCAATAAAAAAGTATAAAAATAAGAGTAAAAGATAAACTTTTTAAAATCAATACAACACCCAAAAACATAAAGAAATTACCTATATAGAGTGGATGTCGAACCAAAGAATATATACCAGTTTGGTTAACTGTCTCGGCAACTTGTGATTTTGTATTTCTACCTGATGTTTTTTCTGGGGCATATCCAATAGTAACACATCGAATAAATAAACCAAACAAACTTATTAAAAAAAAGAATATTATAAGTCCTAAATTAGCGAAGTAATCTCCATTGATATAAGTATTATCTTTAATATAAAAGATAGAAAGACCAATGATAACCGATGGGACATAGCTCCTCCATCTGAATAAAAAGTTTCCTTGATCGTCAAATTCTTCGAGTAAAGCCATGGTTTTAATCCCTTATTTAAAAATTTCTGATTGTAGATTGTAGTAAATCTATTAGAGTATGGTTATGTCAATAGAATCCTTTATCCAACCAAAGTTTAACTACCCCTTTATGTGGTTTATGGATGCTAGTATAAAATCATTGCTACAGGCAATCCACAATATTGATGATGTAATTATATCCGAAAAAGACAAAGAAATCCTGAAATCTCTGAGACAGGAAAGACTTATCTATGTATCAAATCACCCCTCTACCAGAGAACCCCCAATTGCATACATTGTTGGAAATCTATTGTACTCCAGATTTTATTATATGGCAGCTAGGGAGGTTTTTGATTGGGGATATGGTTTGGTGGGAAAAGTAATCCAATCCATTGGAGCATATTCAATCATTGCAGGTTCAGCCGATCGCGAATCTCTGAAGACAACCAGGGCTATCCTTGCAGCTCCTTCAGGCAAACTTGTACTCTTTCCCGAGGGAGAGCCTACCGGTGGAGAAAATGACAACCTCCTACCATTCCAAAATGGGGTCACACAGTTAGGGTTTTGGGGATATGAAGATGCTATGAAGCAAGATCCAAATGCTGAAATTTATATTTTACCCGCATTTGTAAAATATAGGATGACTGGAACACAACAAAGCATCCAAAGAGATGTGGATAAAAGTTTAGAAAAAATGGAGAACCACTTTGGATTAGAAAAAAGAGGTAAAACTGCAACACACAGACTCTTTTCTATAGGCAAACAAATGATCCTTGTGAATGAGAAACAATTTGGTATTACACCGGATGAGTCCCAAACCTTTGATTATAGAATTGGTCAGCTACGTCATAAAATTTTAAATTTTGTGGCAGAATCTGTTGGATTAAAGAAATTCAATAAAGAAGCAAATGCAATAGAAAAGTTAAGATATATACTGTCCGTTTTTGAAATGGTTTCCTTAGGTTTACCTGATCCAAAGAATGAACTTCCAAGTCCCGAATCAGCTAAATGGGGCAGAAAATATTGCCAAAAAGCGTATGACTTCATATCTATTCAAACCTCATATCTCACAGAGCTTCCCTCTGCTGAAAGGTTCTATGAATGGATCTATCGATTTGAAAATGAGTTGTTTGGATCTTCAAAACCACGTCCTACTAGAGCTTATGTAACATTTTCAAAACCAATCAAACTGTCTGAAAAGTACAAAATATACAAATCAGCAAAGAGTAAAAAGACGGTTGTAGAGGAATTAACTCTAGAATTAAGAGAAAAAATAGAGGAACTCCTGGAGGAAGAAAAAAAGAAGTCTAAAATTCTTTTTCCCGATACACATGTTTTTATTTAAGAACAAGAAAAATTGGAGGATTCAATGGGATGGAATCCTCCAATTTAAAAAAATTTAGATTTGAAATTACTTTAATCTTTCCGCTACAATTTCTGCTATATCTTTAACCTTTACAGTATCAATTCTTTCAGCATTTTTAACTCCATCTGTTATCATAGTCATACAGAATGGGCATCCCACAGCAATTGTAGATGCACCAGTCTCTAAAAGTTGTGCTGTGCGTTTGAAATTGACACGATCATTGTTTTGTTCTTCCATCCACATTTGCGCTCCCCCGGCTCCGCAACAAAGTGATTTGGAGTGGTGGTCAGATGCTTCTTCTAGAGAACTTCCTGTGACTTTTACTAAATCCCTTGGTTCTTCATATTTATCGTTGTATCTTCCTAAATAGCATGGATCGTGATAAGTTACTGTTTTTTCTAGATCCTCAGCATTTGCAGATACATCAATTTTTCCTTTAGAAATCAATTCTTGGATGAACTCACTGTGGTGCTTAACTTCAAAGTTACCACCAAATTGGGGATATTCATTTTTTAGTGTATTGAAGCAATGAGGACAGGTTGCTACAATCTTTTGTACATTGTAACCATTCATAGTATCCACATTGGTTTGTGCTAGCATTTGGTAGAGGTACTCATTTCCCCCCCTACGGGCTGAGTCTCCAGAGCATCCTTCTTCTGTTCCAAGAATACCAAAATTGACACCTGCCTTTTGCATGATCTGCACGAACGCCTTAGCTGTTTTTGTGCTTCTATCGTCAAACGCCCCTGCACATCCAACCCAATAGAGAACATCCACATTTGGATCTTCCGCTAATGTTTTTACACCCAAGCCTTCTGCCCAATCTGCACGGGTATGTGCTCCCCTTCCCCATGGATTTGAATTGTTTTCCATGTTAGAAAAGGCACCCTGTAGCTCAGCTGGAAATTTGGATTCTGCTAGAACCAAATTTCTTCTCATTTCTACAATTGCATTTACTTGATTGTTTCCTACAGGACATGCCTGGACGCATGCATAGCATGTAGTGCATCCCCATATAGCATCTTCTGATATATAAGAACCTATAACATTGGTTTCCATGCCCAGTATTTCTTCTGCTGATTTTCCCTGTTTTCTGGCATTTGCTACTTCTGGCATTTTTTCCATAAGTGCATGTTTTAGTTCTACTATAATAGATTTTGGGTTTAGTACCTTGCCCGTTCTATTTGCAGGACATTGCACTTGGCATCGACCACATTCAATACAAGCTAAGCCATCTAAAAGGTTGGGGAAGGGAAAATCTTGGACTTTATTTGCTCCATATAGAGCATTTTCATCTTCAAGGTTTGGTTTGGAAAGAGCACCTTTGGGGGTATCTGTTACAAGGAAGTAATTTACTGGTGCAAAAATCAAATGTGCATGTTTGGAGGTAGGGACATACAGCATAAATGTAAACACAGTGAGTATGTGAGCCCACCAAAAAATTTTAAAAGCTATATCTCCAGAAGCTCCTCCAACGCCCAATGCACTCCAGATATGACTGATAAAAACAGCAATGGGAAAACCTTCTCTCAGAGCTCCATTTTTAATGGAGTAGGTTTGAGAAATGACTTTTGCTCCTTCTCCTAAAAGTGTTGTTATCATTAAGATTGCAATCATTGAGATAACAATAGCAGATGCGGGAGAATGTACATCCAATCCCTTTGCTTTTTGTATCCATCTTCTTTGGGCAAAAAATCCGAGCCCAATCAAAACAAATATGGAAATCGCCTGAACAACCCCTTCATATGCGTATGCCAGGGAGGGGGCGAATCCTAAGAGGGAAAATTCATATGGATCATGTAACCAATATCCTGCTACACCTGCTACTATTTGATTTGTAGTGTGTAGTAAATATGTTAAAAAACCGTAAAAAATAAAGGCATGCATCACACCCCGGAGTGGTTCTTGAAAATTTTTCTTTTGGAATATTACATTTTCTAAGATACTCTTTATACGAAATCCTAGGTTTGGATGACCGGAAACATCCTCATGAAAATGAGCCTTTTGAGCTTGAAAAACTAAACCCAGACGATAGAGAACAGCCCTAGCAAATACAAAATTAGCCACAGCAAATAGAATAGTAAATATGATGTGGAATATAAGATTATCCAAATCCTTGACCTCAAAACAGTATTTAATAAGGATATAAAAACATGGAAACAAGGTTTGTCTATTTAAAAATAAAATTATGATTGCACTCTATAATCTATTTCTATTTTTTTTAAGGCCAATTTATCAATTCTTGTGCATAACCAATTCCAAGGTTTCTTATTTTAATTCATTACGAATTGAAAGTATAAAGAAAATAAAAGAAGAAAAAGTACCATTGTCTCAAAATATAATATGGATGCATGCTGCTTCAGTAGGAGAATTAGATCAGTGTAATTCAATTGCCAGCGTGATAAAACGTGAAGTCCCAAATTCATATATACTCCAATCTGTATACTCTCAAAGCGTAGCTAAAAAAAATTTTAACTCCCAAAACATTGATTTTTATTTTTTCCTACCTTTAGATTTTAAAAATAATTATAATATAATTTTTGAAAAATTTAAACCAAGAATTGTCATAATTGCAGCATGGGATATCTGGCCTAATCTGGTATTTAGTGCAAATAAATTTCATTGTAAAGTTTTCTTGGCTTGCGGTAGTTTACATCCAAACTCTAGTCGGATAAAAAATATATTTGCTAGAAGTTTGACCTCAGAAGTTCTATCTAAACTTTCAGGAATTTCACCCTCAAGTGAGTCAAGTGTAGATCTTTTTAAAAAATTTTCAAAAACTACAGAAGTTTTTAGTTGTGGTGACTCCCGTTTTGATTCTGTATCAGAAAAAATCGAAAGTAAAACTATTGATTTTGATAATCTAGAAAAATATAAAAAAGGAAAAATTATTATACTAGCTTCTACATATTTAGAATGTGATAATGTTCTATTCCCATCATTTTCAGAGCTATTAAAAAATAAATATTCAATTTGGATTTTTCCTCACAAGATAAACAATGAAAGAATTAATGAGCTTGAGCAAAATTTAAATAAAAACAAAATTGAGTTTAGCAAGTATTCAAACATAAAGATTGATGATTTAAAACAAGTTATAATTTTCGATATATTGGGACTATTGGCTTTTGCATACAGACATGCTTATTTATGTTATGTTGGAGGTGCACTTCACAATAGGGTTCATAATGTAATTGAGCCTGCATATTTTGGATTACCTATTTGCACGGGAAAAAAAATATCACATGCTTCTGAAGCATTAGAATTAAATCAATTTGGTTTTTTAAGTATAATATCTAACTCTACTGATTTTATTAATTTTTGTAACTCATATAATGATCAAAATTATTACAATAATAATAAATATAATATTATAAACTATGTTAACAATAAAAGGGGTTCATCCATGAATTTTTTTAACCATTTTATCAGGAAAGAAATAGTATGAATAAATTTAAAGTAACAAGTGTAACTATGAAATCTACTCCTTTGGATTTCAATGGAAACTTAAAACTTATAAAAAAAATTTTGGAAGAGGAAGAAAATACAACATCACAATTGATTTTATTTCCAGAGCTTTGTATTTCAGGATATGGATGTGAAGATGCATTTTATAATCCTTATGTATGGGAAAAAGCCAAAAAATCTTTAGAACAAATAAAACCTTTAAGTAATAATAAAATCATTGTTGTAGGTCTACCAATTTTTCATTCATCCTATCTTTATAATTGTGCCGCCATTCTTTGTAACCAAAAACTAATAGGCTTAGTACCAAAAATACACCTTGCAAACACCGGTGTTCATTATGAGAAAAGATGGTTTCAAGAGAACTATAAAGGATATGAAATAATTAACTTTAATCATGAACAAATTCCTTTTGGAAATTTATTATTTAAATCGTCTGATTTTTCATTTGGTATAGAGATTTGCGAAGATTCATGGAATAGCAATCGTCCATCAACTCAATTGAGTTCTATGGGTGCAGATATAATTCTATCTATGGGAGCCTCGCATTTTAGTTTTAATAAACAATCTATAAGAAGAAGAATTTTTAGTGAAAGCTCTAGAGCTCAAAATAATATTTTTATTTATTCAAACTTAAATGGAAATGAGTCTGGAAAGATTATTTTTGAAGGTGGATCTCTCATTGCGCAAAATGGTGAAATTTTAAATGAAGGTAAACGACTTCATTTTTCTGATTTTGAGATTACCAAAGGAATAATAGATATTGATTCAATCAAACATAATAAATCTAAAAATTATAGAAATTTTTTAAATAATGAGAATAGTTCATATACTATTGTAAGCCATACACTTAGAATTTCTCATCCTACTGAAAATCTATCACAACCTATCAATCCAGTAGAGTGTAATATTTTTAAGGATTTTTCCGATGCTGTGACATTAGGGCTTTTTGATTATCTTATAAAATCCAGAGCAAAAGGGTTTTCATTGTCATTGTCAGGAGGAGCAGATAGTTCTGCATGTGCTATACTTGTTTCTCTTATGATAAGAAAAGCAAAGACGGAAATAAGTGATACTATTTTCGAAGAACTATCATTGGATGAAAAAGATCTCCTTTTTACAATCTACCAAGAAACAGAAAACAACTCCCAGGACACAAAAATTTATGCTAAGATGTTAGCAGCAGAACTAATCGTACAACATCATGAAATTAAGATTGATTCTGTGATTGATTTTATTGTCTCAAATATTTCTAAAAATTTAGACATATTACCAAATTGGTTAGAACATGATCTAGCCCTACAAAATATCCAAGCAAGAGCCCGATCACCTATTGTTTGGTTTATGGCAAATCTTAAAAATCACCTTCTGATTTCAACTGGTAATAGAAGTGAATCAAGTGTAGGCTACACAACCATGGATGGGGATTCATCAGGGTCTATCTGTCCGATTTCTGGAGTTAGTAAAGAATTTATTTTAAGGTGGTTGGAATATATTAGCAAGGATTCTGAACCTCTCCTGCCTACCCTGCCCTCTTTAAAACTTCTTTTAAATAAAAAACCCACTGCCGAATTAAGACCCTTGAATGAACTCCAAGAAGATGAAAAGGAATTAATGCCTTACCCAATATTACAAAAAATTGAGAGAGAGTATGTATTCCATGGAAGGGGAGAAAGTGAAATTTTAGAAATTTTATTAGAAACTCAACAAAATATAGATGAAGATACATTGAAGAAATATATAAGTAAATTTATTATATTATTCAAAAGATCTCAATGGAAACGAGAACGATTGCCTCCAGGTTTTCATTTAGATGACTACGGGCTAGATCCTAAAACTAGTTTTAGATACCCAATTTTAAGTTAAATAAATCTCCATTTGTGAACAAAATATTGGTTTAAATAGTTAAGGTGATTTATTATACTACTAGATTTGGATTATTTTAAGTTGAAGAGATTTTTTTTTATTTTTAAATAATTTAAAATACACATTCAGTAGAGCATTGCACTCTACTGAACTTCATAAATGGTTTAGAGTAAAACTACCATCGATAGTGACTAAATGCTTTATTAGCCTCAGCCATTTTACGAATATCTTCTTTCTTTTTAATAGAAGAACCTGTTCCCCTGTGAGCATCCATAATTTCAGAAGCTAACTTTTGGCTCATGGATTTTTCATTTCTATCTCTTGCATAACGAATGATCCATTTAATACCGAGAGCAAGTCTTCTCTCAGGACGAACCTCTATTGGAACTTGGTATGTTACACCACCCACTCTCCTTGATTTAACTTCAACTTCAGGCTTTACATTGTTCAATGCTTCGGTGAATATTTTATATGGGTCATTGTTTACTTTTGTTTGGATTGTATCAAGTGCATCGTAAAATATTTTTTCAGCAACACTCTTTTTACCACTGTACATCAAACAATTTATAAATTTAGTAACTACTGGATCCTTATAACGGATATCAGGTTCCATGGTTCTGGGTTCTACTTTTCCTCTACGTCTGGACATTTTAACTCCTATTATGCCTTAGGTCTTTTAGCACCGTATTTCGAACGGCCTTTTCTTCTTTTATCTACACCTAGTGTATCTAAGGTTCCTCTTATGATATGATAACGAACTCCAGGAAGATCTTTTACTCTTCCCCCACGAATAAGGACAACGTTGTGTTCCTGTAAATTATGACCTTCTCCAGGGATGTATGCTGTTACTTCAATACCTGTAGAGAGACGTACCCTTGCAACTTTTCTAAGCGCAGAGTTGGGTTTTTTTGGAGTAAATGTCATCACCCTTGTGCAAACTCCCCTTCTCTGAGGACATGCTTTTAATGCTGGTGATTTTGTTTTTTTATTTTGCTTATCTCTACCGTGTCGAATTAACTGATTTATTGTTGGCATTCTTATTCCCTACTAAAATTCCTATACTCGTGAACTATATGCCAGTCTTGAATGAAACATGATTTTGTAAACAAAATTCAATCCTGGCTTTTCCAATTTACTCTTTTTCTTCTTCTATATCTTCTTCGTCAGGAAAATCTTCTTCGTCTAGATCCCTTTCCAAATCTTTTCTGTCAGTGACTTCAATAGCAATTGTATTTTGCTCTCTATCCACACTGAATGCGGAGAAGCCACCGGTACCCTCTTCTAGGGCTGCGACTTCAGGATCTTCCATATCCCTATCCAAGTCACCATATTGTTCTCTAAATACATCAATATTGTTGTACCTTTTCATACCAGTTCCTGCAGGAATCATGTGACCAATGATTACATTTTCTTTTAAACCAATCAATTGGTCTGTTTTTCCTTTTATTGCTGCATCTGTTAATACCTTTGTTGTTTCTTGGAAGGATGCTGCAGAGAAGAAAGACTCAGTATTCAAAGAAGCTTTTGTTAGCCCGAGTAAAATTGGTTGGAACGAAGCAGGACTTCCTCCTTCTGACTCCACTCGTTTGTTTTCATCTTTAAATTGGAACTTATCTACCTGTTGTTGGGATACAAATTGAGTATCTCCACTGTCTGTGATAAGTACTTTTCTCAACATCTGTCTTACAACTACTTCAATATGTTTATCATTGATATGAACACCCTGTAGACGATATACTTCTTGGACTTCTTTCACAAGGTATGCATGAAGTGCATCAACTCCTTTGATTCTCAAAATATCATGAGGATCAAAGTTTCCATCATCAATTTGATCACCTTGTTTTACATAGTCTCCATGCTGAACACGAACCTGCTTTCCGACAGGTATTGCAACTTTTACTTTTTCTTGCTCTAGACTGTCAGGGATAATGTATAGAATTCTTTTTTCTTTAACAATATCATTAGGATCCTCAATTCGTCCACTGATTTCAGCTAAGGTAGCAGCATCTTTTGGACGTCTAGCTTCAAAAAGTTCATCTACACGAGGAAGCCCTCCAGTAATATCTCTTGTTTTTTCAACTAAAGATGGAATTTTAAACAATGGATCTCCAATTTTAATTGGTTCCCCAGATTTAAGTGTGATAAGGGAATCAACCGGAACTGTATACTCTTCTGTGATACCAGTAGTTGATGTAACTGAAATTCTAGGATTGAGTTTATCCCTTTTCTGTTCCATAACTTTAAAGATTTCATTGTTTGTCTTAGCATCTACATCCCTTCTGATATTTTTACCAACTTCCATATCTATCCATGTAATAGTGCCCTCATAGTCAGTTACAACCACATCGTTGAAAGGATCAAATTCTGCAAGGGGTTTGTTAGGTTCTACAACTATACCTGTGCTAACCAACAATATCGTTCCAATTTTTAAAGGTATTACAATGTTTTCACCTAAAATCCGGAAAAAGGTTTCATGGAATTCAATTACTCCACTCATAACAGCATGTAGCATTTCACCTTTTGGTGTAGAAGCAATTACTTCCCCTTTATCTACCATCTGCCCATCTCTAACTCTAATATTTGCAGTATCTGCGATTGAAATTTCCTGAATTAAATTTTGTACTACAATAGATCCTCTTCTACTAAATACTTTTTGGCCTAATGTATTAGTAATCACTTTTCCATTAATAGAACGAATATAAGATCTAAAGCTTACTTTATGATCCTTTTCTTTAATTTTAGCAGATGCCGCACCACCGATGTGAAAGGTTCTCATGGTTAACTGAGTTCCTGGCTGTCCAATAGATTGTGCTGCAATTGTTCCCACAGCTTCTCCAATTTCAGCAGGTACCAATCTCGCCATATCCATTCCGTAACACATCGTACATATTCCCTGCTTAGATTCACAGGTCAAAGGAGATCTTACACTTAATTTAGTATAACCTAAGTTTTCTAGTTTTTGACCCACAGTTCTGTTGATAAGTGTATTACGTGGATATACCACTTCTTCATTTACTGGATCAATTATATCCTCAGCAGTGTATCTTCCAAAGATTCGATCTGAAAGCGATACAATTACATTTTCCCCCTCTTTTACTACACCCAGGGTAATTAAGTTTTCTGTACCACAATCAATTTCGTTAATAATTACATCTTGACTAATATCTACAAGCCTTCTTGTGAGATACCCTGCATCTGCAGTTTTAAGAGCCGTATCAGAAAGACCCTTTCTAGCTCCGTGAGTGGAAATAAAAAACTCTAATATATCCAATCCCTCTCTAAAGTTTGATCGAATAGCAAGTTCAATGATTTCACCATTTGGCTTAGCCATAAGTCCCCTCATTCCTGCTAGCTGACGAATCTGCTGCTTAGAACCTCTGGCACCAGATGCTGCCATTACATATACGGGATTGAAACCGTCCTGGTCTTTTTCAAGCTCTTTAAACATACTTTCTGTGATCTTATCATTTGTTTTTGTCCAAATTTCGATTACTTTCTTTTTACGTTCATCGTTAGTGATAATCCCTTGTCGGTATTCTTTATCCGCTTTTTCAACTTCTTTGTTTGCATCAGAAACTAAAGCTCCTTTGATAGGTGATACTTTAATATCATGAATAGAAATTGTAGGTGCAAATCTAGTTGCATAACGATATCCTAATCGTTTAATATCATCAAGCATCACAACAGTAGCTGCAGGACCATGAAAGTCATACACTTCTGCAATAATACGATTGGTTTCTTTATCACCTAATGCTTTGTTTATATAACTGTAATCTTTAGGTAGAGCAGAATTAAAGATCATCCTTCCCGGAGTGGTCTCTATAAGCTTTCCTTGGTACAGTACGCTTATTTTTGCTCTAAGTTCTAGGTAACCAGTGTCTAAAGCGTACATGAGTTCATCTATGCCGCTGAAGAGCTTACCTTCTCCCAAGCCACCCTTTACTTCACTAGTTAGATAGTATATACCAAGAACGATGTCTTGTGTAGGTCCACAAATTGGATGTCCATTGGCTGGATTTAAAATATTATGGGGAGACAACATGAGCATCCATGTTTCCAATTGTGCTTTTGGAGACAGAGGTACATGGATTGCCATCTGATCCCCATCAAAGTCAGCATTGAATGCATGACATACAAGGGGATGAAGTTTGATAGCTTTTCCATCTACTAAAATTGGAAGAAATGCTTGGATTCCAAGTCTATGAAGGGTTGGTGCTCTGTTGAGTAATACGGGGTGTTCTTTTACAACTGTCTCAAGAGCTTCAAATACATCTTTATCTTCAGCTTCTACTTTTTTCTTTGCTGACTTGATGTTAGGTGCAAGTTCTAGATCAACTAATCTCTTCATGATAAATGGCTTGAATAGCTCTAATGCCATTTTTTTAGGAAGACCCATTTGATGAAATTTTAACTCAGGACCAACTACAATCACAGATCTACCGGAATAATCTACCCTTTTACCAAGTAAATTCTGCCTGAATCTTCCCTGCTTTCCTTTGAGCATATCTGAAATTGATTTTAAAGGTCGATTTCCCTTTCCTTTGACTGTTCTTTTTCTTCGACTATTATCAAAAAGGGCATCCACGGCCTCTTGGAGCATACGCTTCTCATTTCGAACAATGATTTCAGGTGCTTTTAATTGTAAGAGACGTTTTAAACGGTTATTTCGATTGATAACTCTTCGATAGAGATCATTTAAATCGGATGTTGCAAATCTTCCACCATCTAGCTGCACCATTGGTCTAAGTTCGGGTGGAATCACCGGCACAACTTCTAGTATCATCCACTCAGGCCTATTGCCTGAATCACGAAAAGCCTCAAGCACTTCCAATCTTTTTATCAAACGTTTATCAGAATTTTTTTTGTCCTGAATAGCCTGACGAATGGTTCTGGATTCTGTTTCAACATCAACTCTAGCAAGCAATTCTTTGATTGCATCCGCCCCTATCATAGCAATAAATTTATCACCATACTCATCTAAATAACTATGGTACTCATCTTCATCAAGGAGTTGGCCTTTTTCTCGATCAGAGTCTGCAGGGTCAATGATTACATACTTTTCAAAGTAAAGAATAGTCTTTAAATTATTCATTGTCATGTTGAGAAGCAAGCCCATTCTGGATGGAACTGATCGGTAGTACCAAATATGTGATACTGGGGCTGCCAATTCAATATGGCCCATTCTTTCTCTTCGTACTTTAGAGTGAGTTACTTCTACCCCACACTTATCACAAACCACACCCTTGTAACGAATTGATTTAAACTTTCCACAATAACATTCCCAATCTTTGGTAGTTCCAAAAATTTTCTCACAAAATAAACCATCTCTTTCGGGTTTTAAAGTACGATAATTGATAGTTTCAGGCTTTTTTACTTCTCCGTATGACCATTCTTTAATTCTTTCAGGAGAGGCAATTTTTATTGTAATAGATTCAAAGCTAGTGTAGTTTCTCATTAATTATTCTCTATAGATTCAATTTTAATTTTTTTCTTACTTCTTGAATATTCATCTTCATAGTCCGCTATGTCAACTGTCGAACCTTCAGAATCAGTGATGATGATATCCAAAGCCAACCCTCTCAATTCCTGAACTAATACGTTAAAAGATTCGGGTATACCAGATTTTATGGAATGTATCCCTTTGACAATGGCTTCATAAATTCTTGCCCGCCCTAACATATCATCTGATTTAATTGTAAGTAACTCTTGCAATGTATGACTAGCACCGTATGCTTCTAATGCCCATACTTCCATTTCCCCAAGCCTCTGACCACCAAATTGAGCTTTTCCACCAAGTGGTTGTTGTGTTACAAGTGAATATGGTCCAGTTGAACGAGCATGCATTTTATCATCTACTAGGTGGGCTAACTTCATCATATAAATGTACCCACAGAATACTTTGTTGATAAAATTTACTCCAGTGCGACCATCCCTAAGGATAAATTTTGAATCCATTGGGAGATTTGCATCATTTGCATATTTTTCTATATCTGCTTCTGTTGCTCCATCAAACACAGGTGTTTCA
>Ga0214921_10006985_pt1 | contig 15212 bp, 11 predicted proteins | sample LL1505_MetaG_FD_177992 | JGI IMG/M metagenome (GOLD analysis project Ga0214921, IMG submission 177992) | Freshwater microbial communities from Lake Lanier, Atlanta, Georgia, United States - LL-1505 | ecosystem: Environmental > Aquatic > Freshwater > Lake | place: USA: Georgia | collected... | reverse complement strand
TCATTTGTTGATTGACAAATACATCATCAGTGTAGAACCGCTTACCATTTCATTGGAAGGCATAGTATTTGAAGGGAAAGGGGGCTATGCCGAAAAAAGTATTCAGGAAAAGCTGGAAAGTGCCCGGATTAAAAAAATTGAAGGGGATTTGAAAAAATATTCGTTTGGGCTGATGGTATTTACAGGAGTTGTTGCCATTGGCACCTTGATATCGGCAATTTATTTTATCATTGAAATATGTAAGTTATTTTAGTCTCCAAGAACAATTACAATAGATACTATCCGATAGCTTAATTTTACGCCAAATCAATTGACATGAAACGTATCGCCACTTTGTTGCTGATTTCTTTTTTTTGTTTTTCTTGTACCGGAAACAAGGTTGATAAAATCTACGTCAATGCCAAGATATGGACCGGTGACAGCAGCAATCCCTCTGCTTCAGTCATGGCCATCAAAGGAGATGAAATAATTTATGTTGGCAATGATGCATCAATATATGAAGCGACTGAGGTGATTGATCTTCAGGGAAAACTCTTGCTTCCTGGGTTTACAGACAATCATACCCATTTTCTTTCTGCGGGATATGGCCTCGCCAGCGTACAGCTGAAAGATGCCATGACACGCCAGGAATTCATCAACAGGATCAGTGCTTTTTGCAAAGCCCATCCAGACTCAACATGGGTAATGGAAGGCAACTGGGACCATGAGAATTGGGGAGGTGAATTGCCCAGCAAAGAATGGGTCGATTCCATCACGGGCAATCATCCCCTGTTCATCTCTAGGTATGATGGCCATATGGCATTTGCCAATTCAAAAGCCATGGAACTGGCGGGCATCAATGCTTCAACTGTTTCTCCAGATGGAGGGGTGTTGGTCAAGAATGCAAAGGGGGAGGCTACCGGAATTTTTAAGGATGCGGCCATGGGCCTGATCAACAAGGTAATCCCCGAACCAACAAAAGCCCAATTGGACCAATATTTTGATGCAGCAGCGAGGCATGCTGTTGAAAGAGGGGTGACCCATGTGAATGACATGAATTCTTATGGTGGGTGGAATGATTTGGAAACCTACCGAAGGGCGGCTGGCACAGACCGCATGATCCTCCGCATGTATTCGTTTGTGCCTTTGGCCACCTGGGAAAAGCTGGACAGTTTTGTACAAAAAAATGGCAGGGGTGATGACATGTTGAAATGGGGCGGTTTGAAGGGCTATGTTGATGGTTCCCTGGGCTCTACCACTGCATGGTTTCATCAACCCTATTTGGATGACCCCCATTCGCATGGCCTGAACATCACCGATACCAACCTCTTGAGGAAATGGGTAACAGGAGCAGACAAGGCGGGATTGCATGTAGCCGTGCACGCCATCGGGGACAGGGCCAATGATTTTATCCTTTCCGTTTACAGGGATGCAGCAAAGCTGAATGGCCCGCGGGACAGGCGTTTCAGGGTAGAACATGCACAACATGTCAGCCAGGATGCCATAGTTAATTTTGCCCAACAAGGGGTAGTTGCCTCCATGCATCCTTATCATTTGTATGATGATGGTATTTGGGCATATAAAAGGCTTGATACGAACCGGCTCAAGGGTACCTATGCCTTCAGGAGCATGATTGATAAGGGCGTAAATGTAAGTTTTGGATCAGATTGGCCTGTTGCTCCTGTTGATCCGATGTATGGCGTGTTCAGTGCTGTTACCAGGATAACGGGAGACGGAAAAAATCCTGGTGGATGGTATCCCGCAGAAAAAATATCAGTTGAAGAAGCCATCAGGGCCTATACTGCTGGCAATGCGTATGGTTCATTTCTTGATGGAAAGATTGGCATCTTAAAGAAAGGGGCTTATGCAGATTTCACTGTTCTTGGGGAGGATATCTTTACCATTGCTCCGGAAAAAATCAAGGATGTAAAGGTGATCAGGACAGTGGTCAATGGTAAGGAAGTTTTCAGTAAAAAGCGATAGTCAATCTTGAAGGGATTAAAAACTATACTTCCCCCTTAAAAAAATACTGTGTCCAATGGAAGAAAATTTTCCGTTGGTTGTTCCAAACAAACTTTGCAGAAAAATATCAAGGTCCAGGTTGGTGATGACATTGACCGAGATGGAAGGATAGCATACCATAAGGTTTGAAAAAGGGGCATACAGCAACCCAATCCTTCCATTCACAATCGGCGTAATTTCCTTGCTGGCTCCCGACATGATGTTCCACCGCGTAGGCATGAGGTTGTCTGGTTTGTTTTGAAAACTGAGTGTTGACCAACGCTGTGGCGGAACAACGATTCCTTTCTGATTGAAAAGCAAAGCGCCTTGCAGGTACCACCCGTTTTTTGTGATATAGTCAAACTCCGTGCTTACATTCAATATTTTTTCTTTGTGTGTTGCGTTGCTGAAATACTGTGCTTCACCCTTGAATCCTGTTGCTCCTATGCTTCCCTGCCAGCCCATGCCGATGGTAATTCTTTTTTGGTTGATCCCGGCAATCAGCTGCCAGTCATAGTTTGATCGGTTGAAATTGTATTTAAGGGCTCCATTGATGGACTTCCCATCATCATCTTTTGTTGCTGCCAATTCCAGCCCACTCGTTTCATTTTTTTGGTAATGGATGCGCATGCCATCAACACCAGCCCTTTCTTCGTAATCAAAGTCAAACATGTTGTAGGCATTGAAAACATCATTGGGATTCCAGGCATTGTTCATCCCCCAATTGACTCTTTGCCTGCCTGCCTTGATGCTCCATAGGGTTGATTTGTATTCAATCCACCCCCTTTCCAACTTGCTGTACAGGCTTGGTCCAGGATGCCCATCCCAAAGCAGTCGGTTCCTCATTTCTGCGGAGGCATTGAGATGCGTCGATTGCCATTTGAAGTTCAGGCGGTTGTGAACAAGGTTGCTGTAATGAAAAGGAACATTTTTTATCGGCAACATGAAGCTGTTCAAATCTTTCACATAACCTTTGAATGAAAAATGCACATTACCTGAGCTGTCCATGCCATTGCCTTGTGCGCGAGATGAAAGACTAGATAGAAGGGAAAATGATATTGATAAAAACATTCGGCCAGTTGTGTATATCATCCTTGGAAGTCCTTTTCTGAGCAAGGGTTTCGGCACCAGTGCACACCTTCTGATTTTCCTGTTGAACAACCATTTCATTTCAGTACTGCAGAGGCGTGGCATCCGAAACAATTTGCCCATCTACCAGTGTGATCACTCTTTTTGCTCTTTCGATCACCCGCTGGTCATGTGTGGAGAAGATGAAGGTCATGGTTTCCTCACTGTTCAATTTTGCCATCATGTCGAGCAGGTTGAATGCGGATGCAGAATCCAGGTTGGCCGTTGGTTCATCAGCCAATACAAACTGCGGTTTTGAGGCCAGTGCTCTTGCCACGGCCACCCGCTGTTGTTGACCACCGGAGAGTTGTGCAGGCCGGATATTTTTTTTATCGAGCAAGCCAACCTGCTTAAACAGCAAATCGATGCGTTCATCTCTTTTTGCTTTTTTTTCTTTTTGCAGGAGCATGATGAATTCTGCATTCTCCTTGGCTGTAAGCACAGGAATCAGGTTAAAGGCCTGGAACACAAAGCCGATATTGTGCAACCTGAATTTTACCAAATCATTAGACCGCAGTGTAGTGATGTCTGTACCATTGACGATGATGTTTCCACTGTCTGGATGATCCAGTCCACCAATCATGTTGAGCAGTGTGGTTTTGCCAGATCCGGAAGGGCCTACCAAAGCAACAAACTCACCTTTTGCTATGTGCATGTGTACATTCCTGATGGCGGGTACAGGAATCCCTGAAGGGTCGTAGGTTTTGCTGATATTGTGTGCATCGATGACGGCATTTTCCATGTTCGTTATTTTTGAAGTGCAGACACAGGGTCCATTCGCAGGCTTTTGACGATGGGCACTATCGATGAAGCGAGCGCAGTGGCAAATACCAGGGCAATGATGAATCCGATTTTGTCTGAAGGGAAATCAGGGTAGATCATGGTTTCAAATCCAAAACTCTCCATCATTTCCTTACCCATGCCACTGAGGTCCATACCTTTTTTTGCATAGTGTTCTATCGCTATGGTTCCTGTCGCGAGGGCAATTGGAATCCCTGTGATGGTCAGAAAAAATGTTTCCGTCATGATCAACATCAACAAGGGAATTCTTCCCATACCCAATGCCATCATCATGCCGATCTCATGACGCCTTTCAAGAATGGACATCATCATGGTGTTCATGATACCAAATGACAATGCGATCAGGATGATGACAAGGATTATATAGGAAAGGGTGTCAACGGTTTCTGCCATCAGTGAAGTTTCTGGCGACAGGGTTTTCCATGATTCAACAGCCAGGAATGGAAACTGATGGGCCAATCGTGTCACTGTGCTATGCAGCAATGTGTCATCATGCAGCGTAACCGCTATCTCATGCACCTGATTGCCCAGTCCCAACATGTCCTGCAGGTCTTTTCTGCTGAGGTATACATTGACTTCATCCAAAGGGGCATTGGCAGATTGATAGATTCCCTGAACCCTATAGGCTGCTGATATCAGGTTGTCTGCGGTATCTGTCATGGTGATGACCACTTTTTCACCCACTGCAATTTTTAGTTTTTTGGCCAGCTTTTTGCCCATCAGGATGCCTCTTGTTTTTGCAGGCCAATCCAATTTTCCCTGGCGCATTTTTTTGCCCAACCCCGAAACATTCATTTCCTCTTGAGGAGATATACCAATGATGCTGACCCCTGAACTGCCATTGGGCGTGGATACCATGCCAGCAGTGATGGTCCTTTTGGCAAAGGCCTTGATGCTTTTATCCGCAGACAGTGTTGCAATCATTTTTTCATCCCCCTGGATAAACAGTGTTGGATCCAGGTCACCCAAGAAGTCCTTTGCATGCAATTGAATATGCCCAGTTTCTGTATCAATCACGGTTCGGATCCTGCTCTTCATCATTCCTTTGTACAGCGCCATGATGGCCATGCCGGCAAACAGCCCTGCTGTAACGGACGCGATGATTACCATGCTTCTCATTTTGTTGCGCCAGATATTTCTCCATGCCAGTCGAACAATCATGCGAATTATTTTTTCATGGCTTTCAATGCATTCATTTTGCCGATTACCCAAATTGGGTAACATCCCAATACAAGACCCAAAACAAAAACCGTAAGGCCCTGTCTCAAAAAAATGGCAGGATCACTGGAGGTTGGGAACAAGGGTTCAAATCCAAATCGCTTATAGACATCTGCAGTATTACCTGAAATCCTGATGGGATTGAATTTCAGGTAGAGTACTACAGGTAAACTGAGCAACAGCCCAACGATAGCGCCCATCATAACAGTGAACATGGATTCACAAAGCAGCAGTACCTGCAACCTTAACTTAGTCATGCCCAATGCCAGCAACATGCCGTTTTCAATTTTTCGTTCTGCCATCATGATCAGGATTGTACTGAAAATGCCAAATCCCACAAGAAAATAAAGGATGAGCTGCACGTATTGCATGTTCCCCGAGTCTGCCTCGATATGTTGTTTGATGTCCGGCATGATATCACCCCAGGTAAGCACTTCATATTGTTCGCCTGCAGCAGCAATGTTTCTGGCCGATGCATAGGGGTCCATGTCATCGTTGAGCAGGATGGCCCAACTGGTAACAATGGAGTCTGCTGCAAAGAGTTGTTGTGACTGCGCCAGCGGCATCACCACCAACCTGTCATTGAGTTTGGGCGAACCCAAAGACACAATACCTTTCACAATGAACTTGCCTGCCGCAGAGGATCCATGGTATCCCTGCCCGATGATGATTACCGTATCAAGGATATTTTTTTTCAACTTGAAGGCAAGTCCTTCCGAAAGCAATAATCCCTTGTCTTGCATGCCAGGATAAGAACCCTTGATGAGCTTGTCTGCCATTGCAGTGAATCCACGCTGCTCCTGGTCTTCCAGTCCAATCACCAGGCAACCTTTCGTGGTCTCGCCGGATGATACCAGAGCAAAGGACTCAAGCCTACTGGTGATGGATGCTACGCCTGGCATGGCGGAAATTTTTTTTCTCAAAAGGCTATCCGGAACAAATCCGTTTTCGATGACCTGTTCATCTTGGTAACCTTTCAGGTGAACCTGAACATGCCCCGTATAGCTGCTGACGATATTTTTGATGAGGTTATTGAAAATTCCCTCTTTCAGGCTGGCTGCAAGCATCGAGATGACTGTTGCAAAAGACACAGCAGTCGTGGTGATGGCTGTTCTGCTTTTGTTTCTCCAAATGTTTTTCCAGGCCAGTTGAACAATCCACATGGTAGGTTCCAATTTATTGGGAGATGATATACCTCATCTTGTCTGTTGAAAAAAAGCTGTCATCCATGGTGCGGTTGAAGGTTACGCTTTCATAGATCATGACCGTTTTCTGGTTTTTCTTGTTGGATGGCATCATCTCAAACCTGGTGGGAATGAGCCTTCCGTCCATGGTTTTGATGTCAAATGAATTCATGGTGTTGATGAGTTCGTTGCCCTCGTCATAAAATCGTGCGTGCAATTGAACCATCCTTTCCTTGTCGATGCAAACCACCAGCCTCCCCCATACTACCGCGGCCTCTGGCTTGGGCAACAGTGTGATTGAATAGCATTCCCTTTGATCAATGAGGGTATCTTTGGAAAACACATGGGTATAGTCTGTCACCATGGACGATTCTTTCACCAGGTCATCATTGGTAAAATCAGTGCCCATCCAAGACTGACTCATCATGGAGGGTGGAAGCTTGATTGTTTTTTCGATGGAAGGTACCCAGTTCCAAACATCTTTTTTTCTCTTGAGAAAAACAATACCCCTGTCTCTTACTGGAGCATTGATTAAAATCATCGAATAGTCAGCTCCTTTCATCCAAGCCCTGACTTTCATTTCCCTGCTCCAGGTAGGCCTGACAGTGCGAATGATCAGGTTGGCTGCTGAGGTTTCTCCCCTCATTTTGGCTTCTGTTTTTTCAACAATCTCTTTCGCAGTTTGGCCAAAAGCCAATACGGGGAATGCCAGATAACAGTAAAGGATGATTTGCTTCAAGGCTGAGATGTTTGGCCATGAAGATCGTGTTAAGTATTTCCAATTATTATGACTTACGTCATCCAGCTATAGATGCGCAAATCAAATGAGATGATATTCGTCAGTCTTTGGCCGCCTTTATTGAAGCATCAATTGCAAAGCGTTGTTTTTTTGGTGATGACCCTTCCGAGTTGAACCATATTTCCAATGTTGTCAACGCGGTACATCACGTCTGCATAATTTATGGGGCAGTTGCTTATTTTTTCATTCAGCAGCACCAGAAAACCTTCTTTTGTTTTGGCATATTTACCCTTGGGCCGGGAATTGTTTTGTACGATTTGGAAAAAGGCATCATTACCGGTTTTTATCCTTGGCAATATTTTCATCATATCATCTGGATTGCTCACTTTGATCAATCTGTTTGTTTTGGTGATGGCAATGAAATAGTGTGTGCAATTCCCTGGAGGACAATCATTGCCAAAACCCTCTTTCCTGCGGATTTCTTGCCATGTATAGGGATCAATTGAAGGAGGTCTTTTCTGTAAATTTTTGATCAGGGAAGGGGATGGTTTTTTCCCCCTGATGATTGTGGTATCAAATTTATCACCTCCACGGTTGTTGACAATAGCGATATAAACCAGGGAGTCAAGAAAGGAGAGACTTTTGATGATGGGCTCCTGTGAGTAATTGGTGAAGCGTGATAGGTTGATTCGGAATTCGCCAATGTCCAAAAAGCCGGTATTTTTTTTCAAGACCGAATAGTCAATGGTTGAATTGGTTCTTTCTTCAATTTTGTGTGGGTTCTCTAGTGCTTCGATTGAATTGTTTTCAAATATATTTTCCAGCCTAACCATTGTAGGATTCAGCAACCCTTCCAGGGAATCAATCTTTTTTTTCAGCGCTGGCTGGTTGCTGATTGCATAGGATTTTTTCAGCAAATCGAGCTGCTGTTGGATTTGTGGCGATTTTTGTGCATTCACCTGAAGCGCAATACAAAAAAAGACGAGACCCATTATTATTTTCATTTGATAGGTTTTGTATGATAAAGATAATCATTATCCTTTTTATCGCTTGCTAAAGTTCAGTCATCACCAATATATGCCTCTGCGCTTTGGTCGAGGCGAGTCAGCAATAAAAATGGGTAAATGAAGGAAGGAATACATTATTGCTAATGATGCAATAACCTGCCAGGAAATCCTTAATTTGGCATCTAACCCTTATGCGTCACCTGATGAGATTATTGTTGTTGTCTTTCATTTTCATTTCATTTTCTGCTTATTCACAAACCCCTAAGGGAACCATCAGTGGCAGGATTGTTGATTCTCTGTCCGGCACTCCACTTGCTGCCGCTACAATCCAATACTTTCGGGAAGGTAAAGGGAGCAATATCAATGGTTTTTTGAGTGATGAAAAAGGGATGTTTTCCCTCTCCGTTGAGCAGGGTAAGTACCAATTGCGCATCGCTTATGCTGGATACAAGGAACACCAAACAAAATGGCTGATGGTTTCAGATGCATCAGCAACCATCCAACTGGGAGATGTCAGGCTTTCACTTGGAAAGAATACCTTGGAGGAAATCGTTGTTCAAGCAGAAAAGAGCTCGATGCAGTTGTCTTTGGACAAAAAAATATTCAATGTTGGTAAAGACCTGGCCAATGCCGGTGGATCTGCGATGAACATTCTCATGAACATTCCTTCTGTTTCCGTTGATCCCGAAGGAAATGTTAAGCTCCGCGGTAGTGACAATGTAAGGATCCTGATTGATGGAAAGCCTTCCGGCCTGGTCAGCATAAAGGGGGGAAGTGGATTGCAAAATCTTCAGGCCAGCATGGTTGACAAGGTAGAGCTCATCACCAACCCTTCCGCCCGCTATGAAGCCGAAGGAATGTCGGGAATCATCAACATTGTGCTCAAAAAAGACCGCCGACAAGGCTTCAATGGTTCTTTTGAAGTCATCACAGGCAATCCTGCCAATTTCGGTTTGGCCACCAACCTTAATTACAGGAAAAAAAACATCAACTTCTTTGTCAACTATGGCATTGCCTATCGGATGCAACCCAGCAAAGGGTCGTTGTTTCAAGAAACCTATGCCAAGGATACCACTTTCATTTTCAAACAGAATGACAGGGTTAAGTTCAGGGGTTTCAACAACAACATCAGGGCTGGATTGGATTATTTTTTCAACGAAAAGTCTGTGCTTACCGCCGCTTATCTTTACCGGAAAAGCCAGGGCAACCGACTGCGTGATATTCGTTATGATGATTATGTCAACAACCAAAACAACCTGATTGGATTTGTAAAAAGAACACAAGACGAGGATGAAATTGAACCCAACTCAGAGGTAACAGTTACCTATAAAAAAACATTTCAGCAAAAGGGACATGAACTGACAGCCGAAGTAAAATACCTTGATTATTGGGAAAATTCCGATCAGCTGTTTACACAACGCCATTTTAAGCCAGATGCAACAGAAATCATTTCAAAGAACATCATTCAAACATCGGTCAATGACGAGTTTGAAAAGCAATGGCTTTTTCAATTGGACTATGTTAAGCCCATTGGAAAGGAAGGAAAGTTTGAAACAGGTATCAGGAGCAGTTTCAGGAACATGGTCAATGATTATATTGTTTCACAGAAAAACCCTGCTGGTGGATTTGTGGCCCTGCCTGGGTTGGACAATGTTTTTGTGTATGATGAAAACATACATGGGGCTTATGGAATCCTTGGCAACAAGACGAACAGGGTATCCTATCAGGCAGGTTTAAGGGCTGAGTGGACAGATGTTACAACAACACTTGAAAAAACGAAGGAAAAAAATCCCCGCGATTATGTCAACCTGTTTCCGAGTGCACACCTTACGGTTGATCTTGAAAAAGACAATGGCATACAACTGAGCTATAGCAGAAGGGTGAGAAGGCCATTCTACAATGACCTCAGCCCCTATGCTACTTTCTCTGACAGCAGAAATTTTTTTGGTGGCAATCCAGACCTCGATCCAGAGTTCAGCAATGCGTATGAGATTGGCCATATCAAGACCTTTGATAAAGGGTCATTCACTTCATCTGTTTACTACAGAGGTACCAAAGGAAGGATAGAAAGGATCAGAAAAGTGGATGGATTGGGGAATTCCATTACCAAGCCAGAAAATTTATTGTCAGAAAATGCATTTGGACTCGAGTTTACCAGTGGGTATACTCCCTATAAATGGTGGAAGCTTGATTTCAATTTCAATTTCTTTCATGCGAACATTGATGGCAGTAATATCCTGCCCAATTATAAGACAGCTACCTATAGCTGGTTTGCCAGACAAACATCAAGGTTCAGCCTAAAGAAAAGCCTGGACCTTCAGTTGAGAATGAATTATGAAGCGCCTCAAAAAACGGTTCAGGGCAGGAGAAAGTCCATGTACTATGCCGATTTTTCTTTGAGCAAAGATGTACTAAAGGAAAGGGGCACACTGAATTTCAATGTGCTCGATGTGTTTAACACAAGAAAGGCAAGAACTGTATTTGAAGGAGAAAATTTTTATTATGATGGGTATGGCCGATTCAACCCAAGGCAGATCAACCTCACTTTCACCTACAGGATCAAGCAAGCTAAGGGAACGAAAACGGTCAAGATCATTCAGGAATAAGGCATAGCATGATGAATCCAACTCTACCCGAAAATATTTTTGCGAAAAAATTTACACCATTTTCATGCCTTTGGATATTTTTTTGGCCAATGCATTGAAACGCCAATCTCTGGGAAACCTTTATTGACAGAGAGTTATATAAAATACTGATTTTCATCATTGTAGATCTATGCAAGCATCATGTTGATTGCTTGACAGTAAGTATATTTTTGATTCAAGAAAAGTAAGCAGGAATACTTAGAAAATTGACCAATTTTTTAGTCCTGTTCCAGTCAAAAATAAAATCAAAGCTGATGCATCAATCAATTGTCAAGACATTCTTTATCACAACAATTGTGGTTATGGCAGGTTCTTGCGTCAGTACAAAAAATGTAGGTTATTTTGACAATGCCAGGGAAATGGATTATGCCGTTAGTTCAGGAATCGAAACAATCATCCAGCCCAATGATATACTCAGTATCTCTATCAGCAGTCTGAATCCAGAGGCCTCCGCGGTTTTCAATACAACCAATAATTATTCAAATAACAGTATTGCCTCCAATGGCAATATGAACCAGCCCAGTGGATACCTTGTAGGGACTGAAGGCGCTATACAATTGCCAATTCTTGGCAATATCAACGCTGGCGGATTGAGCAAAAAAGCGTTGAAAGAAAAAATAACCAATATCATCATTGATAAGAAATTACTCGTAGACCCTATTGTTAGTATTCGTCACCTGAATTTTGAGGTAACTGTTATTGGAGAAGTTTCAAGACCAGCAGTAATCCAAGTACCCAATGAAAAAATTTCCTTGTTGACCGCATTGGGACAAGCAGGGGACATCACTGTGTATGGGAAAAAAGACAATGTATTGGTCATTAGGGAACTCAATGGAAAAAAGTCGGTAAAGCGAATCAACCTGAATTCGGCTGATTTTTTGAATTCTCCTTATTATTACTTGATGCCCAATGATATTGTATATGTTGAGCCGAATAAGAACAAGCTCGCCAGTGTCAGCAGGGGAAGACAATTGCTGCCTGCTTTGCTTTCGGGTTTGTCTGTTGTAGTAATTGTACTTGATAGAATATTTTAACCAGATGAAAATCCATCAAGATAATATGCAATCAACCAATGAAACATTGTTCAGCAAATTGCTGGCAAAGTATATTCCATACTGGCCAATGTTCCTGGTATTGGCCATACTGTCATTTGGGGCTGCATTGGCATACATCAAAATTACCCCCAAAAAATACCAGTCAACTGCATCATTGATCATCAAGGATGAAAAAAAAGGGAATGATGATTCAAGGATAATGGAGTCTTTGAACTTAATGGGTTCAAAAAAAATCATAGAAAATGAAATTGAAGTTTTAAAATCAAGACCGGTTATAGAAACTGTTGTAAAAAACTTTCATTTGTATGCACCTGTATACCTGGAGGAGGGCTATCTTGATCAATATTTGTATGAAGATGCTCCCCTTACAATAGAAGCCCTGGAACCTCAAAGATTAAAGAACAGCGAAGGAAAGTTGTACTTGAATTTGGATGACCAAGACAAAAAAACGGTCTTCATCAATGGTAAAAAAGCTGGCGTTTATGGATCATGGTTGACTACCGAATATGGGGTTTTGCGCTTCAATATAACTGAACCATTGAAGTTGATGGATTCCAATAAAAAATATTTTTTTCAGATTATCGGCATTCCTTTTAAAACAAAAAATATTCTGGATAACCTGAAAGTTTCTTCTGCAAACAAGCTTTCCAGTGTCATAGAATTAAAGTACAATGATTTCACCCCACAACTTGCCCAAGATATTCTAGACCAGGTCATTTTGTCTTATAATACAGCTGCTATCAACGAAAAAAATATCCTGGCAAAAAGTACCCTAGCTTTTATTGAACAACGATTAAGTGTTGTCGGCGCCCAACTAAGTGAAATAGAGCAAAAAATACAACAATATAAAGCCCAGTCAGGAGCCGTTGATATCAGCACACAAGGGCAGCTTTTCTTGCAAAATGTCAGCTCTAATGACCAAAAGCTTGGTGAAATCAATGTGCAACTCTCTGTGATGAATGATCTTCAGGGGCAATTGAAAAGTAACACAGATTTGTCTGGAAATCATACTGTTTTGCTGGGCAATGTAGATCCTATTTTAACAGAGATGATTGGCAGTTTGAATGATGCTGAATTGCAAAGAGAAAAATTAAAAAAAACAGTCGCAGAAAACAATCCCATGCTGATTTCAATTTCTGATCAGATTACAAAAATCAAGGAAAATATCAATAACAACATCAAGGATCAGCGCAGAAATCTGGAGGCTACAAAAAACAATCTCTTCGCCACAAATTCAAACTATAATAATTTGTTGCATGACATTCCTGTAAAGGAAAGAGCATTGCTTGAAATTGGTAGAGAGCAGAACATCAAAAGCGGGATTTATTCGTTTTTGCTTCAAAAGCGAGAAGAAAGCGAGCTCTCCTTTGTTTCTGATATTGCTGAAAGCCGCATCATCAATCATGCACAGGCATTGAATAACCCCGTTAGCCCCAATGTAATGATAGTGTTCGGCATGGCTTTCTGTGCAATATTTGGAATTCCGGTAACATTAATTGGCGTCAAAGAAACGCTTTCCTCAACCATTTTATACAGGGGGGAGATCGAATCCATGGTCAATATCCCTATCATTGGGGAAATTGAGTACCATAAGAAATCAAAGCCATTGGCCATTGAAGCAGGTAAGCGAAGTTTGGCTGCAGATGAATTCAGAAAATTGCGCTATGCCGTACAGGATATCTTGAAAAATACGAGCAATAATAACCTGCTCATTACTTCAAGCATTAGTGGTGAAGGCAAGAGTTATATTGCTACGAATTTAGCCATCAGTTTTTCTCTTACCGGTAAAAAGGTTTTATTGGTCGATTTTGATTTACACAATTCCTCACTGGGAAAGATATTTGGCAGCACTGAAATGAAAGGAGTCACTGATGTTTTGTTAGGAAATGCTACGATTGAACAACTGGCAAACAATGTTCCTGGGTACGAAAGCCTCTATTTTTTACCATCCGGCGCCCCTCATGATGAACCTTCAGGTATCCTTGAAAATCAACGCACCATTGACATGTTTACATATTTGAAAAATGAGTATGATCTCATCATCATAGATTCTCCACCCATCGCACTAGTAACCGATGCTCATTATCTTACCAATCTTTGTGCTGCTACCATCTATGCCGTCAGGCATGGTTTTACGCCAAAGTCACTCTTGAAGCGATTTGAAATAAACAATGCCATTCATCCATTGGTCAACCCAATGATTGTATTCAATGGTGTAAAAGCAAGAGGGTTTGCTGGCACTGGAAATGGATATGGATACGGATACAAGTATGGTTATGGGAGAAAGAATGCAATGGTCAGATGATAATCGGTGCAGGTTAAAGTAAAGCTACTTGTTAATTAATATAAGCTGAATGTTCAATGTGGGTGAACACGGCGAAGCCGTAAAGTCATCCTGACTTCATTGCTGAAACAACAAATCTTTTCTAATTATTTAATCCCAATGATATGAAAAACAACTGGTACGTGCTTTACACCAAATCACGATGCGAAAAGAAAGTTGCAGATTTTCTCACAAAAAGAAATGTTGAGAATTATTGTCCACTCAACAGGGTTTATAAGCAATGGTCTGACAGAAAAAAAATGGTCACTGAGCCATTGTTCAACTCTTATGTCTTCATTCACGCCTGTGAAGAAGAGTTGAACAACATTAAAAAACTCACCAATAATATTGTTAACGTTGTTTATTGGTTGGGTAAACCCGCAATCATCAGAAAGGAAGAAATTGAACAAATCAGGTATTTTCTCAATGAATATTCAAATGTTTCAATAGAGAAACAGCCCGTTAGAATGAATGAAATGGTAAGGATTATTAAAGGCCCATTCCGCAACCTGGAGGGAACAGTGGCAGCAATCAAAAACAATATGCTTGTTTTGTCGCTGCCTACACTGGGTTACAAAATAATGGCAGAAGTCAGTGCTTCTAATATCGAAATTCTCAGTCATGATTTTGGTCATGAAAATAATTTCGCATCACAGGAAAAGAGTCTTCCAGTTCTCAATTAGTTTAATATTATTTTTTACCCTTCGATTGTATCATTATGAAATTGACCATACGTAATGTATTGACGTATCTCTATGCTAATTATTTGATGTTGCGTGGCGATGTACAAAATGCCATTACTCAACTGAAAAATGGACAATATATTTTGTCAATCTATTTTCATGATCCCTCTAAACCATTGTTCGGCAAGTGTATGAAGTGGCTAAGCCAACAAGGAATATTTTTTATCGACTTGAATACATTGCATGATATTGCCATTGGGAATATGCCTTTTCCTAAAGGCGCCGTAGTGTTAACTGTTGACGATGGGTGGAAAACCAACAAAACAAACATTGTAGAGTTGGTGCATCAACAAAATATTCCAATTACGATTTTTGTTACTACTGAGCAAGTTTTGGCTGGAAACGGATATTGGTGGTCTTATGTCAAACTCGCCAATAAGGCAGGATAC
>Ga0214921_10006984_pt1 | contig 15215 bp, 9 predicted proteins | sample LL1505_MetaG_FD_177992 | JGI IMG/M metagenome (GOLD analysis project Ga0214921, IMG submission 177992) | Freshwater microbial communities from Lake Lanier, Atlanta, Georgia, United States - LL-1505 | ecosystem: Environmental > Aquatic > Freshwater > Lake | place: USA: Georgia | collected 2015-05-28 | reverse complement strand
GACCGCGCAAAGGGCGAACTCGAGGCGCTGCAGGCTGGCGGCGTCGACGGAATCCTCATCTCGAACGAATTCAGCCTTCCGTACCTGACCAAGACCGAACCGATCACGGCCATCACGATGGCGCGCATCATCGGCGGGCTTCTCCCCGACATTCGAATCCCCTACGGCGTCAACGTCTTGTGGGACGGCCGCGCGTCGATTGACCTCGCTGTAGCAACAGGGGCGCAGTACGTGCGCGAAATCTTCACCGGCGTTTACGCGTCGGACTTCGGGCTGTGGGACACGAACGTCGGCGAAGTCGCCCGGCACCGCGCTCGCGTCGGCGGCGCCAACGTCAAACTGTTCTTCAACATTGTCCCCGAGTCCGCAACCTACCTCGGCAACCGCTCGCTCGAGTCGATCGCCCAGACGACGGTGTTTGCGACCTTGCCCGACGCGCTGTGCGTGTCGGGTCTCACCGCCGGTGCACCGACCGATACTCAGTCCCTGGCAATCGTGAAGGGTGCGGCCGGCAACGTGCCCGTATTCGTCAACACTGGCGTTCGTGCCCACAACGCGGCGGAACAGCTTGCCGTGGCTGACGGAGCGATTGTCGGAACCTATTTCAAGAAGGACGGTGTCTTTGAAAACCGCGCCGACCAGTCTCGCGTCGAAGAACTGATGGGCGAAGTCAAGAAGTTCCGCGCGACTCTGTCTTAGTTCGAGTACTCGGCAGGAATCGACAGGCGCTGCCCCGGCTGAACCGTGGCGGTCTCGAGCTGGTTGAGGCTGACGATGTCGGCGATGACCTGCTGGGTGTTGGCGGCGGGGGCGATGTTGCCCGCGATGCTCCAGAGCGTGTCGCCCGGCATGACGGTGACCTGCTCGAACGATGCGGTCGAGACGGTCGAGTCTGCGCCTGCCTGCGAGGCACCGGCCCCGAGGAAGTAGGCAACCGCGAGGGCGATCAGTGCGAGTACGGTGCCGAAGAAGAGGCGCCCGCGTCGAGTGAGCTGCATGGGCTCGGGTCGAGCGGCGCGAACGGGACGTGCCGGCGCGGTGAAGCGGACGGTGTCGTTGTATCCGATGGTGCTCATGGTGCCTCCTGTGTTGTGTGAGATACGTCCCCGGCCCTCGGCCGGGAGGGCCGGTTCTGTATCTATGTTTCGAACATACATTCGAATTACCTCCGTGTCAAGTGAATCGCCGTGGTATTTTCCGGCCCGAATTCCACGCCGTGTCGAACAAATGTTGCAAGAATGCCGTTGCGGCTGATAACCTTTCGAACATCCATACGAAATGTCTACCTGGATGCACGGACACGTAATTCGACCGAAAGGCCCGACATGAGCCCCGACCTCGCCGCCCTCAGCGACAAACAGCGTCAAATCCTCGCGTTTCTCCACGAGACCATCACGCGCGTCGGCTACCCGCCCAGCATGCGCGAGATTTGTGACGCCGTTGGCCTCACCTCGGTGTCGTCCGTGTCACACCAGCTAACCCAGCTCGAACTGCGGGGTTTCATTCGACGCGACCCCAACCTCAACCGGGCCATCGAAATCCTCGTCGAGCTCGGTGACGGCAACCCCGACGCCATGCGCGTCAATGACGATGACATCGTGAACGTGAGCCTCGTCGGCCGTATCGCAGCCGGTGTCCCCATCACCGCCGAACAGAACGTCGAAGCCGTCTTCCCCCTGCCTCGCCAGGTGGTCGGTAACGGGAACGTCTTCATGCTCAAGGTGCAGGGCGACTCGATGATCGACGCCGCCATCTGCGACGGCGACTACGTCGTCGTGCGCGAACAGCAGACCGCCGAGAACGGCGACATCGTCGCGGCGATGCTCAACGACGAGGCGACCGTCAAGGTGTTCAAGCAGCGCGACGGCAAGACGTGGCTACTCCCCCGCAACTCTGCGTACGAGCCGATCGATGGCGACTACGCGAAGGTGTTGGGAAAGGTTGTGGCGGTAATTCGGAGTGTCAAATAAGAATTCCGACATCGCGCAGCCTGACCTCAAACCCGATCTGAAGCGCTGCCGGCAGTCGAGTTGCAACCTCGTGCGTTGTCAATTCAGTCAATACCCGCGCGTCCGAAGCTCGTTCCGGACGTGATCGGAGACATCAATCAACTTTTGGGTATGTGCGGTAAGGAACCTTTTGCGCACCGCAACAATTGTTTTACGGGTGGCTCGACTCAACAGAACATAGGTGATGTTCCTCCTGTTTCGGTCCGAGATGTCGTCGAAATCAAATACAACGACAAAGTCCGCGCTCAAGCCTCTAGCCGAGAAACTCGAGACTACCCGAATCGCGGTGTTCGTTGGGATTTCATTTCTGGACGAATCCTGTACCAGGTCGAAAAACGTCAGTTTCTCTGCGTCAAGATAAGCAAGTGTCTCGAGGTAGGCCTGCGACCTTTTTCCCTGAACGACAATGAGAGCGTTCACTTCGGACTCGCTAATCGCGGCCATCATGTCGCTTTTCAATGCACCTAACGCAATCCGCACCAAGTCTTTGGTCTTCGGGTCTTCGCTGACCAGCACCTCGATCGTTGAACCAGCGGACTTCGAAAAATCCACATCGACTTCGAAATCGAGCATGTCGCTGTTTTTTTCGGTCAGACTCTTGACGTTCTTTGCAATTCTTTGGGACGCCCAGGATTTCGCTTTGTCGAAATCGAACCCTTCGGGTTTATCAAACTCAAATACAGTCTGGTAGGTGAAAAACGAATGCGTGCCGGAACGGAAGTTTCTGCTCTGATTTTTTTTCGTTGCGGTCTCGAGCCATTTCACTAGGCTCGGCGCTGGCTCGTACGGCTCGTACAACTCTTGTCCTTCCCCATACGCAACAAACCACGACGCTTCCGGTCGAGAAATCAATTGCAGGAGTTGAATCGCCTCTTCAGCTAGATCCTGTGACTCGTCAATCAAAATCACGTCAAATTGTTCAACCGAACCGGGGTCATCCGCAATTGACCTTTTAACCTCTATCACCTTCTCGGCGAAGTACTCGCTCGCGGACCCGCCTGGCCCTCCTCCGGAGCTGGTGTCAGGGATCAAGTATTTGACCAGACCGTAGCTGTGTGTTGCGAAAATCGATCCGGCCCCGAGTGCCGGCACCTTCTGCGCGAAATCCCGACGCAACTCGGCCGCGAGTGTCTTGTTGAAGCAGACGAAAAGCACCTTCTGCCCCAAGTTCGCGCGCATGACTCCCTCACGAATCAGTTGCACCGTCTTTCCCGTTCCAGGCGGGCCTCTGAAAACGACGTGTGAGGTCGCGAGCGGGTCATTGGCAGACTTCTCTTCGTCTTCCTCGCGACCTTCGGTTTCCTCATCGTCTTCAAAAATCGTCGGAATGATGGTGGGCGGCGGCTTGACTCCGCCCGCAACGGGTCGAATGATCTGCCCCTGGGCGTTGATGAGCCCGACGAACGCCTGGAAACCCGTGGTGTCGCTCAGTGCTGCATGTGGAGGGGGTGCGCCTGCCAGAAGCGGGTCTCGACGAATATCGTCGACTGCACGAAAGAAGACCTCCTCACCACCCTCCATCTCCTCCGCGAACAACATCTTCTTGCCGTCTTCGACAGCCAATTCCATTCCAGGCGCAGAGAACAGTTGCTCCCACTCCGCTCGGTACATGTTCGGCCACCACGCCAGCGAATGCACCCACGGCGCCTTCGGGGGATTCGGTCCGAACACAGAGCGTTGGTCCTTGAACCAGGTGCCGAGACGCTGTGCGTTCAAACGCGCCTGTTTGGCGGGATGCCCATGCTGATTGTTCGAGTACTCGATGGTTTGCCGGGAATAACCCAGAATTTGATCGCGATTGTGCCCCTTGACTTCGACGACGACGAGCCCGAATCGTGGGTGTCCCAACAAAACATCCGTTTCGCCAACACCGGCCAGATAGTTCACCCCGAACCAGAGTTGAAGTTCGTCGTCCGGAACCCCACCAAGAAACTTCCCAAGTTTGTACTCACCGTAAAATCCGGGCACGTTTTCGGGGAATGGGGTGTGCGAAACGGCCATAACTGAATCATAATCGCGGAAGATGACAGTTCGTCGGGTTCGCGAGATTACACGCTAGTTCTCCAGATACTGGGCCAGTCGATTAGACATCTCAACCGATACACGCGCATGAATACGGGTACCAGATTCGACGTAGTCGGTGTCCAGAATCTGCGCGTGTTCGTGCAGCAGGCTGACTAGTTCCCCGTGGTCATACGGAATGACGGCGGTTATCTCGACATCGGGGTCTGGAATCGTCTCTGCAATGAGTTGTTGGAGATCATCCACTCCTTCTCCGGTGAACGCAGAGACAAAAACGGCGTGCGGTTCAAGTCCGCGCAATACAAGGCGCTGATCGGCATCCACCAGGTCGCTCTTGTTGAACACCATGATCTCGGGGATGTTGCGAGCATCAACCTCGCCCATGACATCGCGAACCGTCTTAATCTGTTGCGCGGGGTCGGGGTGCGAGCCATCCACAACGTGCAGGATAACGTCACTCATGGTTACTTCTTCGAAGGTCGAACGGAACGCCTCGACAAGTTGGTGGGGCAGCTGTCGCACGAAGCCAACGGTGTCTGCGAGCGTGTATGGACGGCCATCGGGTGTCTCGGTCTTGCGAACGGTCGGGTCGAGTGTTGCGAAGAGTGCGTTCTCGACGAGCACTCCAGCTTTGGTGATTCGGTTGAGTAGAGATGACTTGCCAGCGTTCGTGTAGCCAACAATTGCCACTGACGGAACCGCGTTTCGGATTCGGGTCGCGCGCTTTGCTTCACGCGCGGGGAGGAATCCGGCAATCTGTTGACGCAACTTGACCATACGCGACCGAATCCGACGACGGTCAATCTCAATCTTGGTTTCACCGGGGCCACGCGAACCCATACCCGCGCCCTGCCCACCGACCTGCCCACCGGCCTGTCGAGACATCGAGTCACCCCAGCCGCGAAGTCGGGGAAGGAGGTAGTTGAGCTGCGCGAGTTCCACCTGGGCCTTACCCTCGCGGGACTTGGCGTGCTGGGCAAAGATGTCGAGGATGACTGCGGTGCGGTCAATCACCTTGACTTTGACTGCATCTTCAAGTGCGCGGCGTTGGCTTGGGGCAAGTTCTGTATCGGCAACCACGGTGTCGGCGCCAACTGCCATCACAATCTCGTGAAGTTCTTGGACCTTGCCTCGACCAAGGTATGTGGCGGGGTCGGGGTGAGGCTTTCGTTGAAGAACCCCGTCTAGGACAACCGCACCGGCCGTTTCACACAACGCCGCGAGTTCTTTCATCGAGTTCTCGGCGTCTTCTTGGTTTCCCTGGGAATAAACCCCGACAAGAACCACGTTCTCGATACGCAGTTGTCGGTACTCGACCTCGGTGACATCTTGAAGTTCCGTGCGAAGTCCGTCTACACGGCGGAGCGTTATACGGTCGGCGAGATCCATTTCACCGACCGTGGCCGGCTCGACGTCCCCCACGAATTCTTCTTCTACCATTTGATTTCAGCGTAACGGCGATTCCACTCGTCGGCATCAATGCTTTCGAAACAACGTTCAAGTGCGATGGGCACACCCGATACGTGAGTATGAGCCGCACATTTTCAATCGATGCCCGAGATCGTTCCGTCCGAGGTGCAGAAGTGCCGGAAATCACACTCGCCACAAACCTTTTTGTCGGGGGGTGTGACTACGTCAAATTCTTGAGCCTGAATCTTTCCCACGACCTCTCGGAAGTGACTGGCAGCATCTTCAACGTGTGCGGGATTGTAGTCGAACACCATCCTCGCTTTTTTCTTGTCGGATTCTCCCGTCCAATAAAGGACCAATCGTGACGGAGTGGTCCCGGTTCGTGTCGAATAGACGTGGGCATAGATACAGAGCTGCTGGTAATAGGTGTCAAGATAGGCAGATCCTGATTTCTCGTCAGGACGTTTCGACGACTTGAAATCGAGGATTTCAAGTTCGCCTTCCGCAGTGCGCACCAGGTCAATAGAGCCGTTGAGGACGAAGTTCTCTTCCTCAACGGTGACGTCGACCTCCGCCTCGACGACCTGCTCAATCTCGTTCCGATTGTTCCGCCAATAATTGAGTACGTGGTCGAGCGCAGCCTCTTGCTGTTGCTTTCCGATGTAACGAACCTCTTTGAGCATCAATGTTCTCAAATTGAATTCGAAACGGTCACGAATGTACTCCTCGTCCACCTCCGAGCCTCGACCGTCGAGTTGCATGCGGTGGATGTCTTCGATTGTCTGGTGCACCAAAGTCCCAAACACCATCATTACTGCGCGTGACGGTTCGAACTCGAGGTGGCGATACATCTGGTACTGCCGCGAGCAGGTCTCGAACGTCTGAATGTCCGTCGTGAACGAGTAAGGCTTCTTCGGCGCCAGTCGACGCTCGAACTCCCACGCGTCGCCTTCGATGAGCGAACGATCGCCCGGCGAATACTCCGGCACAATCCCCATAATCGAATCGAAGCGCTTGTGCCGCGTTGAATCGTCCGGGTCCAAAAAGCCCAGAAGATGTTCTGGGCGTGACATCGCAACGAAGAACAGGCGCATCGCGTCGAACTCCCCAATTCGCGAATCCGGCTCGAAAGAAACCTGCGCAGAAAACTTGTCCGCAAGTGCATCCAAAGATTTGGTGCCGTAGTTCGGCCGTTTGTCGAGTCCTCCCACTAATACAAACGGAAACTCCAAACCTTTAGATTGGTGAATCGTCATGATTTGGACCATACCGGGAGGGAACATCTCGTGCGGATCTTCGACGTCGTCCTCGCCGCTGTCGTATAAGAATCTTAAAAAGCTGCCGAAGAAAGAGTTCCGAAGTGAGGCGAGGTTTTTCGCCGTGATGACCGGATAGCCGTAATACTGGTGAAAGATTGCGATTAGCTTCGTCATCTTCGCGAGGTTGCGTGAGCCGATCGGGTCGTTCATCGCGCCGGTGAATGGCTCGAACGGAATCAACAGGAACGGGAAATCCGCGACGCGCTTGTCTGACGATTGACCTTCACCGAGGGAAGTGATTTCTCGTCGAAGCCCATCTAACGCCTTCAAAAGGTCAGGATGGCGTTCGCGAATCTCTTCGATTGCCCCATCAATTTCAGTAGCCAACCCGTTGATTGAGTCGCCCCAGAGGTTTCCCCGTCGGTCGCCTTCCCAATCGAGAATGTAAGCGATGCAGGCCACAAGTGTCTTCACTTCTTCGTTCGCGAAATACGCCTTTGCGCGCGGGCAATAACTCTTGATTCCCAGTTCCGCCAGTGCGTCGATGTAAGGTCCGCTCTTTTCGAGGCGGACGCTCGGCAAGAGAATCGCAATCTGACTGAAATCAGATGATTTTCCGGAGTCGTGAAGTTCTTTGATCAAGTTCGCCGCGTTTTTTGCCACAGCCTCAACGTCGGCGCCCGAAAGTCGCAGAGTGGGAAAGCCCCCGTCGCCGGCTGACCTTGCCGCCATCAGGCTCTTATCGAATCGGAAGTTGGTGCTTGCGGTTCCCGGCTTCGCTTTCCAATCGTGGGCGTCCATGAAGTCGAGATACGTGGTGACGATTTCCGGGTCGGATCGATAATTCACTGACAACTCAATTTGCTTCGCGCCGCCACGTTTTTGTGGGAACTCCAGGATGTTTCGAACGGTCGCGCCCCGAAAGCGATACAACGCTTGGTCCTCGTCGCCAACCACACAAAGGTTTCCTGTTTCGCGTGCGAGTTCGAACACGAGTTCCTCTTGGATGCGATTCGTGTCCTGGTACTCGTCGACCATGACATATTTGATTCCGGAACGGATTCGATGCCCGGCGTCTTCGGATCGCAACAGGTCTAGCGCATGTAGTTGCAGGTGCGCGAAGTCGATTTTGTTCTTTTCGGTCAGCTTTTCGCGATACAGGACGAAGGCCTCTGCAATCAACGACGTGAACGCATCCTCGTCGATCCGCATGGCCTCAACGTCCACCAACTCTTCGGCGAGTTTGTTGAAGTGTTGTTTCATTCCCTTGATCGCGTTCCACTTCGACCCCCACCGCCCATCGAAATAACGGTTACGGCCGTTGTCGCCAGCTTCACGACCCTCGTCGGTCACGATGTCGTTGAAATGTTCCGAAAGGAACAGTGCTTGTGTCATTTCCTCCAGCACGTCGTAGTTGTTCCCGAGCGCAGTGTGATGACGATTCTGGTCGATGAGGTCGTTACACAAAGCGTGAATCGTTCCGACCTTTAGCGAGGACAAATCCTGTTCCACTCCGAACTTCGCTGCATCTCGACGAATTCGCTCCTTCAGTTCGAGTGCTGCCTTTTCCGTGAAGGTACATAAAACGATTTCGCTCGCCTCGGCCAAGCCGCTACTGATGATGGACAACGTCCTTCTGACGAGAGTCAAGGTTTTGCCGGTGCCCGGGCCGGCAATGAGCAGCACAGATCCTTCCGTCTCGACAACAGCCTTCGCTTGGCCCTCGTTCAAATCCCCAATAAGAGACTCAGTCATCGCCTTTTACCCCGTTCGTTGCGCCGGATATGACTCTATTTCCAATGCGACGAAGTCTCAACTATAAAATCTTGCCGCCCTACCTGTCGCCTTTGTAAATCTCAAACGCAAGCGGACCTTTGTAAAGCTCAATGACGTCACCTTCATAACCGTCGAGTGCGACTCGCACGTCCTCACGCTTCATGTCCAAGGCGAACCACTTATTGTTGTACTTCACCGTCGCCCAAATCCGGTGGAACCGGTCACCGAATCGTTCGGCGAAATCGGCGAGTCCGGCGAGTTTGAACCTCCCGTCCTCGAGGTTGGTTCCGTGTGGATCAATAATGGACGGGGTGACTGTGCCGTCTACGTCATCGAACACGACGAAGTCGGGGTGCAGCGCCCGCCACTCACCGAATCGATCCCGGTACGGCACGGAAAACGCGTCGCTACCGTTGTGTGCGGGATTGCGGTACCACCCCGAGCAATTCGATCTCTTCGATTCGAACGCGACCGTCTCGCGTTCCCATTGGTTGAGCGAACCAAGCGGGAAATCTCCGGCCTCGTCCGAAAGCAGATGCTTTCGCGCAACCGGCGCGACAGAAACGTTGTCGTCAGCGTCGACCTCGGCGAAGTCCTCGAACTTGCTCGATGGCCGACGAAGCTCGGACAATTGGGGTTCAATCGCAAGTGCGCGGATTTCGACGAACACCTGGAGTCGCTCGTCGTCGAGCTCACCAATCGCGGCCGAGTGTTCCGCGAACCATTCATCGGCGAACGAACTTGTCAAGTGGTCGATCGCGTCGCTCACGGCGGGCATCGTCGCGAGTGCGGACACCGCAACCATCGCGTCTCGGAGGTCCTCGCCGTCCTCATCGCGGATGAGGTGGTGAACGTATGATTGTGCGATGTCGGCACCGAAGACCCGCTTCGCCTCGTCGAAACCGACTTGAACCGCCCGGTTGTCCGCCTTCACGATTCGTTCGATATAACGAATCGAGGCGCTTCCACGTTGACCGATGAGTCGTTGCAGCCTAACCGCTTCGATTTCTTCGACTGCCTTGCGGAAGGCCTCGCGGTGCTCGGCGCGCAATCGATTCAATTCCGCGTGCGTGCGTGCGTTCACTTCCGCGAGAGCGTTGGAGACGATGCGGTCCTGGGCGAGTGCGTGCGCAAGTGTCACAAGTCGCTTGACCGGCTTCACCCCACGTCTCGGCACCGTTTGAGTCGGCAACGCGTCGAACGCCGCCCAAACCGCCTCGGAAACTTCGCCGTTCGGTGTCAGTTCGCGGCCGTCGACGAGAACGCGCGTCTCGCCGAGCGGTGAAAGCTCGCTCTCCCCGGTGATGTACCGCACCACCTTACCGGCGGTCGTGCGGTCAAACTTGGGGAGAATGCAGGTGACCGAGTTGAGGCGTTCGTCGCCCGGAACGCGTCGAGCGAGCGGGCTTCGAACCATTCGTCCTAACAACTGTGCGATGTGCGTTTGGTCCTTGGCGGGTCGGGCCGAAACCAGCACCTCGGCGCGCGGGCAGTCCCACCCGGTTGAAATCGCCTCTTTCGCAACCAACACCGTGACTTCGGTCGACTGCTGTACGCGCTGCGGCTCAATCGCCTCGACGTCCCAACGGCCGAACGTTTCGGTCACTCGATCGGAAAGGACGTGTCGAACGGACCGACCGGTGATTCCGGGAACGGTGCGCTCAATCACATCGAGCCACCGACCCACTTCGTCGTTCTCTTGGTTGTTCGGAATCTGGAGAACGAGGAGGGGCACGACCGGCTGGGGTAGCTTCTGCGCGCGGGAATACCTTGCCCACCGTTTCGTCATCTCGTCGAGCGACTTGGCGGCCTCTCCGACCAGAATCTCGGAGAAGTCCCCCGGCTCGTTCGGGATGTCGAGGAGGACGATGTCCTTCAACAGGCCGGACTCTTGGACGCGTCGGGGCTCGACGCTCACGGGCGTCAACACTGTGCGGTCACCGCGCGCGGACGCCGCTTTCATCGCGTCGTCAAATCGGTCGATGGTGGCGGAGATGCCCACGACGATGGGCATCACTTGACCGGTCGTCGTTCCGCTCACCAACTGTTGAACGATGGTGTCGCGGTTGCGGTCTCCGCGTTCGTTGAATCCTCGGTGCGCTTCGTCGAGCACGAAATAAACGGTCTTCTCCGAGTTCGCGATTGTGTTTCCGATTGTCTCCCAAAGATTGAATGCGAGGTCGTCGGGGGCGATTCGTTCAAATCCTTCCACCTCTTCCCCGTCGGCTACGTACCCGCGAACGAGTTTGGAATTCTTACCGAGTTTTTGAGTGTTGAGAAAGTACACCTTCCCCGATTCGAGTTCGCGCATCGAGAATGGCGGCTCGACGACGACGAGGTTGAGTGGAGTGAGTTTTTCCGAGGCCTGCATGAGTCGGAACCGCGACTGTTCGTTGAGGTTCGGACTGTCGGAGAACCAAATCACGACCGCGCTGTCGTCGGGCGTGAACGAGAACTCATCCGACCCGAAGAACAGAGCCTCGATGGTCGCCGCGGCCATCACCGTCTTTCCTGCACCGGTAGGTGCGGTGAGTGCGACCGACGTTTCTTTCGGAACCGGTGCGTTCCATTCTGATCGGGCCTTCTTGAGACGTTGAAGGAGGAGGGAGACTGCGTCCGCCTGATAGTCGTTGAGCGAGAACCTCATCGCGCCACCCGCATCGCTTCGAGCTCGAAGTTTCGGACATACCCGTCGTAGAGTCGGACGACCTCCACGTCGTCGGGCAACTCCCGCACGACCGCCTCGAACAGACGGTCCTCGTCGGTCATGACGAACGCGTGTTTCAACCCGGGCTGTTCGACGACGGCAGAAGCGAACTCCTCGGTGCGGTCGAGGTCGAACAGAACGCCGTAGGCATCGGCGACGTCCCAACCGCGCGGGTGGACGTTGTCGATTCGGCGACCGCGCGACCCGGCGCGCAGCCAAAGGAGCGGGGCGACGCGCTCGAACGCAAGGTTCGCGGTCACTCGGAACGGATCCTCGTAAGTGAGGGTGAAGAACTCGACGTTCTCCTCGAACCCGTCCGCCATCGGGAATTCGTCCGTGAACTTGTAGTCCCCCGCGACCGGTTCGCCGTCGGGTGTGCGCCCGGTGATGGCGGCCGCGATTCGCGGTTTCGTGATGTAATCACAAATCCCCCATCGCTCCCATTGTGGGTCGCCAGGTCGCAATCCCTTCTCGCGCAACCCGCGGTGTTCGTCGGCGGAGACCTCGTTGTTCGTCACCGAAATCGAGACGCGTCGACCACCGTCCTGCTTGTTGAGCCGCATCACTGCGTGTGCAGTCGTACCTGATCCACTGAAAAAGTCCACAATTATTGCCGATAACTTTTTCCCCAAAACAAATCTGACAGTGTCCTCTACGGCATACAACGACTTTGGGAATGGGAAAGCTCGTCCTGGAATTATCGACCGCAAAAGTGTCGTTCCGTAGACAGATGCATCGTGTGAATCGCGAACCCAGATGGTTCCCGGTTCTGCCAATGGCTGCTCGGTGCCGCTATATTCAAATATTCCGGTGCCGCTTTCGTCCGTGTCAACGCGCCTCAAGACGCCACGTTCAAGATCCTGCAACTGTGCTCGTTTGAGGTAATTCACGGCCCAAGAACCTTGATTCGCGTTTAGACGACCCAATTTCACTGTCCCCGCAATGAGCATTTCACGCAATTTGGGAGCTCCGACTTGCCACCTACCTTCGCTAGCATCGCTCCGAATCGGCCAGGCCGCAACAAGTCCAGGTTTAGGGGGGTGAGCGGATTCTCGAGACGCTTCTAAGGGGATAGGGTCGCCGATCGAGTCAATTCTGTTCGCACTAATGTCAATCCAAATCGGGAAAAAGAGATTCGGACTTTCACGCCTAGATGACCCGGAGGCCCCGCGTCGCAACAAACTATTCCAGACCGTCCTTTGGGCGGATCGTTCTATTTCACCGAGCATTCCATCGAAGGATTTTGAGACAGTCGCTTCGCCGAAAAACAAGAAGTATAGATACTCGTCTCTTCGACTAAATGCACCTGCGCGAGTAGATCCCTTCTTGTTTGTCATTGAGGTAACCATCTGCTGCCTGGCATCGGGAAACATCTGTTCCAATAACAAACCGAGTCGAAGATATTCCTTCTCATCAATAGTCACAATCAAAACAGAATCTTCCGGATTTAGGAGTTCCCTGGCTAACAGCAATCGGCGCTCCATGAATGCGAGCCACTTTGAATGGCGATAAAGGTCCTCGGACTCAACGTAGTCGTTGTTGTACTTCCAGTCCTTCGCACCGGTGTTGTAGGGCGGATCGATGTAAATCGCGTCGACCTTGCCCCGATGGGTGAACATCAGCGCCTCGAGTGCGTGAAAGTTTTCCGCATTGATGACCGAATGGAAAGGTTTGTCTCCACCGCGCTCGACCGTTCCGGTGGAGACGAGTCCGGGGTAGATCGGGTCACGAAACTCCGCGACCACGACGACGTCTTCGACCGGAACGTCCGATTCGACAAGCTCACCGCCGTCGCCTTCGCGAATCAGATGGGCGATTTTTGGGTCGACAGACTTGTCGATTGACTCCACGTCCCAAATCACCTTGTTGTCGGCGTTGCCTGTCTCCCCACGCGGTGGCAAGACGTGCACCTTGTCACCCACTCGCACGGGGCGACCGGGAAGTTCAACCGCTTCGGGTGTGTGTCGCTCGAAATTCAAGCCGAACGCGCGGCGACTTGAGACAGCGTCATACTCGCGAGCGATATCGTCAGCGAGCTGCGAGTTCAGCGCTCTGACGCCTCGGATCAAATCATTCATTCGCGCCATTGGCAGCTCTCCTTGCTCATTTCGCCCAAGTCTGTCACGGAGGTGGGACTTGAGTCAGATTTGTGGCTCAACAACTACTGTCAGCTTCTTCGTCGAGCGAACCTTCATGACCCCCGCTTGTTCGTCGTAGACCTTTACGTAAGGCACCCTAGAGTTCTGTGTCGAATACCCCAGAACGAAACCTTCGAAACCGTCGTCGACAGATCTCACAAATGCGCCGATCGCGATTGGAAAGCTGGGTTCGGGCAAATATTTCTTGCGGGCCTTGGGCGCTGTTGTTTTCACCCGTTTCGCCGCCGCCTTCTCCAGTTTTTCGTTGACGAAATTCAACACCTTTACCGCAACGAGAGAGGGGCTATCGGAATAGGTCTTGTGTTTGGCCATCTCTTGAACGAGGCTCACAACTTCCTCCGCGTTGAAAACGCGAATGGGACCCGAACCCACGTTCTGAGCAGCCGCCCACTCGCGAATGACTTCCTCGTTAGCGTCGCTCTGGAACCGACCTCCGTATAGCCGGAATTCGACTTGATCGGGCTTGTAGCCATAACGTTCACACGCAGCTTTGAGGACCCCGTCGCGGACCGCTTGATTGTTTAGGAGTTTGTAACCCTTGATGTTTCCCGACTTACCCATTACTTCGTTGGCTTTGACGCCAGTCGAGCCGAAAAACGATTTGACCGTTGCGAGGATGAGGCGGTCGCCGCTTGCCCCAACCAAGTCAACTTCGTAGCCGTGAGTTTGGAATTCGTCGACCGAGGCTTTCGCTGTTTTGAGGGTGAGCGGGAACTTGTAAGGACCCCCACCACATATCCTTCAGATGCCAGTGCGATAGAGACGAAGTTTTCAAATGTTTCCATGAGCCAAACTCTACTACGCAGGCCTACTGCGATTTCGATACCGCACACGCCGGCGTCCCACCCGGCAACCGATGGCGTAACCGTGCGACAAGCGCGTAACCAATCGATCCAAGCCAACAAAACGGTGGGACTGTCAACAACCAACCGACGGCCTTTAGCAACCAGTTCCTCTGAGCCCAAAGGATCTGCGCGAAGGCGAGATGGCCACCGAACGCCTCTCCCCCGGTGACGAAATAGACGCGAGCGGCGGTCTGGTCCTCAGTCAGCCCGAAGACCGTCACATCCGTCAGTTGCCAGGCGACCGCCTCAATCGGCACCGACGACTTCGCCACCACAAAGTTTGCGGCGGACGTGCAGAACCCGCAGTCACCGTCAAAGATGAGGACATTCGCCGTTGTGGTCACGATTACAGTCTGTCTCGTCAACCTTTAGATTTCGCCAGCCGACAACCCGTCCAACACCTCGCGGGCCCGCACCCGCAGTTCGGGCAGATCCACCAACCGGTCGAGACCCTTCACCTGCTGCGCCATGCGGTGGTTTCGAGCGAAGGCTTCGCGGTGGCGATCGAGGAAGTCCCAGTACAGTGTCGTGAACGGACAGGCGTCGTCGCCGACCCGCTTCTTCGGGTCGTACTTGCAGCCCTTGCAGAACTGCCCCATTCGACTGATGTAAGCGCCACCGGCGGCGTACGGTTTGGTCATCAACAGGCCACCATCGGCGTGCACGCCCATCCCGATGATGTTCGGCACCATCACCCACTCGGCCGCGTCGATGAATTGTTCGCGCATCCAGTCGAGGAACTCCTGCGGGTTGACCCCTGTCACGAGCGCGAGGTTCGACAGCACCATCAACCGTGGGATGTGATGAGCCCAGGCGCGCTGCTCGACATCCGCCACGACCGTCTTCACACAGTTCATGTCGGTTCGGGTCGAGTCGGAGAAGAGCGGCAACAGCGGGCGGGCGGCTTCGAGTCCGTTGAGGTTTCGGTAGTCCTCGCCCAGGAACCAATACATGCCGTTGATGTATTCGCGCCAACCGATTACCTGGCGGATGAACGCTTCGACGGATTCGATCGGAGCGTCGCCTCG
>Ga0214921_10006983_pt1 | contig 15215 bp, 14 predicted proteins | sample LL1505_MetaG_FD_177992 | JGI IMG/M metagenome (GOLD analysis project Ga0214921, IMG submission 177992) | Freshwater microbial communities from Lake Lanier, Atlanta, Georgia, United States - LL-1505 | ecosystem: Environmental > Aquatic > Freshwater > Lake | place: USA: Georgia | collected... | reverse complement strand
ATAGCCTCAATCATGGCTAAAGCAGCTACTTCACCGCCGTTTAGCACATAGTCACCAAGACTAATAAGCCTTACCTCAGCCTTAGCTTGTGCCCAATCAAAGACTCTCTGATCAATGCCTTCATACCTGCCACAAGCAAAAACGATGTGCTCCTTGTTTGCTAACTCCTCAGCAGTTGATTGCTTGAACAGCTCTCCGGCAGGAGATGGGACAATCAACACGGTTGAGCCATTTGGATTTAGCAGTTCATCTAAAGCTTCACCCCAAGGTTCTGGCTTCATGAGCATGCCTGCTCCACCGCCGTAAGGTGAATCATCAACAGTCTTGTGTTTGTCGTGAGTGTAATCACGAAGGTCAATTGCCTTGAATTCAATGACTTTGTTTTCTTGGGCTTTACCAAGAAGGGAAATGTCTAAAGCATCAAAGTACTGAGGAAAGATAGTAACGGCATCAATGTGCAAAGCTAATCCTCGATTTCCTCGAATAAACCAGCCGGAGGGGTCACAGTGATTGCCTTAGCTTCAATATCAACTTTTGATACAAAAACCTTGACGAAAGGCACCATAACTTCCTTATCGTCTTTGGTTCCAACGATGAGCATGTCCTGGGCTGGGTAGTGCTCAACCCTAAGAATTGAACCAATCTCAACACCATCTCGCAAAACATTTAGGCCCACAAGCTGCTGGTCATACCAGGCATCAGGTTCAGTAGGAAGTTCATCGAGGTCTTGATGGACCAGCATGATGGCTTTGATAAGAGTCTCTGCTTGGTTTCGATCTTCAATTCCCTCAAGAAATAAAACTGGCTGAGCGTTATACCAACGCAGTTCTTTTACGGTTACGGTTTGACCGAACCAAGGAGAAGTTTCAGGAACTTGAAGATTGAATGTGGCTCCAGGGACAAAGCGTTCATTGGGAGCATCTGTGTAAAGCTCTAGTTTGATAGCACCTTTAAGGCCGTGGGCCTTGAGTAACCGACCGACCCTAAGGCTGGTCTTACTAGAAATCGTTATCTACTACGTCGACACGCACCTTCTTGCCATCGGCAAGAGCGTTAATGACGGTGCGCAGAGCTTTAGCGGTGCGCCCGTTGCGCCCGATTACTCGGCCAAGGTCGTCAGGGTGAACGTGAATCTCTAGGAGATCTCCACGGTTAGTGGAGCGTTCAGTGACAGTGGCATCCTCAGGATGATCCACAATACCTTTGACTAAGTGTTCGAGCGCAGCGGCTAGCACGACTAAGCCTCTTCGGTCTTTTCAGCTTCAGCAGGCGAACCCTCTGAAACTTCATCGGCCACAGCAGCTGCTTCTTCAACGGCTTCTGTAGCTGTTTCTGCTGCTGGAGTTTCAACAACTTCTGCCGCAGCTTCTTCAACAACCTCAGCTACAGCTTCTTCAGCCACAACTTCTGCTGCTGCTTCAACAACGTCTTCTAAGTTGCCTTCAGCCACAGCTGCATCAACAACTGCTTCGACTACATCTTCAGCTACCTTGTCAGCCTGCTTCTTAACAACAATCTCTTCACGAGGCTTTAGAACTGGCTTCTTCTTGGTGTCTGCTGCGAAAACTTCCTTAGCGATCTGAGGCTTGACAGTGTTCTTTGCTGTTGCGTCACCCTTTGACTTCTGGAAGTCACCGGTTAGCTTCAACAAAGCAGCTACCTGCTCAGTTGGTTGAGCACCAACACCTAGCCAGTAAAGAGCACGCTCTGAATTGACTTCGATGATTGATGGGTCATTGGTTGGTACGTAACGACCGATCTCTTCGATCACGCGTCCATCACGCTTAGTGCGTGAATCTGCTACGACGATACGGTAGTGAGGCGTCTTCAGTTTTCCGAGACGCTTTAGGCGGATTTTTACAGCCACAATGCTCCTGTTATTTGTGTATTGGGGCGAACGATCAACCGTGAGCGTGGGGGCACACTCGGTATTCAAGCTCTATGGGGTTACCTAATCAGTTTGGTTAGAGGGTCAAACTGCAGGCAACCTCTCTATTGTGCCAGAAATAACTGGGGTGAGCAACTAACTAGCCGCCGAGTCCGAAAGCAGAGCCACCTTTATCGGTTTTAGGAAGCTCAATTCCGGCAGCTTCAGCTGCTCGCTTGGCTGGGTTACCCGACTTAGAGCCCTTCTTACCCTTAGCCTTTTTGGCTTGGGGTCTTCCCATAGGCGCGAGTCCAGTGGGCATGCCAGGAATACCGGGGTTACCGCCGCGAGACATAGTTTTCATCATTTTGGCGGCCTGCTCGAATCTGTTTACCAACGAATTCACATCAGTAACCGTCATGCCTGAACCTTTGGCAATACGTAACCTTCTTGAACCATTAAGGATTTTTGGATCTTTGCGCTCTTTGATGGTCATTGACCTGATGATGGCCTCGGTGTGGTCAATCTCTTTTTCATCGATGTTCTCAAGCTGATTCTTTAGTTTGTTAGCACCAGGCATCATGGCAAGCATGTTTTTAATTGAGCCCATCTTGCGAAGTTGTTGCATCTGATCCAAGAAATCTTCCAGAGTAAAAGCATCTTTGGCCATCTTCTCGGCCATCTCACGAGCTTGATCTTCATCAAAAGACTTTTGAGCCTGTTCGATAAGTGTGAGTATGTCTCCCATATCCAAAATTCGTGAAGCCATGCGATCTGGATAGAAAGGTTCAAAGGCTTCCATACCTTCACCAGTTGAGGCAAAGATGATCGGCTTACCGGTTACCTGAGCAACAGATAAAGCCGCACCACCTCGAGCGTCACCATCGAGCTTGGTTAGAACAACACCGGTAATACCGACGCCTTCCTCAAAAGCTTTCGCAACATTGACCGCATCTTGACCAATCATGGAATCAATCACAAAGAGCACTTCATCAGGGTCAGTAGCTTTTCTGATGTCGTTAGCCTGTTTCATAAGTTCTTCATCAATACCAAGACGCCCCGCAGTATCAACAATTACGACAGAGAACTGTTTTTGCTTTGCATGCTTGATTGCATCTTTAGCAACAGTTACTGGATTACCAACACCATTACCTGCTTCCGGCGCAAAAACTGGAACACCAACGCGCTCTCCAATTACTTGCAACTGGTTTACCGCATTTGGTCTTTGTAAATCACAGGCGACCAAGATTGGAGTTTGACCCTGGTCTTTTAGCCATTTAGCCAATTTTCCAGCAAGCGTCGTTTTACCAGAACCCTGTAAACCAGCCAGCATGATTACTGTTGGTGGGTTCTTAGCAAAGCTCAGTCTGCGTTGCTCACCACCAAGAATTGCTACTAGTTCCTCTTGAACAATCTGAACTACCTGTTGTGCAGGATTTAAAGCTTTGGAAACTTCATCACCCAGGGCACGTTCTCGAACAGCGGCAATAAAGTTCTTCACCACTTCCAAAGCGACATCTGCTTCTAGTAGTGCTCTCCTGATTTCCCTAAGCGTTGCATCGATGTCGGCTGCAGTTAGTTTTCCCTTGCTACGAAGGTTCTTGAACGTCTCGACTAAACGCTCCGAAAGATTTCCAAACATTAGCTTTCCCCTACCAATCCAATTGCAAATTCGCTAGCATCAAAGAAACCAAAATCATCTATTCCTTCACCAATACCAACTAGCTTCACAGGTATGTCCAACTGCTCCTGTATTGAATAAACAATGCCGCCCTTGGCTGTTCCATCAAGTTTGGTAAGCACAATTCCGGTGACATTCGCCACCTCGGTAAAAGCTTTTGCTTGAGCCAAGGCATTCTGTCCCGTGGTGGCATCAAGAACTAGTAAGACTTCGCTGATCGCCAGATTCTTCTCTATAACTCGACGGATTTTCCCAAGTTCATCCATTAACCCTTGTTTATTCTGCAATCTTCCAGCGGTGTCAATTATTAATACATCGCTCTGACTTGCGATAGCTCGCTCAGCGCTTTCAAATGCCACTGAAGCGGGATCCTGTCCTTCAATGGTCGGTTTAACAATCTCAGAATTACTTCTAGTGGCCCAGGTCTCAAGCTGCTCTACTGCAGCGGCTCTAAAAGTATCCGCTGCACCCAGAGTGACTTTAGCTCCACCTTGGGTAAGCCAGTTGGCCAACTTACCTATAGTGGTGGTCTTTCCAGCCCCATTTACCCCAACTACCAAAATCACATAAGGCTGAATCCCGCTATCAAGTTTTAGTGCCCGGTCGTCCCTACCAAACTTCTCAGTAAGTAACCCCGTGAGTATCAACCTAAGATCAGCCTCGGTTTCAGCCCCCGACTTTTTAGCCCTGCTCTTCACTTCAGCAACAATCGCTTCAGAGGCGTCAACACCGAAGTCAGCCTGAATGAGTACACTTTCTAGCTCTTCAAGATTTTCCAGATCGAACTTGATGCGACTAAAAAGTGATCGGATTCCTTTAGTTAGTGAACGCTTAGGTAGCACTACTGGTTCTAGTTCAACCTGGGCTATCTCAACCTCGTGAACTTCAACATCTTTAGCAGTTATGGCTGCAGATTCGTAGGTTTCAACTTCATCCTCTGCCTGGGCGAGAACTAGTTCATCTTGAATGATTGCTTGTTCTGTTACCGCATCCTGAACTTCAACAACCGCAACAGGCTCAATAGGATGTTGTTCTTTTGGTCGTTCTTGTATCTCCACGATGGGTTCATTGACGCTCTTGTCTTTCTTGCGCCAGAACATTAGGCCCGCCAAGGTTTACTCGTTTTCGTCTATGCGTTGACCAACAACAGCACTAATACCGTCTTGGCGCATAGAGACACCGTAAAGAGCATCCGCAATCTCCATCGTTCTCTTTTGGTGAGTAACGATGACGAGCTGGGAAGACTGCTTCAAATCAGTAAAGATGTTGAGCAAACGACCTAGGTTGGAATCATCTAGCGCAGCCTCAACCTCATCGAGAACATAAAAAGGTGAAGGGCGGGCTTTGAAGATTGCGAACAGCAAGGCAAGTGCCGCGAGCGATCTTTCTCCACCTGAGAGCAAACTTAAGCGCTCAATCCGCTTACCAACCGGCTTCACGTTCACTTCAATTCCAGTGGTGAGCATGTTGTCGTGGTCGGTGAGATAGATGGAACCAGTTCCACCAGGGAATAGCACCGGGAATACTTCTTCGAAAGCTTTCTTGGTGTCCTCAAACGCTTCCTCAAAGATGTTCTGCATCTTTTCATCAAGTTCTTTGATGATCTGAATTAGATCCGCTCTGGTTTCGGTAAGGTCAGTTAGCTGTTCACTTAGGAATTTATGGCGCTGCTCTAAAGCTGCAAATTCTTCAAGAGCGAGAGGATTCACACGACCGAGACGTTCTAACAATCGCTCTGCTTCATGCAATCGTTTCTGCTGTTCTGAACGGACAAACACTTTAGGTGATTCTGGATTATCTGGATCTGGAATTAATTGCTGAGGTCCATACTCATTTACCAAAACCTGCTGATCCAGTGAAAGATCTTCGTTGGCTTTAGAAACTAGATTTGCTAGGTTCAGACGCTTCTCGTGGTTTGAGAGTTCAATGTCGTGAACAGTCTGGGTAATTGCAGACAGGCGATTCTGAATAGTTGCGGTTTCGCCGCGCAAGCGAACTAATTCCTCGTTTTGATTGCGACGCTTGCTTTCCAAATCATGTAATTCAAGTTTCGCTTTCTGAGCTGCCGCCTCGATAGCAGTTATTACTAAAGGTAGTAATCGAAGAATTTGCTGAGCGTTGCTGAGTTGCTTTGCCTGTGCAATGGAAGCCGCCTTAGACCTTTCGATAGTATCCAGAGCCTCCGCGATCTGGGATCTAAGTAACAGCGCTCTGTCTGTCTCAACACGTAAACGCTCTGAGGCGGCACCCAGTTCAACTCGAACATCAAGTTCACGTTGTCGAGCATTATCAACGGCTATTGCGAACTCGCCTCGAGCTGTTGTGTCTAGGTTAGGTCTTTGACGTTTGGAGAATTCAAGATATTGAGATTCAGCATTTTCTACCGAAGTGACAACAGCTGCAATAACTTCTCGAGCCGTGTCCGCAACACGGGCTAGACGAGCACGTTCACCATCAAGAGCTTCGACCTGAACCCTAAGACGTCCAAGCTTCTCAGCGTTAGCAGCCAGTTCGGTATCGTGTTTCTTTAGTTCAGCAAGAGCGCGAGCAGTTTGTTCTTTGGCTGTGGTCTCTTTGGTTCTGGTTTGACTCAGTTCCGTTCTAGTTGTTTCAATATTTGAGTTGACAGCAGCAAGTCTTGCCTCGGCAGCATCGCGTTCAGCAACTAACTCAACCTTTGAAGGCTCTTGACCAGACCCACCACGGATAACTGACTCAGTGAGAACATCGCCTTGCTTAGTTATTACAACTAGTGAAAGTGCCTTAGGTTCAACACCGTATAAGCGTTTTGCAGCTGCCAGATCATCAACGATTACGACATTGACCAAGTTAGCCAGAATTCCGGATGGTGCATCAACAACGTCAACAGCATTTCTAGCACCTTCGACCTTGGGCAGGTTCACAGGCTTTATTTTGCTTTCGATATCTGCAACAACAAGCTCAACTCGGCCACCGTTATTAGCCTTCAGATGCTCAATTGCCGAAAGGGCCTCATCTCTTGAATCAGCAACGATGGCATCGGCTAATGTGCCAAGAGCCGATGCAATAGCCGCTTCGAATCCTGCATCAATCTTGATATGTGAGGCAACCAAGCCACGAATGCCTCGCAGACCAGCGGCTGTGAGCTCAGTTGTTCCATCCTTCTGCTCGAGCATTAGATTCAGAGCACTGCGTTTAGCTAGTAGACCATCTCGTTCACGTTCGCTCTCGTGCAAAGCATCACGAAGAGATTCAATTTGGGTTGCAACTTCAGATACCTGCTTTTGCGCAGTTTCATAGTTTTGTTCATAAGAATTATCTTTTGGTGCCGCCCCGTTTAGCTCTGCCTCTAAAGCCTCAAAGTTTTTGATTGCAACACCATGGCGCGAAACAGCTTCAGCAAGAGCTTCATCGTGACGAGCTAATTCTTCGTTTACAGATGAGAGTCTGGCCTGAGCCAATGTAGTCTCACCAGCAAGACGAGCTAGCTCAGTGTCGAAAGCAGCAATCTCTGCTGACTTGGCGGCAGCCTGATTATCAAAGTCTTCAAGTAATGTTCTAGCTTCATCTCTAGCAATTTCAGAATCTCTGAGAGCTCCGCGTAGTGTCTCAACAGCAACGGTTAGCTCAACAACGTTGTTATCAGCAGTCTTTGCTTCAGCCTCAATAGCCAGCGGGTCAACCTGAGCTGCGCTAACGGCAGCCTGCGAATCTAGCAGAGTAACTCTCTGATTAGCAATGGCTAACATAGTGCGGAAGCGCTCAGTGATGGTGTCAAAAGAGAAAGCTAAGGATCTGGCGACTTCAACTTCGCTGGACATCTGCTGAGTTTCAAGTTCTGTCAGTCTCAGAGTATTTTCATCTAACTGGTGCTGCAGAATATTTCTCTCAGCTTTACGATCCGCTTCAGATTGAGAAGTCTCATCAAGTCCATTTAATAAATCAACAATGTCAGCAGCCATCAGTCGAGCTTTGGCATCTCTAACTACTGAGGCGATTCCTTGTGCTTGTCTTGCTGTTTCAGCTTGCTGTGATAGCGGCTTCAACTGTCTTCTGACTTCACCAGCTAAGTCACTTAACCTAGTTAGGTTAGCCTGCATAGCCTCAAGCTTGCGTTCAGTTTTCTCTTTACGACGACGGTGCTTTAGAATTCCAGCAGCTTCTTCGATATAACCTCTACGCTCTTCAGGGGTGGCGCGAAGGATTCCATCTAACATTCCTTGACCAACGATGACGTGCATCTCACGACCAAGACCGGTGTCGCTAAGTAGTTCCTGAACATCTAATAATCGACAAGGCTCACCATTTATCGCATACTCAGATCCACCACTTCTAAAAAGTGTTCTAGAGATAGTTACTTCGGTGTATTCGATAGGCAGAGCACCATCAGCGTTATCTATAGTTAGAGAAACTTCGGCTCTACCGAGTGGGCCTTTAGTTGCAGTTCCGGCAAAGATAACATCTTCCATCTTTCCGCCACGAAGTGTCTTAGCTCCCTGCTCACCCATTACCCAGGCCAAAGCATCAACAACGTTTGACTTACCTGAACCGTTGGGACCGACAACAGCGGTCACGCCTTTTTCAAGGATAAAAGTCGTAGGGTTAGCAAACGACTTAAAGCCTTTGAGGGTCAGGCTTTTCAGATGCAAGAGCGTTCGCTTTCGTTCAGTGATGTGGCAAGGCTTGCAAGCCTTAAATCCGCGGTGTCTGTATAAAAATTACCTTATTTGAAGGCCTTACTTTGTAGTTAAGGCCATTTTGCCTAGGCTTACGCCTTTAGACCCGCCTGCGCTGGCAATATGGACAGAAATGGGAACCCCGATTCATCCAACTATCCCGCTTTATCGGCCTGCCACACCTCTTACAAGGCAGCCCAGTCAAACCATAGGCATTGAGACTTATGCTGAAATACCCTGATTCCCCGTTGATATTCTTGTATTGCTCGTCAAAACTTGTACCCCCAGCCTCAACTGCGTTCGCTAAAACAACCCTCACATGCTCTAGCAGTTCCTTGGCTTTAGCTTTGGAAATGCTGGCTGCACTTTGGTCATAGTGCAGCTTGGCTAGCCACAAGCTCTCATCGGCATAGATGTTACCGATGCCGCTCAAGACACCTTGATCCAAAAGAACTCTTTTGATTCCTGACTGTTTTTTCTTCAATAGCCGTAAAACAGCTTCTTCACTAAAAGACTCATCCAATGGATCACGAGCAATGTGCGCTACCTGGTTAGGAATCATGTTGAGCCAAGGGCCTGTGATCCCAGCACTATGTCCGCCAGGTAGTCCATCGACTGTCGGGCTCATTACATCAATTGCCAATGATCCAAATATTCTCTGGTCCACAAATCTCAGTTCATACTTCTTACCATCTAAAGCTTTGAGGTAAATAGTGATGCGATTTAGGTTATCTGCTTCAAAGCCAGGTGTTCTAAGCAGTATCTGACCGCTCATCCCAAGATGACCAATTAGTGCTAACTGTTCTTCATTCTTTTGTTTGTTTAGCGGTAACCATAAGAACTTACCTCTTCTAACCGCAGCCTGAATTGTTCGTCCGGTTAGGGTTACAACAAAATCTCCAACTGATGCGGGATGCCGTTTTAGGGATCTGGCATCGTGGATGACAACTTTGGTGACTTTTGCTCCAGTAACAACTTCAGCTAAACCAGCACGAACGGTTTCAACTTCAGGTAACTCAGGCATTTTTAGCCTCGAAGAACTTTTAGTGCTGCGATAGCAGCACTAGCTTCGGCCGCCTTTCTCGACCGACCTTCTCCTTGGGCAATTACATCACCGGAGACAATCACTGCTGCAAAAAAGTTGCGGTCATGATCAGGGCCCTCATGAGTAACTTCAAATATTGCTTCAAGTTTGTTTTGTGATTTCAAAAGTTCAGATAGAACTGTTCTAGGTTCACTTGTCTCAAGTAGTTCGTCTTCGGAATTAATGAGTGGGAATATAAGTTTCTCAATGAGTTCTGAAGCAATCGATAATCCACCGGATAGATAAGCTGCGCCAATGACTGCTTCTAAAGTGTCAGCCAGGATATTTGATTTCTCTTTACCGCCTGAAACAAGTTCACCTTTACCAAGGCGAACAAACTCCCCCAAACCAATTTGGTTAGCGGCAACAGCAAGAGTCTTGGCCGATACGGTTGCATTTCTAAGTCTTGATAATGAACCTTCATCCATCTCAAGATTCTGATTGAAGATGTGTCCAGTTACAACAAAACCCAACACTGAATCGCCTAGAAACTCTAAGCGTTCGTTGTTGGGTATTTTGCCGTTCTCGTAAGCAAAAGAACTGTGAGTTAGAGCAAGCTCTAATAAAGATTCTTCAATGCTTATGCCAAGCCGATTAGTTAGCGTGGCGTAATTCAAGATCTTGAGCCTATTGTTTAGGCGTCAGCTACCTTGCGGCCCTTGTACTCGTAGAACTGAACGTCACCATTCGAGTCTTCTACGGCACGAGCACGGTGCGGCAAGCTGTATACGGTCTTACCGTTTACGACAGTCTTTACCAACTGGGTGTTGTTAGCTACCCATGCTGAGCGACGGTGGCGGGTGTTTGCTCTCGACAGGCGTCTCTTAGGTACTGGCATTAGTCTTCTCTTTCTTGTGCAAGCTTCTTTAGTTCACTCCACCTTGAATCAATCGGGGCTTCATGAGCGTGATTCGGATCTTCATTCAACTTTGCACCACATTCAGCACACAAACCAAGACAGTCTGCACTACAAATTGGGGTGAACGGAAGATTTAGAACAACCGAGTCAACGATGACAGGTTCCAAGTCGATTTGCTCATCTTGGATGACCAAGTCATCTTCTACCTCTAAAGAATAGGCGAAAAGCTCCTGAATATCTACCTGAATCGGCATAGTTAGAGGCTCTAAACATCTGGAACACTCTGCAGTGGCTTGAGTTTTTAGCCCTCCCGAGACATAAATACCCTCATGAACGCTCTCTAAACGAAGAGAAAGCCTGATGTCTGCCCCTTTAGGCACAACTGCTAAGCCAGCGCCTAGAGGCTCTTCTAGCTGAAAAGTTTGGTCAGCTTCACGCATATGGCCCGGCTTATGCATCAAATCGTGCACAGCAATACTGAATGAACTCATTAGCTTCTCAATGCCTTTGCTACTACATCTGGAACGTATTTGCTGATGTCTCCACCAAGATCTGCTACCTGCTTGACCAAAGAAGAGGACACAAAACCGTGAACTGGATCTGCGGGGATAAACACGGTCTCGATACCGGAGAGGTCTCTGTTGACCTGAGCCATAGGTAGTTCATAGTCAAGATCCATGTTGGTTCGAACCCCCTTGACCAGCGCATCAGCGTTTACGTTCTTGCAGTAATCAACCAATAGACCAGTATCAAAAGAACCAACTACGAAGTTACCTGGCTTGTCAGCTAGAACCTCAGAGATTAGTTGAACTCGTTGAGCAGCACTAAAACGTGGCTTCTTGGAAGGGTTGTGCACAACAACGATGTGAACAGTTTCAAACATTTTCGCAGCGCGAATAGCAATGTCGAGATGACCGTAGGTGAAGGGGTCGAAAGAACCTGGATAAACGGCGATAGCCATGTCTCTAGGTTAGCCGACTATGACTTAGTTAGAAAGTCTTGCCTTACTTTATCTAGCTGATCCAGTGTTTGAGCCAAAAGAACATGCTTTTCAAGAGTCGGATCAGATTCAAAAATGGAGATAACTTCTTCCCTAGCCTCTTGAATAAGAACACTGTCTGCAAGTACTCGAAGCAATCTCAGACTCGACTTACCGCCAGATTGAGACGAACCTAAAACATCACCTTCTCGTCTTAGCTCAAGATCAATCTCGCTCAGCTTGAAACCATCTGTTGTTGCGGCAACGGCTTGAACTCGCTCTAAAGCTAACGAGCCTTCTTCAGCACTGGTGAGCATCAAACACAAACCAGGTAGGCCACCACGCCCAACACGACCACGGAGCTGGTGCAGCTGAGAAACACCAAATCGATCTGCATCCAAAATCACCATGGTGGTGGCATTAGGAACATCAACTCCAACTTCGATAACTGTTGTTGAAACTAAGACATCTATTTCCTTGTTGGTGAAAGCTGCCATGATGGACGCTTTTTCTTCTGAGGATTGTCTACCGTGCAAGAGCGCAATTCTTAGATCTTTGAGAACAGGATTCTTCTTTAGGCTCTCGGCAACACTGATCGCCGCTGCCAGCGGTCGTTTAGGTTTCGGAGCTTCCCCTTCAGAGAAGAACTCATCTTCAATCTCAGAGGCTCCACCACTTGCATTAAGTTCTGCGCCGTCATCTGCATCATCAATTCGAGGACAAACAACAAATACTTGCCTCCCATTACCAACCTCTTCAGCAACTCGTTGCCAGACTCTAGCTACCAGTTGAGGTTGGCTATCGGTAATTACGTGAGAGGTAATGGCCTGCCTGCCCTGAGGTAACTCAGTTAGAACAGAAACATCAAGATCACCAAAGACAGTAACAGCAAGGGTTCTTGGAATTGGAGTTGCAGTCATGGTTAGAACATGAGGTGGTTGCTTGCCCTTGAGTCTGAGCGCCTCTCTCTGGTCAACACCAAAACGGTGTTGCTCATCAATAACAATGAGACCTAAATCAAAGAACTCGACCTTTTCTGCAAATAGAGCATGAGTTCCAATAATAATCTTGGCTTTTCCTGAAACTAACGAGAGCATTGCACTCTTTCGCTCGGCTTGACTCATTTGACCGGTAAGCAGTGTAAGACCCAGTTCTTTGGACAAAGCTGGACCCAGTGTTCTCTCAATAGATCTGAAGTGCTGAGCTGCTAACACTTCAGTTGGTGCTAGTAATGCTGACTGACCATCACTATCAGCAACGGCAAGCATTGCTCTAACAGCGACAAGTGTTTTACCGGAACCAACTTCACCCTGCAGTAACCGGTTCATCGGGTGACCGGTAGCCATGTCTCTGGCTATCTCTTCACCGATAGTTATCTGGCCATTGGTCAGAGTGAACGGAAGTGCTTTATCAAACTGGGTCAGCAATCCATTTTCTTTAGCAGTTCTGACTGCGCTGATCTGGTGTTTACTTTCAAGGCGCGCTTTTACTAGCGATGCCTGCAACAGGAATGCTTCGTGATAACGCAGAGTATCTCTAGCCGCCATCCAATCTCCCATGTTGGCAGGTTGGTGAATCTTTTGGATGGCATCAGCTAAAGGCAGCAAATCATGATTCTTGATAAGTTCCGCTGGAACTTCATCTTCGATTGGTGGGATTACATCGAGAATGATTTTCATCGCTCTTTGAATCATCCAAGTTGAGCAAGTTGATGAGGCTGGATAAATAGGAATAGGTAATTCAGCCCAGGCCTTAGCAACCTCATCTTCGATTTCATCTCCAAAGAGTTCATAATCAGGGTGAGACAGTTGCAGTTTGTTTTGGTAGCTACCGATCTTTCCAGCCCATAGACCTCTGGTTCCTGGCTTTAGTTTCTGCGCTCGCCAGGCTTGGTTAAAAAAGGTTGCCGTTACAAAGCCTTGGCCGTCGGTGATCTTAACTTCAAGGATTGAGCCTGACTTGCCCTTCATCCTTCTTTCATAGACGTCAACCACATCAGCGATAAGGGTTACTGTTTCACCGATGGGTATCTCTTTTATCGGGGTAAGTTCCCCTCTTGATGAATACCTTCTTGGGTAGTGCTGCAGAATATCTGCGACTGTTTTGAGCCCTAGATTCTTAGCCATAGCCTTGGCAGTCTTATCACCGATAAGGCGATCCAAAGGAGTTAGCGGCAACAGCATGGTTCAATCTTCGCCGAAGCCTAGGACAAGTTAGGCTAGCCACACTATGACTAGAATCATTGGCGGTATCGCCGGCAGTAGAACCCTAGCCTCGCCAGCTAAAGTCACTAGACCAACTAGCGACCGAATTAGGGAAAGTATTTTCAACAGACTAGAGGCACTGAACCTTATTGAAGGTGCTGATGTCTTAGATCTTTATGCCGGTACAGGCGCTCTTGGTCTTGAAGCAGCCTCAAGAGGCTGCCGTTCAGTAATGCTAGTTGAGCAACACAAACAGGCTCTAGGTGGCATCATCACGAATCAGAGAATGATCAAAGCTGCTTTGCAAAAAGAAGATCTTGATTGTGATATTCGAGCAGAGGGTAAATCTGTTGCTAGTTATCTAGCTACCTTCTCAGGTAAGTTCGACCTGGTATTTATTGACCCTCCTTATGAGGTATCGAACACTGAGGTGGCTGAAAACCTTGAGGCACTACTTGCTCACCTAAATGACGATGCAGTCATCGTCTTGGAAAGATCCTCAAGAACCCCGATTCCTGAACTTCCCGAAGATTTGACAGTAACCGAAGAGAAGTCATACGGGGACACTGTGGTTTATTGGTTGGGCAACTAAATAGACTGAATCAATGCTAGAAACTGCGAAGACGCAATGGTCCAAAATCCAAGCGATGGCTATAGCCAGAGCCTTCAGCCTTTTAGGCTCGGAACTGACCATCTTCACTCTTGTCTTTAGAGAGAAAAATCAGGGACCGGCAGCTGTTGCAGCTTTGTTTATTGTTGGAACACTTCCGATGATTCTGTTTGCTCCTTGGGCTGGAACAATTGCCGATCGATTTAGCACTAGGACAGTAATTCCGATTGCTTCAGTGATCGGTGGCGCAACTATTTTTGCTCAATCGCAACAGTTACCTAACTACCTCATCTTGACATTGTTGTTTATCGCAAACACCTGCGCATCTGTTGTTGGTCCAACCTGGGGAAAACTAACGCCAACCCTTGCTAAAAAGGAAGACATCAGTCGTGCCATGGGCACAATACAAAGTTATTTCTCAATAGCCGGTCTCTTTGGTCCAGCTTTGGCAGGTTTCTTGGTTGCAAAAACTGGTTTTGTTCTCACCTTCATGATTGATGGATTCCTAACCAGCTTTATTGCACTTGTGCCTTTCCTAATCAATGTAAATCACAAACCTCAGCCCCTTGAACCAGGCGACAAGACCTCAGTGGCAGCTGGATTTAAGTTCATGATGGATAGCCCGTTATTGCGTTCACTAGTTATCTTGGTATTCGGCATGGTGCTCTGTATGAGCGTTGTGAATGTTGGCGATGTGTTCCTATTGACCGACATAATGGGTGCAGACTCTTTCATCTATGGATTAGTAGGAACCGGGTTCGCCCTGGGAACCCTGCTCTTCAGCGCTTTCACTGGATCTAGGAAAGTTAGCCCAAAGACTGAGTTGGTGATTTTAGGTTTTGGAATGTCAATACTTTCTCTATCCGGATTCGGAGTTGGTATCGCACCAAACTACTGGTTCATCATGGTGGTCTGGTTCATTGCTGGAATGGGAAACGCTACCATCAACTCCTACGGCGTTGGAATGATGATCAAAATTACTCCCCACGAGGTTCAAGGTCGCGTATTTGCAGCCTTCGGGGCAATCATTTCGATTGCCAGCATTGGCTCGATGTCTGTAGCTGGTTACCTGATCGGAGTATTCGGCGTGCGAAACGTATTTGTTATTGCAGGTTCTTTAGCCTTCATCGCCTTCTTGATTCTTTTCCCGACCGTTTACAAGGAACAGCTAAAAATTATCAAGGCTGAGTAGTCTTTAGAGATCTCTTTGCTGTGAACCGATGTAAAGCTGCTGTGGTCTACCAATCTTGGTAGCTGGATCATGGTTCATTTCACG
>Ga0214921_10006980_pt1 | contig 15219 bp, 16 predicted proteins | sample LL1505_MetaG_FD_177992 | JGI IMG/M metagenome (GOLD analysis project Ga0214921, IMG submission 177992) | Freshwater microbial communities from Lake Lanier, Atlanta, Georgia, United States - LL-1505 | ecosystem: Environmental > Aquatic > Freshwater > Lake | place: USA: Georgia | collected... | reverse complement strand
TAGACCAGAAGAGATAATTCAGATTGCAAATTATGCGTTGAATCAGAAATCAAATCTTGCATTTTTTATTCGAGAGATAAAGGATAAAGAATTATGGAAGGACTTATTAGTCTTAATTGAAAAGATACGTAATCGATCCTCTCATGAGGACACATGGATTATTGTCTTATCTTGGATGTTGTTTAAGCTAGAAAACGAAATTGAGTGGAATGAAAATACTAAAGAAACTATTGAGGCCCTAGCAACACAAATGGATCCAAAACAATTTCGCGCTGGTTTTGAAGTAGTTAGTAATACTCTAAAGAATCTAACCCCTACTTATTGGGATTAATAGTTTTGTAGTTGTGGTTGCTTTGCTTGTTTTTGCTTTGGGTTTTGTAGCAGCCAAAAGGATCAGGTATGAGTGCCTTGAAGCTGGGGATGAAAATCCTTCATGAAAAAACCATATCAACGTACTGGCTTTTTTACCTCAGACATCTCCTAGAGTTTCCTCAAAGCTTGGGTACGCTGACTGCCGGGAAAGACCGGCATTTCGTGCTGTCTCTAATCTTATAGATTAAGACCAACTTAATCTAATTTTGAGAGTTTTAAATCACTCCCTCCTCCTATAGTCTTCATACCGAAAGCCAAACTCTGCCATCTTTTGTCCAAGTTGCTTCACCATAGCGTCTTTGATCAGTAGCTTTTTATTGGAGTTCTCGGGAGTGAGTTCATAGCCTTGGATCATGAGTAATGGTAGAGTCTTACCTTTCTTCTCATAGGTCTCTACAACGATGGGTGGTGCACTCACTTTTTGGTTTACTTCCTCGGAAAACACTTGATCAAAGAAGTTAATTCCATTTTTAGGAATAAGCAGCTTTTCTACAAGTTGGTGAAAGGTATCGAGCAAAGCTTGATCGATAGTGCACTCATGGTGTATCGCCCACTCATCAATCTCTTCGAGGGTCTTCTCTTGATTGGGGTAACTAAAGTAGATAGCAATACGTTTGAATGCAGTTGAGCCATTGAGTAAGCGATCAAAGTGAATGCAGTCAATGCCCTCAATTTCAATTTCATTTGCAAAATCGAGGCCCACTCGCACAATATCCTCTTGGCCCATGGGGATCTTCTCTTCCGTATCGCGGTCAATCAGGTAGTCCCGATCAAAGATAAGTGCAGCAAGCTCAAGCTCTTCGCAAAGCTCTCCCCGATAGTAGTAATTTACGAGTTCCAATAGCTCAGTATCGCGCTCTTCCATGGGTTTACAAAACTGTGACCCTAGATCATCAAACTCATAGGTCAGTGAAGCAAACCTTACCCGTGGAGCTACTACGGGACGCTTGAGGTACTTACTAAAGGCTTGATCAAAATAAGAGTCATTTGGATGGTTGGCCATAATCCGATTAAATTCCGCTCGGATGTACTCGATGACCGCTTTTTCAGGGCTGATATCCCAAGCGTGCGCCCAGAGATGAACCTTATAAGGAATAACATCAAGTAGCGGCACCCCAAAGAGGTATTGCAGTTCTTTAATGGCGATCATACGGGGTATTTTGTTTAATCTTTGATGCGTTTCGTGCGGTGTCCTACGGTAATTAAATAGCCGTCTTTCATCACAGCATAGCAGTCAAAATGGGACTCCAATTGCACGTATTGTGGCTTGGGTAAAACGGTCTTTAAGCGATTGCGTACAGGCTTGGGAAAGGTAATTAGCTCAGCACCCCGATGGTCGTAATTGGGCTTACCAAAACGGATGAGGGATTCAATAACAAAGCCGGGGATGCCCCGTTGTTGTTGTCTCGCTTGGGCATGCCGTGAGTAATGGGTCATAGTGGTCATGGGTGTCTCCTGTGCAAAAAAGGTTGATATTTTTGACAGATTAATGAGCCTTTGGCTCACCTAGTGAGCCTATGAGGCCTCAAGATAGTGCCATGCTCTACCGATTCCTTATCCCCTTCCTAGCCCTTGGCTTAGTCGCCTGCTCCAATCCCACTGCGGATTTTCATGCTTGCCGATATGACAGCAAAAAAACGGTGCTACTCGTAGATCTAAAGCGGGATTTACGAGCTTTGGGACTTGGCGAATATGACGAGGAAATTGAAGAGAATTTAGTACTCCTCTGTATGAAAGCTCGCAAGTGGGTGTGGCATCCTGATAGAGCAAAGAATTACTCGACATTGGATCCAAAGTCTTACTTTCGGTTTTAAACTGTTGGCCAAGTAATCTTTCTGACGCAAACAAGATGATCGGGCTCCATATGCATACTCTAAACGTTACTTTAAGTAACGCTTAGAACCTACTTATGCTGCCCGTAACTCCCGCTCGGCTCGCTTCTTACTGGGATAATTATCGGTAGCTTTACCATCGGCTTCAATCAGCTTTCTAGTATTAGAACCTCTCAGTTGCTCAATAGCCTGTATTACTTGTAAATGGCTATAGTGCCTCTCAATCATCAAGACGCTAGTGCCCATCTGTTTAGCTAGCGTATGTATTGGCACCATATCGTGAGTTAAAGATAAAGTGGCATAGGTATGGCGCAAGCTATAGAAAACACGCTTCTGATTCGTCTTAGGGTCAATCAATAAACCATGGTCTGCCAGGAAGCCATCGAACATGTGATTAAGTACATCGCTTAAATCCCTACCTTCTTTGGTTCTAAAGATGTAGTCATCATTAGTAGGCTTAATCAACTCAGCCAATGGATCTTTGATGGCACTCTTTACGCCATAGTTTCTAAGCGCAATACGCTCTAATACTCTGACGCTAGGCAAGCGTCCAATAATCTGTCTTTGCCCTGTTTTACCTTTGACCGTCATCTCACAGCTTTGATTAAGGGTATGCACTTCAATATTCTCCCCCTCTTCATCAATTTGATCAGTCACAGTACTAATGGGATTCATCATGAAACGGATTTGCTTCCATTTCATATCGAGTAGCTCCGTTCCAGGTCTTGCTCCTGTATCTACCAACATCTCTACATAGTCACGCAGGATCTCACGGCGCTCACGCACATCTTTGGTTCGACCTGATTCTATATATGGACCTAGTAGTTTTAATAAAGCTCTTAGTTCATGTAATTCAAATGCTGGGCGACGCACACTCTCCTTAGTCTTACCATCTAACTTAGGACGATTACTCTCAGTTAAATAACCCCGAACGATGGCCTCATCGAATACCCTGTTAAAAGCAGCATTTTGAGTTTTGCGATTGCTGTTCGATATTGCCAAGCCATACTTTGCCTCACGATCATCGTAGTACTGCTGCAGGGCATCGTAGTCAATATTGGTAATTAGCCTTTGACCAAGACTGGGTATGAAATGCTCCTTGATGATTCGAATATAGTCTTTATAGATCACCTTTCCTAAGCCACCCTGTAAATCCCGCTCCATGCGATCAATGGCCAATTGAGCAATATCTCTAAAGCGTTTAGTTACTAATGGGATACCAGAGCGCTTACGAATCTCTGCCTCAATGAGTAGCTCTTTGGCTTTAACCACAGCTAGATCTAATTTGGTTTCTTTGGTAGTAGCTCGTATCCACTTGTTATCCACCTTATAGCGGCATTGCCATACGGCACTATGCTCGCGCTGGTAGAGAGTTAGATTACGGTGTATTAATTGATATGTATTTTCTTTCTTAGTTGCCATACACATAATTTAGCTTCAGAGACGAAGCTTGAGCAACCAAACTGGCTAAATTTCAGGGGCCAATTTAGCCAAAAACTTAATGGATAATTATGGTGATTAATGGAGGGTTTTGGTGACAAGCGTTACTTTAAGTGACGGTTAGATTTCAGTCAGAAACAACAGCTTTAAATTGAGTTGGAATAAGGCTAATTTGATTTGATAAATCACCTTTAAGAACGAATGCCTTAGCAGTTTTAGTATCGTCATCAAATTCATAAAGTCGATACAGGTGATAATTAGCGGAATGCTGCTTGCTGAATTCGAGCTCATTAGGCGAAATAAAGAAAGGAGTTATTGCAGCACCCTTAGTAGTTTTAATCTCAATAAATTTTGGTGTTCCATCTACTTCGAATGATCGGAGATCATGTCCAGCACCATCGCCTTCAACAACTGACACATGAAGGACTCTATCGGCCAAATCAGGTTTATTAGCATCACGCAATTTTTTAATCTCTTGAGCCAAAACCAATAACTCTCCCTCCAAACCAAGCTTTTTATTCTTACTATCTATTAACCCGTAGTCTGGTGACTTTCTACTTCTGAAATCGCTAGTTTTTATACCTATGTTTTTTGCCCTAACTTGAGGCTTATCAAGGAAAATAAGTTCATTTAAATGGATAACTTTAGAACCCTCAGAAATCTCGGCTGGCTCACGAATTAATTCAAGGTCAATATTTTTTAAAAATTCATTCGATGGCGGCCAATTCAAAATCTGCCACTGGAAATAAACAGGTTTTTCTCTTTCTGTATCGTGCGTTAAGTACTTTAATTTCCCAAAATACCCATACTTGCTTGATTTATTGGTTCTTAAAAAAAGGTGAATATTACCAACACTTTCATCATGATTAATAAGAGCCTTAATAACGTCACTATCTAATTCATATCTTGGCTGAGATTGCCAGCTTAAAACGCCGTCTTCTGTAATTGACTCATCAAAAGTATGTTCTCCTTGCTCTTTTCCAAAAGTCACAAAGAATACCCAATCATTTTTTCTATCAGGTACTCGAACCATACCCTGAATTCCCCAGGTACCTGCCTGAGGTACAAAATCAGTATCGGGCGAAAATATTGAGTGGACTTCCTCCCTTGAATATTCAGACCATAATTCAAGAGTTCTCATGATTAGTACCTTTTTTAAGTTGCATCGTAATATCCTTTACCAGGTATTAAATGACGAATGCCGCCCTTAGGATTCTCAACGTCACCATTTCTCCTAGGAATTAAATGTATGTGGCAATGAAAAACAGTTTGCCCAGCTGATGCGCCTGAATTCATGCCAATATTAAAGCCGTCAACGGCAGAATCTAATGCCTCTATTTCTTTCCTTATTTGCCTCAGTAAATCATCGCAAGCGATTAACTCCTCCTTAGAGAGCGAAAAATAATCCAATACATGACGCCTAGGAATAACTAATGTGTGGAGTGGCGTTACAGGAAAGTTATCTCTGATAGCATAAGCCAATGGATTGCTAGCAATGACTCGTATATCCGGAATTTCACAAAATAAACAAGGCATATCTACTGTCCTAGTAGGGAGACCTTAACCCATACTTTACCCTTATTTGTATCGTATAAGTCATATATAAAGTCCTCCGACATATCTGCTACAGTTCTTCCATAGATTTGGTAAGAGTGCTTTTCAAAATAGCCATAGATAAATTCAATCTCCTCAATTGCACCACGACCATTGGATACAAAAAGTGCAGTTTCTTTTGTTTTGCCATTGCCTTTTATTTCAGCCTTTCTAATAGAGAAGACATTTGATAACTTGGTACCCTTTTTCGTGAATCTATTGGCCGTAGTGCTTAAAATACCAACCATCGCATATATAAAAGATTGATCGTTCTCTATTGATTCTAGAGTTCTATTACCAATTACGATCATTCTAATTATTTCTTCACGATCAAAATTAGACATTATCGATGTTATATATTGACCAATATCGGAAGTTGATACCAATAAATTACTACCGTGGTTTGGGTGCACAAATTCACAAAGATAGTCGTAATCTTTATCTATGTCTGATAATTTAACCTTTAAAAGACTAAGCCCGTCATTTATGTGAATTGCTTGCTCGGCCTTATCGGGCTCAACTTTAGTACTCTTTCCGAAATAACATCGATATATAAAACTATCTGACTTATTCAATAGACTCTTTATTTTAGAAAATTCATTTAGGCCTTCTAATCCTTTTTTTAACTTTTCAATCTCCTTCGAAATCATTACAAGAACGCAAGCATGCTCCAACAAGGCTCTAATACCTTGAGCTAAAGCTATCGAATTCTTTGAATCTATTGAGAATTCTATTAAAGAATTGATTGCATCAATTTTTCTTCTATTAACCAATGTGACAAAAAAGAACTTTTCTAGAAGATCTTCAAAAGATATAGCAATATCTTTGTATTCCGAAGATACATTTGCACTAAAACCTTCAAATATTTTTCTTCTTTCTTCGAAATGCTTTGAAAAATCATCTAAAGCAGACAACCTTAAACTGGCCGCTTTAAATTCACGAATCTTTTGTAGAAAAATATCAAGTTCATTTGCAATAGGCATTTCGCGGTATTCCACTAAGAGATTGGTCTAACCAATATATCGATTGTTACCCAATCTTTTACACCACCAAATAATTGATTTAATGCATTCTTTAATAATAGGTTGTTAGGTATTACGTAATCAAATAAGGTTAAGGATGATTGAAGCTTCTTGGCGTCAAGCTCCCCAAGGATGCTTTCTACTGAACGATTGGATGCAAGTAGAATCTCTAAACACTCTCTATAGCGCCCACCAAGCACAGGATTATCCCAATATCCTCTCACACTATGTTCAGATCCAATACCATAATATTGAGAGTACTCACTATGTCCTAAACCTCGCAATTGAGGGAATATGAACCAAATCCAATGCGTCTGCTTATGGCCTCGCTTCAACTCCTGTAGAACTTGTTCATAACAGTCTTCTTGGGCTACTAAGAAACGCTCAAGAGAGTTTTCATAGAGTAATTTATTTTTTATCATATAAATTATTAGTCAGCCCCAAATTGATAAATTATTCGATAAATTTTCATGTTTAAATAGCCTTTATGCAGACTTATATACTTAAAGAGCTTACTTTATCTAATTCTAATTTTTTAGATGATTTAGCAATCTCTTTTGATGCCAAATTTACCCTAATTCAGTCCCCAAACGGCAGCGGTAAAACATCTATTTTTAAGGCGATGAGAACAGGCTCATGGATTTATCAAGGTCAAACTGGACAGCTTAAATTACTATTTTGTCAAAATTCATTAGATTCAACATACGAAGGCCTAATCTATCTTGACGAGAAATCAGAAAATCTATTTCAAGAAATAATTTATAGAAAGTATTACATAGCTAATGATTTTTTAAGCTTATTACAGAAAAACATTAGTGATGTGTATGGTCATTTACGTAAGTCATTTAATATTGAGGAGGTTTCTGATTATTCATCAATACTTCTTCAATTTTCTCAAATGGCCGCTGGAGAAAAAATTATATTACAGCTGTGTTTGATTAAGACATTACGCGAATATATCGGTATATCTGGAGCAGTTATTTTGGATGGTTGGCCACTATCAGTTCTTGATATTGCTTATAGGCATTTAGTAATCGAGATTCTTTCTTCAATGAGTGACCAGGTGGTTATTTTTGAGGGCCAATGGTGGTCTGATTTTCCAAAGCAATTTGACTTAACAAATTTAAACCTTATTCAATTACATGCGAAGCGACCCCCAACCGTTACTTAAAGTACCATTCAAAAACATAACCCCCACCATTTCTGGTGAGGGTTTGCTTTTCTGGTGGGCCCACCAGGACTTGAACCTGGGACCAAAGGATTCCGGTTTGTGTGATTTTCACCACTCCCTGGACTATGCCTTCACCATATCGATTGCTCGACTTAGATGGGTGCCGTCTAGTCTCTACACCTTCAGAATATTGCTATCCCGCTTGGCTCGGCGTTGGCATATCTTGCGACTTAGCTTTCTCCGAATTTGACACCATTCACACAGCAGCTTTCGCTATCTGGTGCACAACTTTCGCTATGAGTCCTCTGCTCTAACCAACTGAGCTATGGGCCCTTCTTAACTTTTTTAACACACCAAAAACCACACTAAAACTCTATTTACTACACACCATGAAAAATGCTCTGGTGTGTAAGCGGTGTGTAAGCAATTTTGACTACCATTTTCACCACTAACCGCTTGAAATCATTGAGGTCTTTGTTACAAGACCCCTAGGGCTTCTCTCTTATGAGAGCAGACACCCAAGATAGAGCCATATAAACAGGGGGTCTACGGGTGGTCAGTGTCGGTGTGTAAGCAAATGTGTAAGCAAATTCAGGGATTTTAAGGAAGTGGTCTCTCGGTCTTTGGTTTTGAAACCAAAGGAATTTTGGAGCAACCGTTTAGCACTTCGTTGCTCCAAAGTAATTTTTTGGTGAATGAGCATTACTTTAAGTTACGCTCGATTTGCTGATTGCAACTAAGGATCGAATTTTGGTTTTAGCAGGCACTTACTCCCTCAGCACGATTCGAACGTGCGACCTACGCCTTAGAAGAAATCGTGGCTGCTCAAAAGACTAATAATTTCAATGACTTATACGCTTATATTGGGACTGTGTAATAAACTGTGTAATGAGGTTTAAAGGATTAGTTGACGACATGAATTGTTTACTCTCGGTTAAACCGACAAATTTGGAATCCGAACCAATCGAACTAGCAGAGACAAAGAATCTTTCCAATGGGATTTACCTAGTTAATATCTCTAAACATAAGTTATTAATTACCTTAGCTAGGCTATATTACTTAAAAAAGTATGTTGTTAATCTAATAAAGATATAGATGCTACCTATTTCCATTCGCAATTTTTATTGCCTCAGGCATTCTTCGTAGAAACAACATTGCGCACGTTCCGATTAAGGGGCCTGGTATTAATATTAAGAATACCCATTGCCAACTATTGAGACTGGCTGCTGCAAGGGGTAAAAGCCAAATGGTTACAACCGTCAACATAAAACCAATTCCTAATTGCACAGTTAATGCAGTCCCAACATACATGGGGTCACCAAGCTCTGTAACAATTGTCGAAAATTGTGCGGAATCAGCAACTACTGTGAAACCCCAAATAAGGCCTAAAGCAATTAACATCCACAAGGGGCCATCGTATACAAAACCTGCCAGAAGAGCACATGTGCCGGAGATACACATCATCAAACTCGTGGTAGCAGTCCTTCCCCATCGATCCCCCATAATCCCACCAACAATACAACCTAAGGCGCCTATACCAATTGCGGCAAATGTAAAAAATGATGCTGCACTTGGATTGTCGATATTCAGCTCTATAAAAGCCATCCGTGAAAATGTCAGAAACCATGCCCACATAGCGTAGAGCTCCCACATATGGCCAAAGTAGCCAACGCTGGCTAAAAGGACTCCGCGGTTTTTAAAAACCTGCCCGATTCGTCCCATATGAAATGGTGCACGTGGATATGGGAATGGGCCTTCATGTACAAATATTCCAATAATGAGAGCGCCCGATAAAGTCGCAATTGTTGTTGCAATAACAACCAGCTCCCATCCCAGCCCACCAATTGCATTGATGAAGTGAGGGGCAGCTGAACCCAGCGTAATTGATCCTACTAGCGCTCCTAAGGCAAGCCCACGCCCTCTTCTAAACCAGGTTGAGATTAACTTTAACGACGGCGGGTATACCAGCGCAAGAAATACCCCAGTCATCAGACGAAAGAAAATAGCGAGGTATGCGCTTTCTACTAGCAACAACCCAAGATTAGCTGCTGCAGCCCCAATGGATCCATAAATCATGAGTTTTTTACTGGAAATAACATCGGAGAGGCTAACGATGCTAGAGCCAATAGCGCCTATAACAAAACCCAGCTGAACCCCAATGGTTAGCCATGCGGATAGAGTTGGCGTTAAATTCCAAATGGACTGCAACTTAGGAATAACAGCGGTTGCTGAAAACCATGTGGTCATTGATAAAACAATGCAGATCGACAAAATGAATAATGCGCGAAAGCGGCCAGCAGGCTGAGGCTCTATGAGCAACTCCGTATTCACAGGTTCAATCGCCTTTATTTTGAAAGAGTCGTTTGGTCTAGATTTGAGGAAAGCTAGATTCTGGTGCCCAATATATCAGACTAAAAAAATATCTCTTTTTATATTTTTAAATGCTCATCAAATAATTTATGAGTTAGATGGGCTTGCGGATGATTCTTTTTTTCTACAAAAACAACTTCTCGATTTAATCCTGATATTGAAATAAATTGCAAATGAGGATCGCGCATACTATTACTATTAGGCCGGATTGGCAGTATCGATACGCCAATTCCGTGCTTAATTAACGAAATAATTGCATCTTGTGAATCTAGCTCCATTGCCGCATGCGCTTTAATACTTAATTTTTGTAAGAATCCTTCAACCTTTTGACCAACCCAAGTACTTCGATCAAATGCAATATATGGTTTGCTTTCTAGAACCTTGGCCAAATTCGTATATGGCGTATTTTTCGCCATGATCAATAAAAAAGGGTCTGTATATAGAGAACGAAATATTAAATCTGTTGTTATTGATATGGGTGGCTTTGTAATAATTGCTGCGTCTAGTACACCATCCCTCACTTGACTGAATAGCGAGGGTGAAATTCCAGCCATGATTCGAATATCCAACTCAGGTGAATTAATTTTTATCTTTTGTAAAATTGGTGGTAAGACATCAATTAATGTACTATTAATAACCCCGATAGTAATTTTTCCAAAAGCTTGACTAGGCGTATTTAGGGCGAGTACCTCATCACGCAACTTCATAATTTGCTCGGCTAGTGGTAAAAGTCGATACCCCAAAGTCGTCAAGCCTATAGATTTATTGGTGCGATGAAATAAAGAGCCCCCTAACTCTTCCTCCAATAGTTTCAGTTGAACACTCACTGAGGCAGGTGATTGGTTAATACTCTTTGCAGTTGCGGCAATAGTCCCTGTTTGACTAAACACTAAAAAGGTTCGTAATCTGCGCATACTCATAACCTAGTCTAGCATATTAGCATCGGATAATCCGATGCTAATATCAAATTAATTTAGATTTACTAATTCATAAATTATCTCTAGGATTAAACAAACGAATAAGGGGTGTTGATCATGAATCCATTAAATCAGCTGATAAAAAACGTATTAGCCTTAATTTTTGTAATTTTCTCCACGAACGTCTTAGCATGGCCTACACAACCAATCACGATAATTGTGGGATTTGCACCAGGTGGTAATACTGACATCATTGCTCGACAACTAGCGCCAATTTTAAGTAGCAAATTAGGACAACCAGTAATTGTTGAAAATAAGCCTGGGGCTGGAAGTATGATCGGCACTCAATTTGTTGCGCGCTCTAAGGATGGTCATACCTTCTTAATGGGCACATTTGCTAACGTTTTGGGAGAGTTTTTCTATCGCAATAAGATTGTTGATCTTAAAAAGGAATTAACTCCAATTACACAAGTATTAACAATTGCAAATTATGTTGCAACGGCACCAAACTCAAAAATAAATTCAATGGCCGACTTGATCACCCAAGTAAAGCTTAAGCCTGATAATTTATCGTGTGCATCTAGTGGAGTTGGCACAAGTGGACACTTAGCTTGTGCAATGCTGGCACAATCGATCGGCACAAAGGTTAATATAATTCCTTATAAAGGCGGTGCACCAGCAATGATTGACGTTATGGCTGGGCATACTGATTTCTTAGCAATTAATGAAGCGCTTCCATACATCCGTGATAAGCGTTTGAAGGGATTAGCCATTACTTCTGAGAAGCGTTCATCTCTTGCACCAGAGTTGCCTCCGGTTGCCGATAGTATTCCTGGGTTTGACCTGGTTTCTTGGTATGGTGTTTTTGCGCCAACAGGTACTCCCACAAACGTCATTGCAAAATTAAACACCGAAATCGTAGCAGCGATTAAAGAGCCCTCTGTAAGGGATCGAATTGCTGCACTTGGTGCCACGCCAGTGGGAAACAGCCCTAAGGAATTTGCAACGATTATAAATAATGACTTAACAAAATACGAAAAAATAATTAAAGCTCTAAACATTACACTTGATTAATTTATAAATCCTAAAATCTTTTAGAGTTTTAATAAGATTACAGATTATTTTTTTATTACCAAACTTTAAAGGCTGATATGAAGGTTACCGCAGTTGAAACGATTGAGTGTGATGCAGGTTGGCGTAATTATTACTTTGTTAAATTAAGTACTGATAAAGATGTAATTGGTTGGAGTGAATATGATGAGTCATTTGGCTCCCCTGGTGTGGGTGCCATTATCGAGAAATTGAAGAATAGACTTATCGGTCTCTCAGTAAACAATCACGAACAGTTTGTTCAGTTAGCTAGTAGCTTGACACGTCCCGCTACGGGAGGTGTAATTGCTCAAGCAATTGGTGCTCTGGAAAATGCTCTAATTGATGCTAAAGCCAAGGGGCTTCAGGTGCCCTGCTATGAGCTTTTTGGCGGCAAGATGCGAGATCATATTCCAGTCTATTGGTCTCATTGCCCAGCCTGGCGAATAAATCATTCTCAGTTTTATGGAAATCCAGTAACAGACCTTGCAGGTGTAAAAAAAACGGCAGTGGAAGTAAGGGAACGTGGCTTTAAAGCCTTAAAAACAAATTTATTTATTCATGAAGATGGGCCGCTGTTTGCTTGGCGTCCTGGCTTTGCAGTTCCTTTTCAGCCAGATCTTCCGGTTAGCCCAAAATTAATACGTAATATCTGCGAGCATTTAGAGGCTTTACGATCAGGTGGTGGACCTGATATGGGCATTTTAATTGACATGAACTTTAACGCAAAACCCGAGGGCTTATTAAAACTCTTACACGCTATAGATGATTTTAATTTATTTTGGGTAGAAATAGATATCTTTAATCCAAAAGCTTTAGCCTATGTTCGTCAACATAGCAAGAGCCCCATAAGTTCATGTGAAACACTAATGGGAGTTCGCGAGTTCCTTCCCTACTTTGAACACCAATCAATGGATATTGCAATCATTGACGGGGTCTGGAATGGCATGTGGCAAGCCCTAAAAATTGCTGCTGTAGCAGATGCACACGATATCAATGTGGCCCCACATAATTTTTACGGCGATTTGTGTACTATGATGAATATACATTTTGCAGCGGCTGTCCCCAATCTACATATCATGGAGGTTGATGTCGATCGCATCCATTGGGAAACTGAATTGTTTACCCACGCACCAGAATTTAAAGATGGGCAATTAGTGGTTCCAGATCGACCAGGTTGGGGAACAGATCCAATTGAATCAGCGCTACGGGCTCGGCCTCCAAAAGTAACCGGCGGTCTACTGCAATATAAGCGCTCTTAGCTTATGTTTAGGGTAATAAAATTTACCCAAAAACGAATTAATAATTAATTAAACCAGCTGATTGGTACTGGTTTTTTTATTTATTTTATTAGCTAATCAAATGAAAATTGTCATTCCAGAAAAAATTTTACCTGAATCCCTAGATCAACTTCGCGCAGAAAACCATGTAATTATTTATGATCCGCAGCTAGTAAGTGATCAAAACAAGCTACTCGCAGTTGCCCATGATGCTGATGCGATTATTGTGCGTCGACTGACCCAAGTAAAAGGTAAGCTTCTTGATTCAATGATAAATTGCAAAGTCGTTGGGAGGCTTGGAGTAGGTCTAGATAATATTGACATTTTAACCTGCCATGCACGTGGTATTGAAGTCATTCCAGCAATTGGTGCAAATGCGCGTAGCGTTGCCGAGTACGTTATCACCACCTCGATGATGCTAATGCGTACAGCCTATCTCTCAACACATGAGGTTATTAATGGGCAATGGCCTAAAGAAAGAATAGATCGAGGTAAAGAAGTTTTAGGTAGCGTTCTTGGAATTGTTGGGTTCGGATCAATTGGTCAAATTACTGCGGATCTCGCCTTAAAAATTGGACTTCGTGTTGTTACTAATACACATAAAAAATCATCGATTGAGCAGTCATTAATAGATGGAGTGACATACGCCACCTTAGAAGAGCTTATAACCATCAGCGATATTATCTCTTTACACCTGCCTTATACGGCTGAATCTAAAAATTTATTTAATAAAAGTACCATTGCAAGAATGAAGCCCGGTGCAATCTTAATTAATACTGCACGAGGAGGAATTGTCGATGATGATGCACTTATTGAGGCAATTCTTAGCGGTCATCTAAGCGGAGCTGCAATAGATGTATTTGAAAATGAACCGCTAGTAAACTCTCCAAAATATAACAATGTGCCTAATCTTATTCTAACGCCCCATATTGCAGGCATTACTCAGCAGTCTGAAAAACGAGTTAATGAGCTTGTTGTTGAAAGAGTCTTAGAAGTCCTAGCGAATAAATGATCGCCCATTTACTGTTTCTGATGTTTGTGGGCATTGCTGTTTATGCTCAAAGCGTTACAGGATTTGCACTTTCATTTATATTGCTTGGGCTAATTGGCACAATTAATCTTGTTCCGATAGTCGATGCTGTCAATATTGTTTCTGTAATACTTGTTATAAATTCTATTACATTTTTGTATAAACGCTGGCCTATGCGATTTGAAAAGATACTATGGCCAGCTCTTGTGACAAGCTTAATTTGGACAGCGCTAGGAATGCTTCTGCTGGTATGGCTTGCTGGCGTGAAATACGAAATAGCACGATTATTACTCGGAATTAGCATTGTTGTTTGTGCCCTCCTATTGTGGCAAAAAACAAAACCTTTAGCCAAGGAATCTTCTTCTTGGATATTTGCTTTATTTGGTTCATTTTCGGGTTTACTAGGAGGACTGTTTTCCGCACCAGGGCCTCCGTTTGTTTATTTGATGTATAGGCAACCTTGGGCAAGCTCAAGAATTCTTGAAAGTCTCATTTTTTTCTTCGGCATCATTACTTTTTTTAGATTAGCAGTTGCAGTATCGGTTGGTCAGTTTTCTATAAATGCTTTAGTCCTGACTCTCGAAGCGCTACCAGTTGCTTACTTAGTTACTACGATTACAGCATCCAAGCACCCTCCCTTGTCACCATCTAAACTTAAGGCTTTAGTCTGTTGCCTCTTGATAGCTGTGGGAGCGGCAATGGCAATTACTGCAACTATGGCCCTAACAAGATGATTCTTGCGCTAGTCAAGGCCTGCCATGATCAGATCAATAGACCACAATAACGTAAGGTAATCCCATTGTTTCGGCTAATTTGGCCTGCCCAGCACGATTCGAACGTGCGACCTGGGCCTTAGAAGAATTCGTGGCTGCTGGAATATCTATAAGTTTCAATTGGTTACAGCATAAAAATGTCACTGTGTAATAAACTTTACGCCAGACATACAATGGTATTTATATTGCACTCAACCCTTTAAGTTTGTAGTTAGGATCTATGACTACTATTACCAAAAAATCACCATCCATAGGTCTCATTGGCCTTGGCGCCATGGGATTAGGTATGGCCAGCTCTTTGCGTCGTAATGGCTATGCTCTAAATGTTTG
>Ga0214921_10006979_pt1 | contig 15224 bp, 15 predicted proteins | sample LL1505_MetaG_FD_177992 | JGI IMG/M metagenome (GOLD analysis project Ga0214921, IMG submission 177992) | Freshwater microbial communities from Lake Lanier, Atlanta, Georgia, United States - LL-1505 | ecosystem: Environmental > Aquatic > Freshwater > Lake | place: USA: Georgia | collected... | reverse complement strand
GAACCCGCACCATGGTTCCGTCGGCGATCATCTCGGTGTCGTCCGACTCAGGGGTGCCGGAAAGGCCGGCCAGCATACGCCCGAGGTCGATCTTTTGACTCAGGCAAGTCATGCCGCCATTGGCTGGACCAAACCCCAGGTTGCTGAGCAGCTGCAAATCAACCGCGCCAGAGCAAATCTCACCGCCAGATTTACCAAAGACGCGGACACGATAAGACGCGAGAGCGATTGGAACCGGATTGCGAGCGACCGGGACCGTTCGATCTGCCAGGTTTTGCGTTCGGCTCAGGTCGATTTTCGGATCCATGAAAACCTTGTCGTCCGCGCTGTGGCACGATCCGGCCATGATGACCATCAAGATTAAAAATGTCAGGATTCGCGGGTTTCTCATGGTTCAGTCCAATTTGATCAACGCGTCCAGGCCCGCCTTGACGCCGGCGCTCAACGCGGAAGTCACTTGCCCGGAAACGAGTTTGTCGACGCCAAGGGAGTGCAGGCGCAACTCGATGACAATGTCGACGTATACATCGTTGTTGTAAGGAATGATCATCACAACGGCGTTCAGTCTCTGAACCAGGGATTTCTCAAACGGCGCGTCTTCCCTCGTATTGATCTCAAGCGCGATGGAGTCATCGAAGATGCGCCCTTCGGTCGTAATGACGTTGTTGATGGTCACAGCACCTCGACCAGTCAGTTCAACGGCGGAGCTCAATCGCGTTCCGGTCTGGTCAAGGGTCGTCTTCTTGAGTTCCTTGAACTCAAGGCGCACCACGTCGCTTTCGCTCGCGGACGCGTTCAGGTTCGGCAGGATCGCGCTTGTGCCATTCTGTTCCGCGTCACGGATGGCGTGGATCAGTTTCTGGGCGAGGTGCATCATCGATCGGTTCAGCCAGACCTGGCCGCGCGTCTGCACGTACAAAAGACCATTCGGGTCGGTGACCTGATTGCCGTCGATGACTTGCATGTGTTTCTGGTCAATTTTGACGAAATCAAGCTCTTTGGTTTTCGAAAGGTCCTGCGCCTTCTGGTCAACGGCACGGCAATCACTCGCGCTGAGTTTGACGGACCTCAACGAAGGAGCTTCCGTCGAAGCCCCGAGAGCATCGCAGAGCCTTCCCGCCACTTCGCGCAATTTCTCCGGTTCGAGCAGGAACATGTCGCCAACGTCTGACGGCTTGCGCGTCGGAGCGCCGCAGCCAAAGGGCAAGGCCAACGCCAAAAAAGCGGCGGGAGCAAACACCCAACGAATTTTCACACACCAACGACGCACGCTTGAAACTCCAGCCCGAACCGAATTGAGACTGACAAGGTTCTGGACCAGAGTTAGGTGTGCAAGAAACGGGCGCGGCCGGGCGCGGCTCGGGGCCTAAAATAACCCTTTAATATTGTGCACTTAAGTCGATAAAACCTGCCGCACGCAGTCATAGGCTGTCGAGGGAGTTGTCAGTTCTGCCTTGTTTTCAGCAGTGCCGCCAAAGCCGCGTCCTGCTGCGCGCGCAGCTCCGAAACCGATGGTTGGGACTTGCCGGAGACCCCGTTCACCAGGATCGCGAACGCGATCAGACCCTCATCGGGATGCTTCAAGTAACCCGCCAAGGTAGATACCGTGATCGGCTCGCTCAACGTTCCCGATTTCGCGCGGATCAGTCCGCCGATCAGATCCCGGTCAGACCCTTTCATGCGTCGTTTGAGGGATCCGTCCCATCCATAAGAGGGCAGGCTGGCGAGAAAATCAGGAAAAACCGTCATGTCCTTTTCCATGTGCGCCAACAACCTGACCATGTCATCCGCGCTCAGACGGTTTTCCGTGGATAGTCCCGAGCCGTTTTCGATCACGAAACCGTCCCTGATGCCGACTTCCTGCTTCAGATAATCGCGGATCACTTTGGCGCCACGCTCCAGGGAGCCTGGAGTTGCGCTGCCGGCGGCGAAACGCTTGGTCAGCATGTCGCCGATAAAATTGTTCGAGAAAGTATTGAGCCCACTGACGATCCTGCGCATGTCGTAGGAGGGCACCGTCAGCAAAACGCGCTCGTCGCCGGTGGCCTTTCCGGTGCGGACGCGACCCCTCGTGGAGATTCCAGCGTCCTGCAGAAACGCGCGCAAATAATCGCCCGCCAGACGTCCAGGATTTACCATCGAACGATAGATTTTTTTCGGCTCACTGTCCGCGGCGATTGTCCCCGAAACGCGCAGCAATGGCGTCTGTCCTTCGGATCCAATCCGCGCCGCGGCGAGTTTCGTCTCGGATCCGGGTCCGCCTGTCTTGACCGAGCTTTCGACTTTGATTCCGTCGAGGTCCACGGGATCAGTCTTCACAACGCCTGAAGACCCGGCCTTCTCACCGGGACTGACCGTGACCGCGACCGTATTGAAGTTCACGGCAAAGGCACTCACGGGCGCGTCGTACGCGTTGGACGAGGCGTTGGCGCCTTCCTCGCGACTGGCGTCGCGGGTTTCCGCGTCAAACAACGAGTTATCAACGACGATGTCGCCAGAGATCTCGCGAATTCCCATGGCCCGCAAGTCCGCCGCCACCTGCCACATCTTTTCCGAGATCAGCAGCGGATCACCGTCACCAATCGCGATCAGATCGCCCGAAATCGCCGGTCCCCTGCGCTGTCCGGTGTGCGCTATCCGCGTCGTGAAAGTATGGGTTGGCCCGAATTTGCCCAGTGCCACCGCGGCAGTGACAAGTTTCGTCACCGATGCGGGAGACACGCGCTTTTCCGGGTCAAACTGATAAATCACCGCGCCGTCTTGAAGACGCACGAACTTGATGCTTTGCAAGATTTTCTTTTTTTGCGACTCAAACTGGCGTTCGAGGCTTGCGCCCAGAGACTTCTTTTTGGGGGCCGGTCCGGCAGAGGCCGGGATTGCCGCAATGAGTAACGAGATCAAAAGGGTCGATACAGCCAAGATCGTGATTGCCCGGGCGGGAACGGGCCTTGGGTTCGTCCTCAAAGGGAAGCATCTCGCATCCCGCTGTTCGAGTTGGCCGTGGCGTCCTCGGACCTGTTCTGGTTCAGGGCCGCGACCGTGTTGTTTTTCTTCAGCCACTGGTAGATCCGCCGTACGTCCGCAAATCGAGTCAGTTTGCCTTCCGCGCCCATCAGCACCATGCCGAGGTCACCGTGTTCCACAGTCCTGACCGCGATCGCGAGGCAGTATCTGGCCAGGTTGGTGAAACCCGTCTTGCCACTGATCACGCTGAATTCGCGACTCTGAAGCAGGCGGTCCGTGTTGCGGATCTCGTACCGCTGTGTCCTGCCGTTTGGCAGATGAGCCGTCATCCAGTAAGACCGCTTGGCCATGATAGCCTGCAAACGGGGGCGCTTGGTAACTTCCTGGAGCATCAGCGCGACTTCGTGGGCAGTCGAGACGTTCTGGGGAGAAAGACCCGTTGGTTCCGCGAAAATCGTGTTCGCGAGGCCCAGCTCCCGGGCCCGTGATGTCATCCGTTCGCCCAGCTGGACGGGAGTCATCCCGCAGGCTTCCGCCAAGGCCGGGAAAGCGCGGTTGTCGCTGCGCATCAATGCCGCATGCATCAAGTCAGTGACCGAGAACTTCCAGCCCGTCTTTAGCCTGGACTGGTCGCCACCTCGGGCGGCGATACGGTTTTCAGGGGACATTTCATGCAAGATGTCCCAATCAATCTTGCATTCGTCGTGGATCACAAGACCTGCGAACATTTTGGACAGGCTTGCAATCGGACGGACCTCGTCCGCGTTCCTTTCGTACAGGATCTTGCCATGGTCCCAGGAAAGGACCACCACGCTGGGGCTTTTCACATCGGGACGGACAGCCGCCAAAGCGTTACCAGCCAGGAAAAACTGAGGCAAAAACATCGCACAAGCCACGAAAGTCGCCGCAGGCGAAGCTTTGTGACGTGAACGGGGCGCCGATGCAAAAATTTTGCACATCATTTTTAAGCCTCAGTTTGATGTGTCCTCCATCATAGAAAATATCGGCCGCCCAGCCAACCGCATTGAGGATCCCACGGTATTCCGGGAATCCGACCCCGAACCGCCCGAAAGTACTTACCAATCGCCTTTCCTTTCACTATTCTCCAAAGGAATTTCCGGGTAAAACCGGCTGCGTGAACGGGTTTCAGAGGATTTCACCATGGCCAACCATCCAGCAGCTCCAGTCTCGCCAATCAACGACGTCACGATCATCGGCACCGGCCCAGCGGGGCTCACAGCCGCCATTTACGCGGCGCGGGCGGCCTTGAACCCCGTCGTTTACGCCGGAATGCAGCACGGCGGTCAGTTGACCACGACGACCGAGGTCGAGAACTTCCCGGGATTCGAGCACGGGATCATGGGCCCGAAACTCATGACCGAAATGACCGCCCAGGCCGAGCGCTTTGGCACAAAAATCCACTACGAGGAAATCACCAAAGTCGATTTCTCGTCCCAGCCTCTGAAACTGTGGGCCGGCGACAAGATGATCGAGTCACGCGCGGTCATCATCGCGACCGGCGCGACCGCGAAGACACTGGGACTCAAAACTGAATCAACTTTAATGGGACGCGGGCTCTCGACGTGCGCCACGTGCGACGGATTTTTTTACCGCAACAAGCGCGTGGTCGTTGCCGGTGGCGGTGATTCGGCGATGGAAGAGGCAAACTACCTGGCGAAAATCTGCTCGGAAGTGATCCTGGTCCACCGGCGCAATGAATTCCGCGCTTCGAAGATCATGGCCGAACGTGCCCGCGCCAACGACAAGATCAGGATCATGACACCATGGATCGTCGAGGACACGATCTCTGACCAGACGGGCCTGACCGGAATCAAATTGAAACATGCCGAGACCGGCGAGACGAAGACCATCGAGACCACAGCCCTGTTCATGGCGATCGGCCACCGGCCGAACTCTGAAATCTTCAAGCCATGGGTGGACACGGACGACCACGGCTACATCAAGACGACCAACCACACGGCGACCAGGACTCCCGGCGTGTTTGCCGCGGGTGACATTGCGGATCCACTGTTCAAGCAGGCGATCACAGCCGCAGGACTCGGTTGCCAGGCGGCAATCCAGGCCTCGAAATTTCTTGAAGGACACTGATCATGTTGGCCATGAGCATTGCCATGGGTATTTTGGGAAAAATCACGGAACGTTTTGGATCCAAGGGCCCGGCCGGGGGAATCCGGTCCGGTGCGGCGCTGGACGAGAACGCGGTGCTCGAAGCCCTGCGTGCCGTTCAAGATCCCGATTTGCACCGTGACATCGTCAGCCTTGGTTTTGTGCGTAACGTGAAAATCAAGTCAGGGGAAGTGAGTTTTGAGGTCAACCTGACGACCCCGGCGTGCCCGGTGAAGGAAAAACTGAAAACCCAGTGCGAGGAAGTCGTCATGGCACTGTCCGGGGTCACCGGCGTGAAAGTCACGATGACGGCATCGACGCGCGGATCCCTGCCGATAAACACAGGGTCGCCGGTGTCCGCGGCGCTTGGACAGGTGAAAAACATCATCGCCGTTGCCAGTGGCAAAGGCGGCGTCGGCAAATCCACGACCGCGGTAAATCTGGCCTGGGCGCTGGCGAAATCCGGTTCCAAAGTCGGCCTTCTTGACGCGGACATCTACGGCCCGTCGATCCCCCTGATGACCCACCTGCGCGAGGGCGCGACCGCCTCGGAAAATCTTGTCGCCCCGCCAGTGGTCGACGGCGTGAAAATCATGTCCGTCGGCATGTTCAACCAGGGCGGCAAGGCGACGATCATGCGCGGACCGATGGCGGCCGCCGTCATCAAGCAGTTCCTGACCCAGGTCGCGTGGGGCGAACTGGATTACCTCGTCATCGATTATCCTCCGGGAACCGGAGACATCCAGCTGACGATCTCACAAACGGCACCCGTCACGGGCGCTGTCATTGTCACCACCCCGCAGGAAGTCGCACTCATCGATGTTCGCAAGGCGATCTCGATGTTCGAGACACTCAAGGTTCCAGTGCTCGGCGTGGTCGAGACGATGAGTTACTTTGTCTGTGACAACTGCGACAAGAAACACTTCATTTTCCGTGAAGGCGGTGGATCGCGCGTCGCCAGTGAGCACGGCGTCGCGTGGCTGGGCGGAATCCCGATGGATCCGGGCCTCGTCAAGGCCTCGGACGAGGGCACGCCGTTTGTCGCCGGCCATCCCGACACTCCCGCCGGAAAGGCTTTCTTTGATGTCGCCGGTGCCGTGGCGGCTCAAGTCTCGATCCTTCACGCCGAGAACAAAAACGTCCTCCAGCACTTCAGCCTGGAGTGGAAAAGTGACGCCGCTGCCGGCGAGTGGAAAAACTAATGGATACAATTCGCGTACAGGAAATTTCCCAGATCGACCAGAGGACGCTCGGGATCACCTGGACCGACGGCAAGAAGTCGGCCCTCGATGTGGTGATGCTGCGCCGCAAATGCCCATGCGCGGCTTGCATCGACGAATGGTCCCACGAGCCACGGATCAAGCCGGAAGACATCAAGGACACCGTCCGTCCCGTGAAAGTCGAGTCGGTCGGACTGTATGCCCTCACGATTCACTTCAACGATGGCCACCGCACGGGCATCTATACATTCAAGTACCTGCGCGAACTCGCAACCCCGTCATCCTGAGCGGCCCGTCATCCTGAGCCGCAGGCGAAGGATCCTCTCCCCCGTCAACAGGGGGCTGCATCACCCCGTGCTCGCGCCACAAGGCCTCCGCGCCGGCCTGGCCCATGAAACGGGTCAATGACCGCGGTGGAACTTGCAACAAGTCCAATACGGCGAGGCAAGCGATCGATCCAAATTCGCGGTCATCGTGAAAAGCCAGGAATGTTCCGCCAAGATCCAGGTATCGCGTGATCAGAACCGGAACCCCCCGCCCCTCTGGATCCACACCCCGGACCCGGCGATCCAGAGTCGCGAGGGACTCGATAACGCGGGAGCGGTCGACGGGATCATTTTGGGACGCGACATTATTTTTTGAGCCAAAACGGATTCTCGCCGGTCGGCGCGCGCGGACGGGCAAACCCGCGACGCGCGTCTCACTGCGACTTATCCTCTCCTGCCAGAGTTCCTGCAAGATCATGCGTCGGGCCGCGGCACTGTAAGTTTTGCTGATGCTGACGGCACCCAGGCAGTAACGGAATTGCGGATTCTTCTCAATGATCCTGCCGATACCCTGCCACAACAAAAACAATGGTTCGACGGAACGTTGATGGCGCGAGGAAACAAACGCCCTGCCGAGTTCCATGGCGGGGCCCAGTCGCTCGAAAAATCCCGGGCCATATTCGTATAAAGTCGAGGTGTAAAGAGATGAACCGTCGGGCAGCGACCCGTCTCGCTGCACCGGTGTCAGCCGGTACGCACCGAGGATCTCGCATGCCGCGGTGTCCCAGACGATCAAGTGATTGTAATGGCGGTCGTATTCATCAAGATCAAGAACCTGACCGAGTCCTTCTCCCACAGCCGTGAAGGCCTCGGCCCGTAGTTTGCCCAGCAAAGCCAACGTCGCGTCTTCGAATTCGTTTCCCGGGACATGTAATACGACGCGACCTTTGCGCTCCAGCAGAACATGCTCCGGACTCGCCGCAAAACGCGAAAGTTGTCGCGCTGCCGCGGTTTCAAATCCAACCGGGTGTGAAATCCCGGAAAGGAAAAGTTCGTTCGTCAAATGACAAACCCGGAACATCTGATTCTCCAATCAACGACTCTTGGCGTTTCCGATATTTTACTTGAACACACCGGAAATCAGCCCGCTTTTCCCGTTTTCTTTACGAAGAATTAACGATCGACCGGTAGCGTCAACATGACGGGAAATCCGTTACTGGTCTTTTCAACGATGCCGCGGAGGCAGCAGGATTTGATGACGAAACCGCAGTCAAACCGGGACGCCACAATCGAAAGATCAGGATTGAGCGAGGCTGTTGACCGTATCCGCCTTCTCGCCAGCCATGGTGAAGTCACTCTCGGCCAACTCGCCGAAGCCCTCGATACGCGCAGCCACGCATTGCTTTGCCTGGTGCTGGCGTTGCCCTTTGTCCAGCCCGTCCCCGTCGCGGGACTCTCATCGATCATCGGGCCTGTGATTTTTCTCGCCGGGATTTTTCTCGCGAGGGGGCAGCCTCCATGGTTGCCCGAGAGATGGCGTCGCCTGGTTCTGCCGACGGTAGTCATCCAGAAGGCCATCTCCATTGGCGACAAGGCTGACGGAATCGCCCACCGCTGGTTCCGTCGCAGGTTTGAGTGGTGTGTCGAAGGTCGCGCGGCAAATATCGTGGCCGGGATGAATATCGGAATCTCGGCCGCTTTGCTGGCCCTTCCACTTCCGATACCGTTTACCAATACGCTGCCGGCGCTCTCGATCCTGTTCACCGCGGCGGGACTGCTGGAACGCGACGGTTACTGGATCATCGCCGGCGTGGCCATGCTGGTGGCCGCGTCAGGCTACTTCGCGGCGCTCGCCACCGCTGGTCACGCCCTCGCCGGCTGGATGTGAGACAGCCCGGCAGGCATCGGCCGTCATCAGCACGTGCATGTACTTGATCAGCCCCCCGCATGAGACGCATCCGAACATGTGCCAAAGCCAATGGGTCCCCATCGGAATCAGGGGTTCCGGTCCCCACGCATCCGCAACCCGGAAGTAGAACGCGATACCAAAGGACAACACGGCAAGTGCCACCCAGCGGATGCCAAGGGACTTGTCGTTCTTGAGATTCCAAGCCAGCGGAATGAACAGCATCGCGGCCAGCAACAAGTAGGACGCGTTCACGGCGTCCTGAGGCGGCAGTTTCAAGAAGGCGAAAAACTGGGCGACGCCCAGGACCAGGAGGATTGCCCACGCCGTGCCCGTGCGGGCCGACCGCTGCCACAGCCACAAGGATGCCACGGCCACCAGAGTGAATATCGGCCCGACATCCATCAGGAAGAACCACTTCGACGCGCGCGTACCGTGGTACAGAGTCCCGCCGACACCACCCACCAGCAAGATCCCCATGCATCCCATCAAGAAGGCCGAGGGCTGATGCTCTCGACGCAACTTCCGCAACCAGGCCAGCGCCAGCAACGCGAACAAGGCCGCAGAAACCGTGTTATAGGGTTCAGCGACGCGCCACTCGCGATGGACTGCTGCCAGGTCATCGGGTGTCTCGACATAGACGGGACCACCATCAGGCAGACGTTCCGTCTTGATTCTCAATTCATGATCCTGGAAATTTTTTTCAGATCTGGCTGTAACTTGCATCCGTCCACTCCAATCCACAAAATTGGATCGGCAGTCGTGGACAGTTCTTGAGTCATGCCGGCATCAGGCCGCCAAGGGATCGTCGTCTTTACTTGACGGGACGGGCCTTGAATTTTTCGCGGAGAGCGTTCAAATTGCGGTCGACCGGGCGTTGAGGGCGTTGTTCCTTGATCCTTGCGGCGAGGTCCGCCGGGATGTTGCCGAGGACTTCCATTTCATATTCAAGCCACACGCCAAACTCGCTGTACACGGCTTCGCGCATCTTGAGGGAAAGTTCCAGGATGTCGCGGCTGGACGCGCCCTTGTTGAAGACAAAATTCGCGTGAAGAGGGCTGACTGCCGCGCTCCCGTGCGTCAATGTTTTGACGCCGGCTGTCTCAAGAAGCATTCCGCTGGGAACGCCGATGGTGTAATCGTTCTTGAAGACGCAACCGCACGAGGGAAAAAGAAACTGGCCCTTCATCACGCGATCGTCTTCACAGAATTTCATCAAATCCCGTGTCGCGGACGTTTCGCCTGGCCGCAATTGGATCTCGACCGACGCGACAATCTCCCCCGTTCGCATGAAACTGGTGTCTTTATATCCGCGAAATATTTTTGCCGTGTCCTCGTGAACGACGATGTGGCCGCGAGGATCGACACAGGTGACACGCTTGACGATCTGACTGATCTCACCGCCATAGCAACGTGCGTTCATACGGACGGTTCCGCCCATCTGCCCGGGCAGGCGATACATCCATCCCGCGTCATTCAGGCCTTCATCCGCCGCGAATTTCGCGAACACGGAATTGTCGACCCCGGCCTCGCAAAATATCAATCCCTGATCGTCCAAAGTCCGGAGGCCCTGCATCCGCGCGAGGGCAATCACCGCCCCCGGCCAATCGTCATCGCAGACGAGTGAGTTGGTGCCGCCACCGAGGACAAAAAAGGGCAGGGACAACGTGTGGATTTCCCTGACAGCCTCAGCGATTTCGTCAATAGATTCAGGCAAGTAGATCCGCGCGCAGGACCCACCCGTCCGGTAGTAAGCCAGTTCAGAAAGTCGTTCGATGGTCATCTCAAGTCACATTCTCAGGGACCATCCGCGAAAGCCGCGAAAAGTTGCGCCTGAAAACAATCATAGATGGGCAGGCTCTCGATGACCAGAGTGACACGCTTTGGGACCGATGGCGCACGACCGTTGGACGCGCGCGTCATGGCCTCATCAAGAAAGCTCTTCAGTGCGACCATTGCCAGGCTGCCGTATAAATCACCGAGTTTTTCCGACTGCGGGACGGCCATCGCGACGTGACGAACGCCAAGGCTCGCTGCGAAAGCCAGGGCATTGGCGTACGAACCAAGGACGGTTCCGAGCTTGCCGCGGTCCTCGACTTCCGCGATTGGGGAATACGCCACTGCGATCAGGTGCGCCGAGGGATAACCACCATCCTTGCCCTGGAAAATCATGGCCTCGCCGGCGGGCAGGCCAACGACCGGCAGTCCCGGGTTGAGGGACGTTGACGGCAATCCCACGGGAAAAAAAACCACCGACGCGTCGCAAACGAACTTCTTCAAGTCCCCTTGCCACAAGTCGATGGCCGTTCCCTGATAGCGGCGGATGCCCAACACGTAAGGATTACTTCCTTCCGTGTTTCTTCATGTGCTCGATCAAGGTCGACGCGATATCGGCCGGCGAACGGGCAACGCCCACTCCTGCTGCCATCAATGCGTCCATCTTCTCCGCCGCCGTCCCGTGCGCGCCGGAAATGATCGCTCCCGCGTGGCCCATGCGCTTGCCTTTGGGCGCCGTCTGTCCAGCGATGAACGCCGCGACTGGCTTGCGGATGTTTTCCTTGATGAACTGCGCCGCCTTGATCTCGGCGTCACCACCGATTTCGCCGATCATGATGATGGCTTCCGTTTCCGGATCCTCCTCAAACATGGCCAGCAGGTCGATGAAGTTGGTGCCAATAATCGGATCGCCACCAATGCCGACACACGTGCTCTGACCAAGCCCGGCACGCGTCGTCTGGCCGACCGATTCATAAGTCAGCGTACCCGACTTGGACACGATGCCGACCTTGCCGCGCTTGTGGATATGGCCCGGCATGATGCCGATCTTGCACTCACCCGGCGTGATGATTCCAGGGCAATTAGGTCCGATGAGGCGCGTCTTGCGCGAACGTTCCAGGGCCTTTTTCACCGGAACCATGTCCAGCACCGGAATGCCTTCGGTGATGCAGACAACGAGCTCAATTTCCGCCGCGATCGCCTCAAGGATCGCGTCCGCCGCGAACGGAGGTGGCACGAAAATCATCGACGCGTTGCAACCGGTTTTTTCCTTGGCCTCGGCCGCGGTGTCAAACACAGGCAAGTCGACGTGCTTCGTGCCGCCCTTGCCTGGCGTGACACCACCGACAAAACACGGCGCGTGCTCCTGAGAAAGTTTGGTATGGAATTCACCGGACTTGCCGGTGATGCCCTGGGTGATGACGCGGGTATTCTTGTTTACCAGAATCGACACGACTGGTTTCTCCTGCTTTTAACGTGCTGAGCGGGCTGCTTCGACTGCCTTGCGGGCGCCGTCAGCCATGTCGTCAGCCGGGATGATCTTGAGTCCGGATGTTTCCAGGATCTGCTTGCCCTTGTCCACGTTTGTCCCCTCGAGGCGGACAACCAAAGGCTGGCGCAATCCCAGTTCCTTCGCGGCAGCCACGATGCCCTGCGCGATGACGTCGCAACGCATGATGCCGCCGAAGATGTTAACGAACACGGCTTTCACGTTGGGGTCCGAGAACAGGATACGGAACGCGTTACGCACCATCTCCTCACTCGCGCCGCCGCCGACGTCCAGAAAGTTCGCTGGCTGGCCGCCGCTCAACTTGATGATGTCCATCGTCGCCATCGCCAGGCCCGCGCCGTTGACCAGGCAGCCGATGTCGCCCTCGAGCCCGATGTAATTCAGGCCGAATTTCGACGCCTCGATCTCGCGCGGGTCTTCCTCGGCGAAATCGCGCATCACTTCGATGTCCTTGTGACGGTAGAGCGCGTTGTCGTCGAAGTTCATCTTGCCGTCGAGTGCCATCATCTTGCCTTGTTTGGTCACAATCAGCGGATTGATCTCGAGCAGCGAGAAATCGTACTTCAGAAACATGGCGTAAAGTTTTTTCACCATCGCCATCAGTTCCTTGCCTTCTTCCGATGGCAATTTCAGGCCGTAGGCGAGAGCCCGCAGGTGGTAACCCTGAAGTCCGATCGTCGGATCGACCGAGATCTTCACAATCTTGTCGGGGTGCTTCTCGGCGACTTCCTCGATATCCATGCCGCCTTCCGTCGAGAACATGATGGCGACACCGGCGGTCTCGCGGTCGAGAACAAGCGCGAGGTAATATTCTTTCGCGATCTCACTGCCAGCCTCGACGTAGACCATGCGCACCAGTTTGCCCTCGGCGCCGGTTTGTGGCGTCACAAGGCGCATGCCGATCATCTTCTCGGTTACTTTCGCGCACTCGTCCGGGGTCTTGACCAACTTCACGCCGCCGGCCTTGCCGCGCCCGCCCGCGTGGACTTGCGCCTTCACCACGGCCACGGGGGTGCCGAGACGGCGCATCGCGAATTCAGCCTCGATCGGGGTGCGGGCCAAGTACCCTTCGGGGACCGCCACGCCATTTTCTGCAAAAAGCTTTTTTGCCTGGTACTCATGAATGTTCATCGGTTCGCATCCTTTGTTGCGGAAAAGCCCTCCCACTATACCGACCGGGGGCATGGGCCGCAATTGCGGAAGCCGTGGACAAAAACCGATCGCTTAGCCACAATCACCGGAATTCAAGATAGCGCGAACCGGAGGCATACAACTTGGAAACCAGGGGAAACAGGGTACTGATCGCTGGCGGGGCGGGTTTCATCGGCAGTCACCTGTGCGACGTCTATCTGGCAAAGGGCTGGGAAGTCCTCTGTATCGACAACTTCATGACTTCGAGCCGCTCCAATGTTGCCCATTTGTTGAGCAATCCGAAATTTGAGCTGGTCCGTCATGACATCGTCCAGCCCTACCTGGCGGATGTGGACCTGGTCCTGAACTTTGCCTGCCCGGCAAGCCCTGTCCATTACCAGGACAACGCCATCCGCACCGTAAAGACCAACGTCCTTGGTACCATGAACCTTCTTGGCCTCGCCAAACGCTGCGGCGCCCGGTTTCTGCAAGCCAGCACCTCCGAAGTATACGGCGATCCGAAAGAGCACCCCCAGCGCGAGTCCTACTGGGGCAACGTCAATCCGATCGGGATTCGCAGCTGCTACGACGAAGGCAAACGCGTCGCCGAGACGCTTTGTTTTGACTACCACCGCCAACACGGGGTCGACGTCCGGGTCATCCGGATCTTCAACACCTACGGCCCGAAGATGGCGATCGACGATGGCCGCGTCGTCAGCAATTTCATCGTGCAGGCCTTGCGGGGCGAGGATTTGACGGTGTACGGCGACGGCCGGCAAACCCGGTCGTTCTGTTTTGTCGACGATCTCGTGGACGGGATCGTCCGTTTTGCCGGGACCGAGGGCGAGACCGGTCCCATCAACCTCGGCAACGACGGGGAATTCACCGTGCTCGAACTGGCCGAGGAAGTCCTGCGTCAGATACCCTCCAAGTCCAAAATCGTTTACCGGCCACTGCCGTCCGACGACCCCAAGACGCGCCGCCCCGACCTGACAAAGACCAAGTCGGTCCTCAAGGGCTGGGAGCCGCGCGTGAAACTGAAGGACGGCATCGCGCGGGCGATTCCCTGGTTCCGCGAGGCTACAAGCAGCCATTAGAATCGTCGGAGATAGTGTCCGTGTCGGGCGCGTCGTCTTTGAGCGTCTTGCCAAGAGCGCGCCGGATGCTGTTCACTCCGTTGATCCGGGCGCCTTTGGCCTCTGCCGCCTCCATGACCGTCAAGGCCTGCTCCGAGAAGAGGTAGAAATCCTCCTCGTACTGGTCATCCCCGCCACTGGTCAGCGCCATCACGCCGTTGTTGAAAACATTGATGATGGGCCCGCCGGAATCCCCGCGCCCGGAGATCGCCTCCTGTCCGGCCGCCATGCCGGCGTGAGATTCAGGCGCCTGATAACGCAAAATACCTTGAGCCGCGTCAATGGACTCAATCGTGTTGTATCCGTAACGAACCTTGCCATCGACGCTGCCTGAGGTCATGAACTTGGTTTCCCCGTATCCAGCGACCACCATGATCGATCCTTGCTGTGGCGCCTCCGGGGAAATCCTTCGCCAGGCCTTGGATGTGTTGTCCGCGAAAATCAAGATCGCGATGTCCTTCAGTGGTCGCGCTTTTGGATTGGCGCTCGACGCGTCCTCGCCGGTGACCCCGCCATTGACCATCGCCACAGGCATGGTTCCGTCAGTCAGACCCATGCCACCAAGTTCTGAGGTATCCATGCAATGCGCGGCCGTGAACACGACGTTGTCGCCCATGAAAGTCCCGGTGCACAGCCCGCCCGATGTGTTTTCCAGTGGCACGACGGCCGTGATTCCGTTTTCCGGCGCGATGCCGTTGATGATCTTGAGGCACTGGGAATTTTTCGCCGCGCTCGCGAAATCCGGGCGCCCCGATTTCTTGATGACCTGTTTACTGCCGCACGCGGACAAAAAAAACACTGCCAGCGCCGTGATGAGCGCCGTAGGCCAAACAACTCGTCTAAGGGCAGAAAGCATCCAAACCCCTGATTCCCTTGAGATGATCGGTATGTATCGCCCCTGCTTTAAGGGAAATCGCCCCGCCGGCTGGCAACACGGGCGTAATCATGAAAAAATGAATGAAATCAGGGACAAATATGTGGATTCAGGGGCCAGCCCCCAAGGGAGACCCGCAAATGCGCAGGGAATTCATTGCCGGATCAATCATCGTGCCATTCGTGACCGCGATTCTGGCGGCGACTCTGTTTCCAGCACTCTGGTCCGCCTTCGTCGTGATCGCGCCGCTGTTTGTTCTCGGCTGGTACGACATTTTCCAGACGGGACACACAATCAGGCGTAACTTCCCGATC
>Ga0214921_10006978_pt1 | contig 15226 bp, 12 predicted proteins | sample LL1505_MetaG_FD_177992 | JGI IMG/M metagenome (GOLD analysis project Ga0214921, IMG submission 177992) | Freshwater microbial communities from Lake Lanier, Atlanta, Georgia, United States - LL-1505 | ecosystem: Environmental > Aquatic > Freshwater > Lake | place: USA: Georgia | collected... | reverse complement strand
CTCAGGCCACATGCAGGCCGCACTCTTTGGCGCTTTCTTGCTCCCACCACCAGCGGCCCGAGCGGATGTCTTCGCCTAAGGTGACGGTCCTGGTGCAGGGTGCGCAACCGATGCTCGGGAAAAACTCGTCGTGCAGCGGGTTGTACGGAATGCTGTGCAGCGCCATGAAATGCCAGACATCGCCGGCCGTCCAACGCGCCAGCGGGTTGACCTTGGCGCGCTCGCCGGCTTGCCCGACCAGCTCGTGCTCTAAAAATTTAACTTCGGCGCGCGCGTTGGACTGCTCGCGCCGCAAACCGGTGAGCCAGCCTTTGTGGCCCGCCAGCGCCCGGCCCAGTGGCTCCATCTTGCGGATGCCGCAGCATTGCTTGCGAAGGTCCACGCTCTCGTACATGGCCTTGTCTCCGTGCGCGCTGACGAAGGCGCTGGCCACTTCAGCCTGCGGGCGGAACACCAGCACCTGGCGGCCGTATCGGGATTCGATGCGCGCAATCAAGGCCAGGGTTTGCGCATGCAGCATGCCGGTGTCCAGCACAAACACGCTGCAGGTGATGCCGGTCTCATTCAGCAGGTGGGTGATGACCATGTCTTCGGCGCCCAGGCTGGAGGCCTGCGTCAGGGGCGAAAACGTCTCTGCGGCGTTTTGCAAAACGGCTTTGGTTTCAGCCAACTTGGCTTCAAAGTCTGCTGAGGCCTTGGCGTAAAGGGACAGGGCGCTCATGTCAGCCGGCGCCATGCGCGTCTGTGAGTGCAAAGTGTGGCGCCACTTGCACAGCGTCGCCTTGGTAGCGGCCCACGCCAAATCCGGGGTTGCTGGCCAGCACGCGTTCGGCCAACGCCAGCGGCTGGTCGGCGCGCAGCACGGCCACGTCAAAGCCGCTGCGTTGCATTTGGGCCAGCTGATCTACCAGCACGTCACCGGTTGCGCGAATCTCGCCCTTGAACTCGCGTCGGCGGCGCAGTAAAAAAGCCTGGCTGTAGGCGCGACCATCGGTGAACTTGGGGAAATGCAGATCAATGCGTTCCACCCCAGTTAATGGCAGGTTTAGCGGGTCAGCATCGTTGGCCAGTTGCACGGCCGTGGGTTGCAAGTCGGCCTCTTGGTGCTCGCTGGTGGTGAGTAACTTCATATCGGTTTTTTTAGTCGTATCAAACCGCGGCCGGCAGGCGTGCAGCTTTGGCGGCGGCCTTGTAAGGTTCCATGCCGACCCGGCGCAGTGTGGCGATGAAGGTCTCCCCGGCTTCGCGCTGCTGGCGGTAGGTTTCGAGCACGGCTTCGATGACTTCAGGCACCTCAGAGGCCGAGAACGAGGGGCCGACCACCTTGCCTGGAACTGCCGCGCCGCTCAGGGTTGAGCCGTCAGCGCCGCCCAGCGACACCTGGTACCACTCGAGGCCGTCTTTGTCCACGCCCAGAATACCGATGTGACCGCTGTGGTGGTGGCCACAGGAGTTGATGCAGCCGCTGATATGCAGGTCAATCTCGCCCAGGTCGTGCAGCTCGTCCATGTCCTGGTAACGCTCGGTAATGGCCTCGGCGATAGGGATCGAGCGCGCATTGGCCAGAGAACAAAAATCGCCGCCTGGGCAAGCGATCATGTCGGTCAGCAAGCGGATATTGGGCTTGGCAAAACCGGCCTTGCGGGCTGCGCGCCAGAGCTCGGGCAACTGGTCGCAAGCCACCCAGGGCAAGAGCAAGTTCTGGTCGTGCGTCACGCGCACCTCGCCGGCGCTGAACTGTTCAGCCAGCTCAGCTGCCACTGCGAGTTGGTCGGCAGTGGCGTCGCCAGGCGCCTGACCCATGCGCTTAAAGGACAGGGTGACAGCGCGTAAGTCCGGATTTTTGTGTGCGCGCACGTTTTGCTTTAGCCAGCGGCCGAACTCGATATCGTCCTCAGCGGCGGCACGCAGGATGTTGGCAATTTTTGCTTGGGCGCTCTTGTGGTCGCAGTTCAGGGCCGGCGGCACAAAGCAGGCGGTGACGCGGTCCAGCTCCGCCTGCGTAATGGTGTGCGGGCCGCCGTCGTGGTCCATGATCTGCTGGTACTCGGCCTCGACATCGTCGATATACCGCTGACCTTCGGCTTTGACCAAAATCTTGATGCGCGCCTTGTAGATGTTGTCGCGACGCCCATAACGGTTGTACACACGCACGATGGCTTCGATGTAGTTCATCACCTGGTGCCAGGGCAAAAACTCGCGGATCACGCTGCCGATGACCGGCGTGCGACCCATGCCGCCGCCGACTTGCACTTTGAAACCGAGTTCGCCTTCGGCATTACGGATCAGGTACAGGCCAACGTCATGCCAGGCGGTGGCTACGCGGTCCTCCAATGCGCCGCTGATCGCAATTTTGAATTTACGCGGCAAAAATGCGAACTCGGGATGCAGCGTGCTCCACTGGCGCAAGATTTCGCCAAAGGGACGCGGGTCGGCAATTTCGTCCACCGCAATGCCAGCCAGCTCGTCGCTGGTGATGTTGCGGATGCAGTTGCCGCTGGTCTGAATGCCGTGCATGTTGACGCTGGCCAGCAGGTCCATCACGTCGGCCGATTTGTCCAGCGGGATCCAGTTGTACTGCACGTTCTGGCGCGTCGTGAAGTGCCCGTAGCCGGTGCTCAGCTTGGAGCTTATGGCGCGCTCGCCGCTTTGCACCGGCCCCAGCAAGTCCTGTTTGGCCTGTGCGGCGCGCAGCAACTCGGGCTGCGGCTGGTCGTAGTCGCGGGCAATTTTGGCCAGTACGCGCAACTGGGCACTGGAGAGTTCACCATAAGGCACAGCCACGCGCAGCATGGGGGCATAGCGCTGCACGTACCAGCCGTTTTGCAAGCGCAGCGGTCGGAATTCATCTTCAGGCAGCTGCCCGGCCTGCCAGCGGTTGAGTTGGTCGCGGTACTGGTCGGCCCGTGCCTGCACGAAGGCACGGTCAAAGTCTGTGTATTGGTACATGTCGCAGCAGTAAGAAGTCAGATAGCAAGCAGTTTGACGCCGGCATAAGCCAGCAACAGGGATAAGAGTGAGCGAATGACGCGGTCTGGCGTTTTGTGCACCAGTTGCGAGCCCAGCCAGATACCGGGCAAAGAGCCGGTCAACAGCAAGCCCAGCAGCGGCCAGTCAACAGAACCCAAGGATGCATGACCCAGTCCAGCCACCAAAGTCAGTGGTACGGCGTAAGCAATGTCGGCCGCCACAATGCGTGGCAGCGGCAGCAAAGGGTAAAGCAGCATCAGCGCAGTGACGCCAATCGCACCGGCGCCCACCGAGGTGAGCGTGACCAGCGTACCAATCAAGGCACCAAAAAAAAGCGGCAAGCTCCAGTGGCGAGGTCGGGTTGCTGACGCCAATTGGTCGGGCGCTATCTGGCGCGGCACCTGCTTGCCCCTTATGGCTTTGTACATGGTGGCGAGCGCGGTCATGAGCAAAGCGACGCCCAGCGTCAATGTCATGGTTTTTTGCACCAATGGGTTGGCCGGGCCCATCCAGTGCAAGACGTAGAGCGTGGCCAAGGCGGCCGGAATGCTCCCCATACTGAGCGCGGCCACCAGGCGCCAAGGCACCAGACGACGGCGCGCCAGACTCACGGTGCCGCCCATTTTGGTGAAGGCCGCAAAGAGTAAATCAGTGCCAATGGCCATATATGGCTTGATACCAAAGCCGAAAATCAGCAAAGGCGTCATCAACGAGCCGCCTCCCACACCGGTCAAGCCGACAATCAGGCCCACGGCAAAACCGGACAAAATAAAAGCAAATTCATGCATAAGCGGCAACTGTAGAAGAAGCCTGCGTCAACTCAAACGACAGTTTTCTTCTACGCTTATGCGCATTAGCTTATTCAAGCGAAAGACACGGGCTCAGATCTTTTGAAATCGACTGGCGCGTAATGAGCCGGCAAGCCGTTTTTCGACCGGCAGCGGCTCGTCATGCAGCCAGGCTGCCAGCAGCTCAGCGCACAGCAGGGCAAACGTAAGACCGCGAGAGCCCAAGGCTGTGCAAACATGAACGCCAGGCAGGGCGGTCTCGTCCAGCGCACCGACCAGAGGCAAATGATCGGGTGACGCGCACCGTACACCGGCCCAGGCCTGTGCCTGCCCGTCTTCAAACGCAGGAGTCAGGGAGGCCGCTGTGGCGGGCAGTAAATGCCTTAAGCGGCCTAATAGTGCCAGCTGATCGGCGGCCTTTATGTCGTCATTGCTAAAGTCACGCTCAAAACTGGCGCCCATCAACCAATGTGACACCGGGTCTTGCCCCGACTGGCTGGCCGGGTCTTGTGGGGCAGGAAAAGAAGGAATAAAGCTGCCGTCACCGTTCACCGGACTGGCCGGCAGGATAGCGTCCCGGGGTGCCATACCCCAGGCCAGCTGGCCGCGTATGGCTTGTAAGGGCATGGCTGTGACCGAGCTATGGGCCACACGACTTCTGTTGATCAAGGCCGCACTGTCAAAGCCGGCCGCCAGCACCACCAGTGTGGCTTCGGCGATGCATTGGCCCGAAGCTGTTTGAACCTGCCAGAGCGGCTCAACCCCCGGCATGCGTTGCAATCGGTCTATGTCTACCCCCAGTAAGGTGCGGATGCCTGCCCCGGCGAGAAGCGCATGAACCAGCTTTTGCGGTTTGATCCAACCCCCCGCGCCATGCCATAAAGCGCAGTCGGGCGCGGGCATTGCGCCGTTTGCCGCAGTGGCAAAACGGCTCCAGGTCTTGCCTGCTTCCGGCCAGTCAGCTGGCAGGGCGCCACTGCTGTCAAAACGGCGCTGCAAAACACCGCTGGCCTGCCAGTCCAAGCCTTCGCGCAACTGGCTGCGGGCTATTTGCCAGGTGGCGCGCAAACCCTGGCGCGACAGGCGTGACAAGGCGCTGTCATCCGGCGAAACATGCGGCGCCAGGATACCCACCGGCAAGCCGGATGCACCACCGGCCACAGCCTTGCGGGCGTCAAGCACCGTCACCTGCCAGCCGCGTCTGGCCAGGCTGGCGGCGCATGCCGCACCGGCCAAACCGGCCCCAATCACCACGCAGCGCATGGATTCTCTGAACAAAGGCTTGGGGACATTTCGCCGGGTTTTAGGCTCCCAGCTGGGGTTGAAAGCTGCGTGCAGCATGGGCTGATCCGCTGGCAAGCAGGGGGAGTTGATGACTTCAAAACCACATTGTTTGAGGCCTTCCAGCACGCCAGGCGCCACCTCCAGGGCGGCCAGCCGGGTACTGCGTCGGCAACAACGGGCCACAGCTTTGAGCGTGTTGAGATCCCACGCGGGGGGCTGGTGCTGCGGGCTTAAGCCGGTGAGAAAAACGCTGTCTGCTGCCAGAGTTTGCGCCTTGAGCATGTCTTGGGCATCTCCGATCCCCAAGCTCAGCAGCACGTGGCCGTCTTCAAAACTCAGCCGGTGCAGGCCTGGCAGCAAACCATGCCACTGCGCCGCCAGTAACTGCGCCAATGGCAAAAGCCCGGGCAGGTCGGCTGCAGCTTTAAGCAAATCACAGCGGCTGGGCGGAAACGGCTCGCAGGCAACAAAGTGCAAGATACGGGGCCGATCGGGGTCGGCTTTCCAGGCTTGCCAGGTGCTCAGAAAGTTCAAACCTATGCCAAAACCGGTTTCCAAAACGCACCATTGCGACTGGCCGGTCCAGGCCTGCGGTAAACCGCAGCCTTGCAGAAAAAGGGGGTGTGTCTGCACGCTGCCGCCTTATTTGCGGCGCAAGCGCTTGCGAAAGCACGGGCTAAAAGCTGTGCCGTCCAGGCAAGCCATCAGCGCGGGCGACAAGGCTTCAAGCCGGTGGCGGAACGTAGCCAGCCACGGCGTCTGCTCCGTCGCCAAAAAAGTGCTTTTCCATCTGCCGGGCCAGGTATTGGCGGGCACGCGCGTCTGCCAGGTTCAACCGATTTTCATTGACCAGCATGGTTTGCTGTTTCATCCACTCGGCCCAGGCTGGCTTGCTGACTTCTTCCCAAATGCGCTTGCCCAGCGGGCCGGGGTAGGGGGGTAAATCAAGCCCTTCGGCTTGCGTGCCGAGTTTGATGCAGTTGACAAGGCGTGCCATGAAATTCTTTCTTAAAAGCAAAAGGGCCAAAGTGGATCAGCGCCCGGATAAGTTCTCTATTTTATGGACCTTTGCCGGCGCGCCACCTTTCGGGCGGTTTTGCCCCTGTGCCATGCCGTTTTGCGATGCCGCCCACTAAACTTACAAGCTTCTCAGATCGAGTTTGGGCGTTCAGCGCTAAAATGAGGTTCAAAACTTGAAAAAGCTTAAAAATACCGTGGTTTTTTTAAGTCAAGCTATGCAAGCCCCACAACGCTTTGAGCGTTAACCGAAAGTAGGCACCGCCCGTGGCAAGATCTGAAACCAAAACCGCCGTTCTACCTGACGGCCTGCGCTACAAATCCAAAGTTTCCGGCTCGCCCTTTGTGGCAACCACCTCTTTTGGCAGCGCGACCATGTCCTGTTTCATGTGCGGCAAGCATCGCCCGCGCTCAATGATGGGTACCCGCAAAGTTCTGGGCAAAGCCCAGGCCGTTTGCGCGCCATCATGCAAGGCGTTGGATGAAACGATCAGCAACGCTGCTGCCGGCAAACAGTAATTTCACAAACTCCCGCATGCGGGCTGCGCGCTAAGCGTTCTTGAACGAAGTGCGCTGCTTAACCGGCTTTCATTTCCCCATGTTTTCTGATCGCAGAACCCTCTTGCCTCGCCGTGCATTGGGCTTGATTGCGCTGGTCAGTTTGTTGATGCTGGCTTTCGGTCTGTATCTGCAGCATGGGGTCGGGCTTGAACCTTGCCCGATGTGCATTGTTCAGCGTTACGCCCTGTTGCTGGTGATGTTGATCGCTGGATTGTCTTCATTCGGGCGTAAGCCTGCTTCACTTTTGACAGGCCTGACCTTGCTCACAGTGGCCACACTTTTCGGTGCTTTTGTGGCCGCCCGGCAAAGCTGGCTGCAGCTGTACCCGCCCCAAATCGCCTCGTGCGGCCGAGATTTCTACGGAATGATCGAGACATTTCCCCTGCAGCGCGCCATCCCGATGATTTTCAAAGGCAGCGGCGACTGCAGCAAGGTGGACTGGACATTTTTGAATTTGTCGATTGCCAACTGGTCATTTTTGGCTTTTGCTGCTATTACATTTGTAGCGCTGGTTCTCTTGCGCAGCTTGTGGCGCCGGCGTAACTAAGCGGCCAACTCAGCGGCCCCTGCACCAGGCCTGTGCTCAAGGCCCCAGTTGTTTGACCAGCACCTGGCTCTTGCGGTTCAAGTTGTACTTGCGCATGCGCGCTTCTGGCAGCCAATCTATCTCAGCCGGTTTGAAGCCGCGCTTTAAAAACCAGTGCATGGTGCGGGTTGTCAGCACAAAGATACTTTGCAGGCCGGCAGCGCGGGCGCGCTGCTCGACCCGCTTGAGAATGCGCTCGCCGTCTCCCTGGCTTTGTGTGTGCGGCGACACCGTCAGCGCTGCCATTTCACCGGTTTTGGCCTCCGGGTAAGGGTAAAGCGCCGCACAGCCGAATATCACGCCGTCGTGCTCTATCACCGTGTACTGCCCGGCGTCGCGTTCAATCTCGGTGCGGTCACGCTTGACCAAGGTGCCGTCTTGTTCAAAGGGCGCGATCAGCTGCAAAATCCCGCCAACATCGTCGATGGTGGCTTCGCGCAGGCTTTCGAGCTTTTCATCAATCACCATCGTGCCGATGCCGTCGTGCACATAGATTTCGAGCAGCAGGGCGCCATCGGTGGCAAAGGGCAGGATGTGACTGCGTTCGACGCCATGCTGGCAGGCTTTGACGCAGTGCTGCAAATAAAAGGCCGTGTCGCTCGGTTGTTTGGCGTCAGGGAGATCAGCCAGCAGCTTTTTAGCGGCAGCCAGCGGCAGTTCGGTGTCTATCGGGTTGTCGTCACTGAGCGGCTCGCCCGGGTGCAGCCGGATGCCGGGTATTTCGGTCAGAAAAATCAGTTTGTCGGCCTGCAACTCAATGGCCACGCTGGTGGCGACTTCTTCCATGGTCAGGTTAAAAGCTTCTCCGGTCGGCGAAAAGCCAAAGGGTGAGAGCAGCACCATCGAGCCAAATTCCAGCGTACGCCGAATCCCAACGGTGTCCACCTTGCGCACCAGGCCGGAGTGCTTAAAGTCCACCCCGTCGACAATGCCCACCGGCCGGGCGGTGATGAAGTTGCCCGAGATCACGCGCACAGTGGAGCCGGCCATGGGGGTGTTGGGCAGGCCCTGGCTGAAGGCGGCTTCTATCTCGTAGCGCAGCTGGCCGGCGGCCTCTTGCGCGCAGTCCAGCGCCACAGAATCAGTAATGCGCATGCCGTGCGAGTACTGTGCCTCATGGCCCTTGGCGGCGAGTTGTTCATTGACTTGCGGTCGAAAGCCGTGCACCAGCACGATCTTCACGCCCATGCTCTGGATCAGCGCCAGGTCTTGCGCAATGTGCGCCAGCTTACCGGCCGCAATAGCTTCGCCGGCCATGCCGACCACAAACGTCTTACCCCGGTGCAGGTGGATGTAAGGAGCCACCGAGCGGAACCAGGGCACAAAGGTAAAATTAAAGACGGCGGACATGGTTTCTTTGTATGAAGAGGCTTTGCTATCAAAACCTTTGTTCCGATTTTCACCTAAGTTGCCTGCTTGTCTGCTATTTCACCCCCATCCTTGGTCATTGAGTTCCCCGAATCGCTGCCGGTGTCGGGCAAGCGCGACGAAATCACGGCTTCTATTGCCGCGCACCAGGTCGTCATCGTCTGCGGTGAAACCGGCTCGGGCAAGACCACCCAGCTGCCCAAGATCGCCCTGGCCATGGGCCGAGGCAAGCTCAATTACCCCGGCGGACGCGGTCCGCTGATCGGCCACACGCAGCCCCGGCGTATCGCCGCCTCCAGCGTGGCCAAGCGCATTGCCGAAGAGCTCAAGACGCCGCTGGGCGAGGTGGTCGGCTTCAAAGTGCGCTTTCAGGATCGCCTGAGCCGGGACGCATCGGTCAAGCTGATGACCGACGGCATCTTGCTGGCCGAGACGCAAACCGACCCGCTGCTGCGCGCCTACGACACCATCATCATTGACGAGGCGCACGAACGCAGCCTGAACATCGACTTTCTGCTGGGCTACCTGCGCCAGCTCTTGCCGCGCCGGCCCGACCTCAAGGTCATCATCACATCGGCAACGATCGACGCGCAGCGCTTTGCGGATTACTTTGCGTCTTCAAGCACGGCGCCGGGCCGCCCCAAGTCGGGCGACGCCCCCTCGGGGGGCAGCGAAGACGCGCAGCGCGAAGCGTGGGGGCACAAAATTCCAGCACCCGTCATCATGGTGTCTGGGCGCATGTTTCCGGTGGAGCAACGCTACCGGCCTTACGAAGAATCCCGCGACTACGACCTGAACGACGCCATTGCCGACGGCGTGGACGAGCTCTGGCGCAGCCCGCACAGTGCGGGTGACATCTTGATTTTTCTGCCCGGTGAGCGTGAGATCCGCGAAGCCACCGACCACCTGCGCAAACACCTGGCCCACCAGCCTATGCTGCGCAACGCCGAAGTGCTGCCACTGTTTGCGCGCCTGAGCCAGGCCGAGCAAGACCGAATCTTTGAAGGTCACAGCGGCCGGCGCATCGTGCTGGCCACCAACGTGGCCGAAACCTCGCTCACCGTGCCGGGCATCCGTTATGTGATTGACGCCGGAACGGCACGCGTCAAGCGCTACAGCTTTCGCAACAAGGTCGAGCAGCTGATGGTCGAGCCGATCTCGCAGGCGGCCGCCAACCAGCGTGCTGGCCGCTGCGGCCGTGTAGCCGACGGCATCTGTATTCGCCTGTACGACGAGCAAGACTATTTAGGGCGGCCGCGTTTTACCGATCCGGAGATTCTGCGCAGCTCGCTGGCCGCGGTGATCTTGCGTATGAAGGCGCTGCATCTGGGCGCGGTGGAAGACTTTGCCTTCATCGAGCCGCCACAACGCCGAGCCATTGCCGACGGCTACCAACTGCTGGCCGAACTTGGCGCGGTGGACGACGACAACGAACTCACGCCCGTAGGCCGGACGCTGGCCAAACTGCCTCTAGACCCCCGCGTGGGCCGCATGATTCTGGAAGCCAAAGACCGCGGCGCCCTGGACGAAGTGATGGTGATCGCCAGCGCCCTGAGCGTGCAAGACGTTCGCGACCGGCCCATGGACAAACAGACCCAGGCCGACCAGGCTCACGCCAAGTTTGATGACGAGAAAAGCGAGTTCAGCGGGTATCTGAAGCTTTGGAAATGGCTGGGCGAATCAAGGGGCGAGCAGGTCCCCAAAGCTTCGCACGGGCAGGCCCGCCAGGCGCCGGGCCGCCCCAAGCCTGGCGACGCCCCCTCGGGGGGCAGCGACGACGCGCAGCGCGGAGCGTGGGGGCAAAAGTTATCTAACCGGCAGTACGAAAACCTGCTGCGCGAGAACTACGTCAACATTCGCCGCGTGCGCGAGTGGCGCGACATTCATTCGCAGTTGCACAGCGTTATTGGCGAGCAGGGCTGGCAGTTGAACGACAAACCGGCCAGCTACGAGCAGCTGCATTTGTCCATGCTCTGCGGCCTGTTGGGCAATCTGGGCTTTAAGCCGGAAGATGACGAGGCCTACCTCGGCGCCCGCGGCATCAAGTTTTACCGCCACCCCGGCGCCAAGCTCAGCAAAAAGCCAGGCCGTTGGATTGTGGCCGCTGAGTTGGTGGAAACCACGCGTCTGTTTGGTCGCGGTATTGCCAACATCGAGCCGCAGTGGGTCGAGCAGGTGGCCGGGCATCTTTTAAAGAAGCAGTTGCTGGACCCGCACTGGGAAAAGAAAGCCGCGCAAGTCACCGCGCTCGAGCGCGCTACGCTGTATGGGCTGGTCATTTACAACGGCCGGCGCGTCAACTTCGGCCGGGTCGACCCGGTGGGTGCGCGTGAAATCTTTATTCGTGAAGCGCTGGTGGCAGGCAACTGGGACAGCAAGCTGCCCTTTCTGGCGGCCAACCTCAAGCTCATCACGCAGGTGCAAGACCTTGAGCACAAGGCGCGCCGGCAAGATGTGTTGGTGGATGAGGAGCTGATCTACGCTTTTTACGACCAGCAATTGCCCACCGACATTTGCACGGGCGCCGGTTGCGAGCATTGGTACAAGGACGAAGTCAAAAAGCAGCCGCAATTGCTGCTGCTCTCGCGTGAAGAGCTGATGCGCCACGAGGCCGCCGGGATCACCACGCAGGCCTTTCCCAAGACGCTTCGGATGGGCGGGGTGGACTGCCTGGCCACCTACCTGCACGAGCCCGGCGATGCCAGAGACGGCGTGACGGTCGATGTGCCTTTGTTTGCCCTCAACCAGGTGAACGAAGAGCGCTGCGAATGGCTGGTGCCCGGCATGCTCAAGGACAAAATCCAGGCGCTCATCAAGACCCTTCACCAGCGCCCGCGCTCGCGCCTGGTGCCGTTGCCAGAGACTGCAGGGCGCATGGCGGCCGAGCTGCTGCAGCCCGAAAAGTGGGGCGTCGGCTCGCTCACCGACGCAGTGCTCAAGTGGGTGCGCGACGCCACCAGCCTTGACATCAAGCGCAACGACATGAAGCTCGACATGTTGCCGCCGCACCTTTTCATGAACTTCCGCGTGCTCGACGAGCACGGCCGTCAGCTCGGCACCGGCCGCAACCTGGGCGCGCTCAAGGGTGAGCTGGGCTCGCAAGCGCGCGGCGCGTTTCAGGCGCTGGCCGGGTTGAAAAATAAATTGGGGTCAGACCCCGGCGAGGGCTCAAGCAGATCGGGGTCAGATCCCGATTTGGCAAAGCCAAACTCGGGCACTGACCCCAATCCCCCCGGAACTGCGAGAAGGGCCGCGTCCCCAGCAGCCAACACACCACAACCCAAAGCCGCCGGCGAGCGCTACACCACCTGGTCCTTCGGCGAGTTGCCCGAGCTGATGGAGATCCGCAAAGGCAATCAGACGCTGATTGGCTTTCCCGCGCTGCTGGACTTGGACGACGCCGTCACCATCGAAGTCTTTGACGAACCCGACGTGGCCGCAGTCAAGCACCGCGCCGGCCTGCGCCGCCTGTTCTCGCTACAAATCAAAGACGCGCTCAAGTACCTAGAGAAAAACCTGCCCGACCTGCAAAAAATGGCCACCGCTTACATGCTGGTCGGCCGCGCCGCCGACAACTCAGGCGGTGGCACGCTCGAAGAACTCCGCACCCAGATCATCGAAGTCGCGCTCGACCGCGCTTTTTTGGTCGAGCCGCTACCGACGGGCGAAGCCGAGTTCAAAAAGCGCGTGGACGAAGGCCACACCCGACTGACGCTGATCGCCAGCGAAGTGGCGCGCCTGGCCGGCAGCATTTTGGTGGAGTTTGCTGCCGCCCAGCGCAAGATCAAAGACGCCAAAAACGCCACCGATGCAGCCGCCGACGCCGCGCAGCAATTGGCGCGCCTGGTGCCCAAACGCTTTTTGGCCACCACGCCGTACCCGCAACTGCAGCACTTTCCGCGCTACCTCAAGGCCATCACCCTGCGCCTGGACAAGTGGCGCACCGACCCCGCCCGCGACGCCACCCGCCTGACCGAGCTGCGCCCGCAAGAGCAACGCTTTTGGCGCTTAGTGGCCGAACGCAAAGGCACGATTGACGCCCGCATGCAGGAATACCGCTGGCTGCTGGAGGAGCTGCGCGTGAGCTTTTTTGCACAAGAGCTGAGGACGCCGCAGCCGGTGAGCGTGAAGCGGCTGGACAAGGCCTGGGGGCAGATCAACTCTTGAGACGGCAATGCATTCCTGCTTTCGCAGAAATGACGGACGGCAGGTGCCTTACGGCTTTAGAGTTTGGCCAGCCGACCCAGCGCCGCTTGCAGGGTGTCGTCTTTCTTGGCGAAGCAAAAGCGCACAACACGTTGGTCGAAGCCATTGCCGTAGAAAGCTGACATGGGAATGGCCGCCACGCCGATCTCGGTGGTCAGCCATTTGCAGAAGTCGGCTTCGCCCAAGTCGCTGACCTCGGAGATGTCCACGCATTGAAAGTAAGTGCCTTCGCTGGGCAGCAGCTTGAACTTGGTGGCGGCCAGGCCTTCGCGGAACAGGTCGCGCTTGCGTTGGTAGAAGGCTGGCAAGTCCAGATAAGCGGCGGGTTTGGCCATGTAGCTGGCCAGGGCGTGTTGCACCGGGGTGTTGACGGTGAAAACGTTGAACTGGTGCACCTTGCGGAACTCTGCCGTCAGCGTGGCGGGGGCGGCCACGTAGCCGACTTTCCAGCCGGTGACGTGGTAGGTTTTGCCGAAGCTGCTGACGATGAAGGCGCGCGCCGCCAGGCCGGGAAAGCGCACGGCGCTGTGGTGCATGGCGCCCAGGGCTGCGTCAAACACCATGTGTTCATAGACCTCGTCGCTGATGAGCAGCACGTCGGTGGGCGCCAGCAGGGTTTGCAGGCGCAGCATTTCGGCTTCGGTCCAGACGGTGGCGCTGGGGTTGTGTGGCGAATTGATGATGATGGCGCGGGTTTTGGGGCTGAGCGCGGCGGCGATCTTGTCGAAGTCAGGGCGGAAAGTGCCGGGGGTTAGCGGTACGCGCACGACGGTGCCGCCGGCCAGCTCAATGTTGGGCACGTAGCTGTCGTAGCAGGGCTCGAGCACGATCACTTCGTCACCCGGGTGGACGATAGCCAGAATGATGGTGATGATGGCTTGCGTAGCGCCGGCGGTGACGGTGATCTCAGTGGCCGGGTTGTAGCTGCGGCCGTGCAGGGTTTGAATTTTGGCGGCAATGGCTTCGCGCAGCTCAGGCACGCCGGTCATGGGCGGGTACTGGTTGAGGCCGCTTTGCATGGCAGCGGTCACAGCGTTGACCAGTGCCGGGTCGCATTCAAAGTCAGGGAAACCCTGGCCGAGGTTGACGGCGTTTTTTTCAGTGGCCAGTGCCGACATGACGGTGAAGATGGTGGTGCCGACATTGGGCAGCCGGCTTTGCAGGGCGGGGGTGTGCTGGCGCACGGCGGTCAGGGTGGGGCTCATGGTTGTCAAACTTCGTAGTCGTTGATGCGGCCAGTCATGGCCTTGGTGATGAGGTCACGGGTCAGCTTACCGCTTACCAGCTCGGCAAACTTATAGACGAAATTGCGCAGGTAGGCGCTGCGTTTGAAGGCGATACGCGCCACATTCATGCCAAAGAGCGGTTCGGCCGGCACGGTCACCAAGTCGGCGTTGGTGCCGTCGGCTTGCATGGCCATCTCGGCGACGATGCCCACGCCCAGGCCCAAGCGAACATAGGTTTTGATGACGTCAGAGTCGATGGCCTCAAGCGCAATGCGCGGGTGCAGACGCTTGGCGGCGAAGGCCTCGTCGATCTTTGTGCGGCCTGTGAAGGACGGGTGGTAAGTGATGAGAGGTTGACCGGCCAGCTCTTCCAGCGTGATGTTTTTTTGCTGAGCCAGCGGATGGTCGGCCGGCATGACCAGCATGTGCTGCCATTCGTAGCAGGGCAGGGTGACCAGCTCGTCGTACTGCGCCAGGGATTCGGTGGCGATGCCAATCTCGGCGACCTCGTCGATCAGCATGCGTGCCACCTGGTCGGGCGAGCCCTGGTGAAGGCTGACATTCACTTTGGGAAAGGCCTCGCGCAGGCGTGCAACCGGTTGGGGCAGCACGTAGCGGGCCTGGGTGTGGGTGGTGGCAATCGACAGTGTGCCGCTGTCTTGCGCTGAGTACTGCTCGCCGATGCGCTTGAGGTTGCCAACTTCCCGCATGATCAGTTCTATGCTTTGCAGCACGTGCTGGCCGGGCTCGGTCACGCGTTTGAGGCGTTTGCCGTGGCGCGCAAAGATTTCTACGCCCAATTCTTCTTCAAGCTCAATGATGGCTTTGGAAACGCCCGGTTGCGAGGTGTGCAGCGCTCGGGCTGTTTCTGTGAGGTTGAGGTTGCGGCGCACAGCCTCTTGGACAAAGCGAAACTGGTGAAGGTTCATATCAAATAATTACTTATGTTGCGCTTCATTATGACATTTTGGCCTTAAAAATTAGGGCTGCGCTTGACTTGGCTACAGGCCGAGCGGGGCCTCAAGTCCGGTGATCAGGCCAGCGCAATGTCAACCAGAAGTGCAGTGAGTTGGGCCGACTCGCCTGCGGTGGCCAACAACTCAAGCCTGACCTGCGGGTGTTTGCTGCGAATTTCCTCGACAATCAGTGGCAGGTCTTCACGAGCGTGCTTACCAACGCCCAGAAACAAGGGAAAAACGCGGATGTGCCTGGCCCCAGCG
>Ga0214921_10006977_pt1 | contig 15226 bp, 13 predicted proteins | sample LL1505_MetaG_FD_177992 | JGI IMG/M metagenome (GOLD analysis project Ga0214921, IMG submission 177992) | Freshwater microbial communities from Lake Lanier, Atlanta, Georgia, United States - LL-1505 | ecosystem: Environmental > Aquatic > Freshwater > Lake | place: USA: Georgia | collected... | reverse complement strand
CTTAAAAGATTCAATTTACGTAAAAGTATTATGAATACTTATAAAATAATTGAAGAATTACATTAAATGAAAATTAGAATTTTATCTTTTAAAAAAGTTAATTTTTTTGAGGCTGATTATAATTACATTATTAGACTTTTAACTAAAAAGGGTGGTTTTTTAGTAATGCCAGCAGCCTCTTCTTTAGTAAAAATTAATAGTCACAGCCAATATAAAAGAGCATTGCAACAATCTACAGCCGCATTATTTGATAGTGGTTTTTTTTGTATAATATTATTAACAATAAAATTTATTTTTTTTAAAAAATTTTCCGGATATAAATTTATTAGTTTTTTTTTGGATGATAAAAATCTAAAGTGCAAAACAATTTTATGCTTAGATCCTTCAATTAAATCTGCGAATATTAATAATTTATTTCTTAGATCAAAAAAATTTAAATTTATAAAAAATTATATTTGTCCAAAATATAGTATTAATAATATTAGAGATAAAGAATTATTAAATATAATTAATAAATATAAACCCCAAATTATACTTTCTAATATTGGAGGTGGTGTCCAAGAGATATTGGCTTCCTATATTAATAAAAATATATATTACAAGCCAATGATAATTTGCAGTGGAGCAGCATTATCCTTCTTCACAGGTGAGCAGGCAAATATTACATATCTAGTTGATAAATATTATTTAGGTTGGCTAAAAAGATTATTTTTTAATCCAAAAATATATTATAAAAGAATTTTAAGTTCTGTTCCTTTAATATATATGATTATTCAAACTAAAATAAATATTTCATATAAATAATTTTTTTTTGTAGTTAATTTCATTAATAAAAAAACAAATAATAAAAAATAAAAAATCTATTGAGTATATTCCATAAGAATTTTCAAGAGTGCCTCGTTGTAAAAAAAGGGGTACTAGAAAAGCTGATATTAAGGCCAGTGAATCATAATTTTTTTTTAAAAACAAAAAATTAATTATGATCATAAGAGATACCCACGCTCCTCTTAAGGAGATTAAAATTATTAATAGCGCTGAAATCAGACCGCCGCAAATTAATGAATAAAGATAAACATTATGAGTTGATTCATTGATTAATTTTCTGTCAGATTGAAAACCATAACCTATAAGAATATTTTTTTTAGATATTTCAATAGTCTTGCGCCATATATCAAATCTACTAGATGAGAAATTTTCATCACTTTCTCTAATTATTGAATTTTTGGCAATATTTTTAGATTTATCAAATAAATTAAAATTTTTCTCAGAGTTATAATGATTATCATAATATTTTAAATATTGAGCGTCGCTTGTATTTTGAAAAGCATAATAATTATAAATATTAGTTAATATTATAGGCGTAATGATTAAGAAAAAAATAAATTTTCTATTTATTAAACTTTTTCTATTAAAATAAATCAAGGTAAGCAAAATTGTAAAGATTAAAAATATAAAATTCATAGTTCTTGATTGAAATAACAATCCAATAGTTCCTATAATAATTGCAAAAAAGCATGCTGAACTTTTAACGTAAAATTTTCTTCTATCAGTAACTAAATAACAAGAAAGAGAAATATATATAATTATTGCCATTCTACTAAGACCAGAGGAGCGAGGAGATATTTCGTTAGTAATAGAAAAAAAATTAGGGTCTGAAATTCCATATAAATGAATAACTTTTTTTAATAAAATCATACTAATTACGATTTTTAAAAAATAATAAGAAAAAATAGAAAATAATAATAGTAAAGATAGTAATAAAAAAAATTTTAGTTGATCAGAATCATTTTGAAATACAAATATATATAAAATAGGAACGACCATAAGAAGTCCCCAGTAAATATTTAAGAATGAATTGATATTTACATTCCATAACGTAAAAAAAATTAATAAAAAAAAGTAAGTAATAAATAGATAAAAATTTACATTTATTTTTTGAAAAAAAATTATTTTATAATTAAAATTATAAATAAAAAAAAATAAAATCAAAACTAATGGACTTGCAATTCTTAATAACTGTGTGGAATTCATATTATTGATTTCCTCTGGATTAAGGTTTAGAGCAGCAAAACATAGAAGCCAGAAAAATCCTAAATAAATTTTTTTTTTAGATTCTGTTAATTTTTTTTTATATATATTGCCTAAAATATTCTTCATAATTATTTTTTTTTAAAAAATTTTTCATATTTAACTTTTTAGGATTATTAACATGGTTAACTATAAATTTTAAAGATTTAAAGTTATTATTAAAATCAATAGCTAACATCTTATTGTATTTTATTTGGGTATTAAAAATTTTTAATCTTTTGTCAAAAAAAATGTAAACATCTCTTGAAATAGAATCTAATAAAAATAAGGTATATAAATTTTCCAAGCTACCAAAGGTATACTTAGTTTTTGCTAATAATGCTTTTATTTTGTCTCTGCTTATATAGCCCATATTACGAACATTTTTTAAATTTATCGGATCCCCAACAACAATAATTTTATAATTTTGATTAAGTGTATTTTTAATAAAATATTCAATCAAAGAGCTGTTTTTATTACTATGCAGCCTATGATAAAATAAAAAATCAATATTTTTTTTATATTTGCTTTGAAAAAAACCTGAAAATATTTTCAAAGCGTAGTTAAAATAACATCTCTTTAGAAGTTTTTTTTTTATACTAGATTTTAATAATTCCGTTGATAGTAAAATTTTTTTATACTTAAAAAAAATAATAAAAAAGCTGATGTAATTAAATATGTTTAACAAAAATCCTCTTCGCAAAGTATTTAATAATGAATATTTATTATAAAGGATTGATCCGGTAATTGGTCCAAGAATTGTTTTTGGAGGCAGAATTAAAAAAATTAAAAAATTCCAAATTGGTAAGTAGTTAATGTACATAGTTTTTTGACCTCGGTAATAATATTTCCAAAGTAGAATAGCACCCAAGAAATTTAAAAAATATTTATTATAAAATGTATGATAATTACTTTTATTTTTATTGATATTTATTAAAATATAATTTTTATATTTTTTTTGAATATCAGAAAGAAATTGATTCGCTAATACTCCTTCACCAGTATTATCACGCAAATCAGAAGCCCAATAATATATATTTAATTTTTCTTTCAATTAATTTTTCTTAATTTTGTTAATAAAAAAAATATTGCAAAATACTTTGTGACGCTAAAAGCAAAAACAAAATAAAAATTTTGAATTAAAAAACTATAAATTAATATTGGCATTACACTGATGATTATATAAGTTGCAAAAACGTATTTTTCTTTTATTAAGTTGGCTATTAAATGATGAAGATGTTTATTATCACCTAAAAAAGGAGAGTTTCCCGAATATATTCTTTGTATAGTCAATCTGATCATGTCTATACCTGGTAAAAAAAGTAAAAAAAAAATTTCATCACAAAAAATATTATTTTTTTTATATTCCTGAATTAAAATTAAACTAATAATAATTGCGTATAGATTTGCACCGGAATTTCCTAAAAATATTTTTTTTTTAATATTAAAATATAGAATAATTATTAAAGATATTAAAATTGATTGGTAATAAAAGTTTATGTAATTTTCAGATTTAATTATTACAAAAATAATCCAAAAAATACCCAAAGATGGAGCAACACCATTTATGCCATCTGAAAAATTAAAGGCATTATACAATGCAAAAATTGAAAAAATTGAAAAAAAAATAGCAAACTGCCCTAAATTAATTGCGAGACTTAAATTTTTAAAATTAATTTGGTTTATTATTAGCTCATTTGATATCGATATAGAGATAAGTAGAGTAATAAGTAAAATTAAACTTTTTTTATTTGCTGTTAATGATTTTTGATCATCTATCAATCCTACAAAAAAAAAAATTATAAAAATGGTAAGTGTAGTGATTAAATTTTTATAGACCATCGGATATATAGTGAAATTTAAAAGCAAAGCAGGAAGCACATAAGAAAATAAAACTAAGCCTCCTAATCGAGGCGTTGGCAATTGATGTATTTTTAAACTGCTATCAGGGTAGTCTATAATGAGAAAATAAGATGAGATTTTGTCTTTGAAAAAAATTATTAAAAGAGCAAAACTTATTAAAATAATATGGGAAAGAGTAAGAATGATAAATAAATTATTATTTGTAAAATTATTTATCATTATTTATCCTTGGAAAAAAAATAAAAGTGATTACTTTTATTAAAAAAGCTTTTTTTATAATGCTCTAATTTTTCTATTTTGACTAAGCATTTATTTTTAATTTTTTTTTTATAATTTATAAAATAATTCATGTTGTCTATATTCTCAAACTTTTCTTGAAAACTGATAATAGAGTTATTAAAGTTTGTAATTTTATATAAAATATTATCTCTTAATTTTTTTGGCATTTCAGAAATAGACCAGTTTGCAATAAAAAGAGAAGATTTATTTTTGGCTATGCTATTATTAAATTTTTCAATCATAATTAGGTTGTTTATTAAGCAAACTTTCCCAGTTTCAATTTTATTCATTACAACGGGAATTTTATTCATCTGCAAATAGTAATATTGTAAAAAATTAACTTCTATTGTGTCAAAAATTACATATGTGCAATTGTTGTTAATTTTTTTAAAAATTTGGGCCATACACCCATAGCCCCCTCCAATTTCAAGTATATATTTTTTCTCGAACAAATTAATATGTGAATAGTCAAAATACTTTTTGAGGTGATAAACCTGCCTAATTCTGTTGCCGCTACTTTTTGGATATAAAAAATATCTCACAGGGTCGCCAACTCCGTTTTCCATCAAAAGTTTTTTCCATAGAGGCCATTTATCTTTATCTCTTTGAAGTTCACGAAGTTCATTGAATATAAATAATCTATTGTGGACAAAAAAAATATTTTGAACATATGTATTTCTTAAAAAATTAATAGTTTTATTGTTCATAATCAAATCATGAACTTTTTTGCTAAAAATTTTATGAGTTTTGAGTTTTGATGATTTGCTAAGATTAAATTCTTTTAGTTCTGTTCTTAAATTTTCCGATATAATTTTGTGATTTATTTTCAAATCATTTAAATTATTTTTAGAATAAAAAGACAATAAAGAAGAACAGTATCTTAAAATTTTATTAATCATTTTGAAATTCTCTTAATAAAATTTGAAATTTCTTAACTATTTCCTTCATACTATAAATAGCTATGTATCGTTTTTTATTTTGCTCTGAATTTTTTTTATAAAGCTGATTATTTTTTAATACATTTATTGTATATTTTAATAAAATATTTTTATTTCTATGCACCAAAGGACTATGATGTATTTTTCTTTTATAATTAATTCCTTCAATTCCTTTTGGGGTAGATATAACAGGAACACCAAGTATGAGAGCTTCAATTATTTTTATTCTTGTTCCATATCCTTCGTAAATTGGAGTTAGAACTAATTGTGAATTTTTAAGAAGTTTAATTAAATAATCCTTTTGTATTATACCTAAATCAATAAGCCAGTTATGTTTTAAATTATAACCACCTCCAGTTAATACTAATTTTAAATCAGGAAACTTTTTAATTAAATTAGGCATGAAATAATTGTTTAACAAATCTATGGCCTTTTTATTTGGTCTGTATAGATAAGAGCCGCTATAAAATATATATTTTTTTGGTAATAATATTTTTTGCTTTTTATCTTTTAATTTTTTTAAGTAAATTCCATTTGGAAAAATAATTGTTTTTTTATTATAAAGCTTTTTTATTTTTATATTTTCAGTTGTCGAGACAGATGTTGAAATATGTACGTTATTAAAAATATAACGTTCCATTATTTTAGTTATAAAAGTGATAAAAAAATTTGAATTTTTTTTTCTTATTTCATATTCAATGCTGTGAGAATGGTAAATAAAAAATGTTTTTGGTAACCATATTTTAAAAATAATATAAAAAATAAATGAATAACCAATCCAGCTCGGTCCTTCAATTATTACATTAGATTTTTTACTATTTAAAAGGTATTTTTTAACCTCATGTGCTAATGGAATAATCTTAAATATCTTATATATAGGCGTTTCTTTTGTAATATAATTAGTATGAACTTTTTGATTGTTAATTCTTTTTAGATGTGAAATTTGAAAAATTTTCTTTTTACCAATCCATGATTCAAAAAAGCTGGAACTTACCTCTGAAGAACCCATGTTTGATGGATAAACTGTATAAAAAGCAACAAAAGCTGTTTTATTCATTTCTAAAAATTTTAAAAATTTGCATTAACCGAATAAAGTAAAAAAAATATTAAAATTAAAATAACTAGATATGAATGTTTAATTATTATTATTTCTTTTGATAGTCGAATTGACCTAAAAATAAATAAAGCAATCTCTTTAATTAGAACTACAATAGCAACAATAAATAAATTTTTATTCACAACAGCAATATATAAACTAATAAAAAAAATTGGGTAAAAAAATAATTCTATTTTAGAATTTTTTTTAATAGCACCACTTCCTTCATAGTAGCTAATAATCAGATGAGATAAACAAGACACCCAAGAAACAATAGAAAATATTTTTGCTAGGGTTATAATTTGGACATTAGAGTTCTTTCCTAGCCAAATTTCAAAAAAAATATTAAAAAAATTAAAAAGTAAAAAAATGAATAAAGGGATAACAAATATAAAGATTCTTAATGATATTAAAAATTCTTTTGTTATAAAGTTATTTTTTTTTTTAATAGCCAAAGTAGGTAGCAACACTGCTGAAATTCCTTTTGAAACTATACTTAATTTTCCAGTAAGTTGTTGTGGAATTGAATAAATAGCAAGCGCCACCGGACCTATGTAAACTTTAACTAGATATTTATCTAGAAAGTCATATGCAATATTAAGTAAACTAGAAATTGAAAACCATTTTTGATTTGGGTGATAGAAAAATGAGGATGAATTGTTAAAAAAAAATTTTAAAGATTTGTGTTTAAATAAATAAAAAGCACCAATAACAATAACACTGGATTTAATTACTAAAGAAGCAAAAAATATATTTTTATAATCAGTAAAGCAATACATCAATAAAAATGGAGGAAGGCTTAATGATAGTCCATAAAAAAATAAATTAATTATCATTAACCCAAAAAATAATCTTTTCCCTTGAAAAATTCCTTCAATAGTTACAAATATAATAGTAATGATAATACTTGCTGTTGTTAAAAAAAAGACATTACGAGAGATAAATAAAAAAAACTCATTACTTATAAAAAATAAAAATAGTACTGATAAAATTATTAATGAATTCATAATTGTTTTTTTCAACAAAATTAGAGCTGTCGTATCCTTTTTTTTATTTTGTGGAATTATTGTTGCAGCAATTTTTCCTAAACCAAAATTAAGCACCGGTGCTATAAAGCTTATAAAATGCAGAAAAATATAATTTCCATATTCCTCTTCGCCTCCATATTTTAGGTAAATAGGTATAGATAAAAAAGATAATAAAATTGAAACGAAACCTGGTAGGCTGGAAAAAAATGAATTTAAAAAAAATTTTTTACTCACTTTGTTTTTTATGTTAAAAAAGTATTAAGTTAAAAGAAATTAGCAATTAATTTTTTATAATTATAACAAAAGTTTATATACCCCCTATTGCATTCAATTAAAATTATGTATTTATCTTAAATCACTTTAAATTATGAAATTATTATGGTCGACTTCATTTAGATCCTTTGGAAAATCAAGCAATAACGATAACATTCAAAAAAACTTTATTTCTTCTCTGGCTTTAATAAATCTTGACCTAACTATTTTTGTTACACAGTTTGGGGAGTTTGGTGTTGAAAATGAAATAAAAAAGAGTCAGTTAAAATATATATATAAGAATTCTAAAGATAAAATTCCTGAGAAAAAAAAATATTCTAATAAGTATATGCTTAAATATTCTTTACAGGAATTTTTAAAAGGGGATTATGACTATTATATTCATTCGACAGCAGATTTAATTTTACCATTTAGAATAATTGAAAACTTAAAAAAATTTAAAAATAATAATATATTATTTTTTGTTTTTCCTAATACATTGGTAGTTAATGGGAAAATTATTGACCCTAGCACTCCTCTTTTTGGTATTGATATTTTTATTTTTAAAATAGATAAAATAAAAGCTAGAATTTTTTTAGATTTAGTTGAAGGTTGGGAGCAATATGATTGGGGCATAATCGATAATTTTTTAATCTCAGTTGCAGATAAAATGAACCTGGAGTTTGTAAATCTTTATAAAAATTCAAATGTAATAAAATTTGAAAACGATTTTTCAAGTTTTAACGAAGATCTCTCTTGGCAAAGAGATTCATGGAATGAAAATAAAGTATATTTTATAAATTTTTTAAAAAAAAATAAAATTTCAACTTTATATGCAAATGCATCTTACTATTATTTAGTATATAAATTTTTTAGGATAAAAGATTTAAATTGGAATCTTGCTGTATGTTATATTAAATTATTTTTTTATGGTTTATTGAGTTTATTTGCAAAAATGTTAAGTTCTTTTAAATATAAAAAATAAATTATTATTTATGAAGACTAATTCTTTAAAAAAAAAATACTTAGTTTGTGGGGCAGGAGGATTTATTGGAGGTCATTTAGCTCAAAACCTTCAAAATGACGGTCATGAAGTTATTTGTGCAGATAGTAAGCCCCACGAGTATTGGTTTCAACTTAATGAAAATAATAAGAATTATTCTTTAGATCTTAAGGAATATGAAAATTGTTTAAAGGTAACGGATGGAGTTGATTACATATATAATATGGCTTGCAATATGGGCGGAATGGGTTTTATTGAAAACAATAAAGCAGAATGCATGTTATCAGTTCTAATTAATACTAATTTATTAAGGGCTTGTCTTGTAAATAAAATAAAAAAATATTTTTTTTCATCAAGCGCATGCGTTTATAACACAACTAAGCAAAATACTATTTTTATTCCAGGCCTGAAAGAAGAGGATGCCTACCCCGCATATCCAGAAGATGGATATGGATGGGAGAAGTTATTTAGTGAAAGAATGTGTAGACATTTTACAGAAGATTTTGGATTAGAAACTAGAGTTGCAAGATATCATAATGTTTATGGACCACTTGGAACTTATGATGGGGGGCGAGAAAAAGCACCTGCAGCTTTATGTAGAAAAGTTATTGAAGCAAAATTAAATAAAAGAAATAGCATTGATGTTTGGGGAGATGGAAAACAAACTAGGAGTTTTATGTTTATAAAAGATTGCATTATTGGAACTAAAATGATTTTTGAGAGCAGCCAAAGATCAGTTTTAAACGTTGGAAGTGAAGAGCAGGTATCCATCAATCAAATGATAGAGTTAATTGAAGAAATTAGTGATTATAAAGTAAATAAAAACTATCAACTTGATAAACCAAAAGGGGTAAGAGGAAGATCGAGCAACAATGATTTAATAAAGAAAACGATAGGCTGGGATTCTAACATTACTTTAAAAGAAGGTTTAAAAGAGACATATAATTGGATTTATACACAAATGACGTCTGGCTCGAATAATAGTAAATTTTCTAGGAAGTATTAGCTATATCATTTAATGAAATATAATTACCAAAAATTTTTTTTTGATAAAATTCCCTTTTATTTAACTTTTTTACTACCCGCCTTTATAGTTTCGGGTCCATTTTTATCAGACCTAGCTATCTCAATTTGTGCAATAATTTTTTTAATTAACTCCTATAAAAATAAGTTAATATTTTATTATAAAAATATTTTTTTTTATATTTTTATTAGTTTCTATATTTGTTTAAATTTATCTGCTTTACTTTCTTCTAATATTATTTTTTCACTCAAAACTTCATTGCCTTATATACGTTTTGGTATTTTCGCATTATCAACTTGGTATCTTTTAAATATTAATAATAATTTATTAAAATATTTTTTTTATTGTTTTTTATTTGTATTTTTATTTTTAGAAATTGATGGAATTTATCAATACATAAATAAAAAAAATTTGTTCGATTATCCCTTAATGCAAGGAAGGGTTAGCTCTCTTTTTGGAAATGAGCTAATATTAGGAAGTTTTTTATCAAGAAATTACTCTTTGTTTTTAGGATTATTTTTATTTTTTTTAGAAAAAAAAAATTTAACAAAAAAAATTAAAGTAATTTCATACATAGTTATCATTTTTCTTCCTGTTTTAGTTTTTATGTCTGGAGAAAGAAGCTCACTTTTTTATACTCTTTTAGCAATAATTTATATTTTCATATTCTTACCTAAAAAAAATATTTTTATTTTATTTTTATCTTCCTTTTTTTTAATTAGTATAGGAGTTGTTTCGCTTGAACGTTTTTCAGAAAGAATAATTGCTCAAACAATAATTCAATTAACTTTTGAACAAGAAAAAAATAAAAGACTAAATTTATTTTCCATAACACACGAAGAGCATTATAGATCTGCTTTTAAAATTTTTAAAGATAATGTACTTTTTGGTGCGGGACCAAAATCTTTTAGACTTAAATGTTCAGAAGAAAAATACTTAATTTCTAAAACATCATGTGTTTCACATCCTCATAACACTTATATCCAATTATTAAGCGAAACCGGGATAGTAGGTTTCTTTTTTATTTTTTCTATATTTGTAATTTTATGTGTAAATTCTATCAAAATTATTTATAGTAAATATTTTGCAGGTAATCGTATAAGCTCTCTACAAATTTGTTTATTTGCAAGTTTTCTTATAACTTTATGGCCCATAATTCCCTCCGGCAATTTTTTTACTAATTGGCTTAATGTAGTTTATTATTTGCCAGTTGGGTTTTTTTTATGGGTTTTTCAAAAAAAGTCTTAAATTAACAAATATTCTATTAATTAAAAAAAATATTTTATATTCTATATAGTTTTTAATTTAGTAAATTTCTTTTTTTAAGGAGACATATCAATTATGAAAGATAAAAAACTTATAATTTTTTTAATTCTTTTTTCCCCAATTATATCCTGGATAACTCTTTCTTTAATTTTTGGAAAAATCAATAGAAAATTTGATGAATTAGCATTAGGGAAGGAAAATGTAATTGTAATTAATATAATTCAGAATCAAGAATTTTTATGTTCATCAGCTGATAATATTTTTAATTGTATAGAATTTTTAAGAAGCAAAGATTTTAAAAAAAAAATTTTATGGATTGGTAACTCCCAATTGAATGCTGTTAATCAAGGTACTTTTAATTCTAAAATAGCCCCTTATTTAGTAAGTGAATATTTTTATAGAAAAAATATTGGAGTTATTGTTTTTGCTGCACCTAATATATCATTCCAAGAATATTCTGAGGTTATTAAATACTTATTAAGTAATATTGATCTTGATTATATTATATTACCGCTTGTTTTTGATGATACGCGTGAAAACGATATAAGAAATAATCTTATTACTAAAAAACAAGATTTAATTTTAGATAAAATAACTCTGCAGGAAATAACTGAAAAAAAGATTATAAATTTTTTAGATAAGAATATTAATTGGATTCAAATTAGATCTCAAACACAGGGATTTATTTACGAATTTTTATATAGATTTAGAAATTATGTTTTCAATATAAGTCCTGTGACTGTTAGAAAATCTATAGAACCAATTTACGAAAAAAATATAAATTCTTTAAATGAAGTTTTGAAAAAATTAAAAAATAATAAAATAGAAACTATCTTGTATGTCGCGCCTATTAGAAACGATATTAAGATTCCTTATGATCTTCAAGAGTATTCTCAATTCAAAAATAAAGTAGAAAATTTAGCTAAAGATTTTTCTGCTAATTTTTATAATTTAGAAAATATTATCCCGGGAAATTTTTGGGGCACAAAAATTGGAACAAAATTAGGAGTTGAGAATGAGTATGATTTTATGCATTTTAAAGAAGAAGGTCACTCAATTCTTGCAAATGAAATGATTACAATTTTAGAAAATATTATTAAATGATTTTTAACTCTTTAACTTATTTAATTTTTTTAACCATTGTCCTCTATGGGTATTGGAAATTAAATAGAAAAAATAGACTTTATTTAATTTTTATATCTAGTCTTCTGTTTTATAGTTTTTGGAGAATAGAATTCACATTTTTAATTCTATTTTCAGTTTTAGTAGATTATTATGCCTCTATTTGGATTTATTCAGAAACTTCTAAATTAAAAAGAAAATTTCTTTTATTTTTTAGTCTTAGCATTAATTTTACTCTTCTAGCTTTTTTTAAATATTATTATTTTATTTCTGATAACGTAAATTATTTATTTAAAATTTTTGGTTTTGATTTAGGTTTACCCGTATTAAATATTATTTTACCAATCGGTATTAGCTTTTATACTTTTCAGTCAGTTAGTTATACAATTGATGTATTTCGAAAAAATATTAAACCTGAAAAAGAATTTATTTTATTTTGTAATTATGTGATTTTTTTCCCACAACTTGTTGCCGGACCAATTCTTCGAGCAAAAGAAATCATTTGGCAGTTATCAAAAAAACCTGTCTTTAAAATTGAGAATTTATATCATGGTCTTAAAAGAGTTGTTTTTGGCTTGTTCTTGAAAGTTGTTATTGCTGACAATTTGGCACCAATAGTAGATCAGTCTTTTCTAACCGAAACGAAATATCTGTCTGGTATAGACGTTTTTACAATTTCATATTTATTTGGTTTTCAAATATATTTTGATTTTTCAGCATACTCTCATATAGCAATTGGCACAGCTTTATTAATGGGTATAAAATTCCCCGAAAACTTTAATTTTCCCTATCATAGCTTATCACCAAAAGAATTTTGGACCAGATGGCACATCACGCTTTCAAGTTGGGTGAGAGATTATCTTTATTTCCCTTTAACAGGCATTAAAAGTGATAATATTTCAACTAAGGGGTTTAAAGTAATTGTTGATAAAAAAGATCTTGCTTATAAATATATTTTTGTATTGTTGCTTACATGGTCATTAATGGGTTTTTGGCATGGAGCAGATTGGAAGTTTATAATTTGGGGTTTGATTCACGCTGTAATTATTATTTTTTATAGATTTTTTAATAAAATTTTATTCCTTAAAAATAATAAATTTTTTAAATTTATTAGTTGGGCTATTACACTGCAGTTAATTATGCTTAGCTGGATACCATTTAGAGCAAAACATTACTCTGATGCTTTTAATATATGGAATAGATTATTTGATTTTAATAATTGGTTTCAGCTTTCATTGAAAGAAAATACTTACATAATTATTTTTTTAATAACTTTAATTTATTTAATTGTTCCTTTTTTTGTCAAATTTTATAATAAAATTTTATTAAAGAGATATTTTATTAGATTTAATTTTGAAGTTTTGTTCTTATTTTTTATTATAACTATGATTATAATATTTTTTAAAGTAATTGATCAATTTATTTACTTTCAGTTTTAATTTATAAAAAAAATAGTGACTATAGGTATTTTATTATTTTTGCTTAATATGCTTATATAATTTATTCAGATGTTTATTTGTCATAATTGATTTAAAGGCGATCAAAAATAAAACTATATTTAACATGAAATTAAAAAATATAAAATATTTTGCATATCTTATTGTTTCAATTATTGAACAGGGCAAAATAAATAAAAAATAAAAAATTATGATAGATAAAATTATTTTGGATTTAAAATTAATTTTCTCAAACAACAATAGTATTGCTGGGAAAATAAAAATATAATCATAATTTAAGTGTTTTAAGCTCATTAATGTCAAAATACTTAATATAACAAGATCAAAAACTTTCGATCTTCTTGAGTTAAAATAAATAAAACATTTTAATATAAAAAAAATTAATAGAACAATTATTATATTGAACGGAAATCTAGGATGGTTTCCAAGAAATGATAATAAATCACCCGCCCCAATGGCTTGGGTTTTCCAACCCATGAGAATTGGATTTTTTAACGCACTAACAACACTTATATCAAAATAAATTGAATAAAATAATACAGCTGCAATATTTGCGGCTAATAAAAATAGTAGCATTGTAAATTTTTTTTGAAAAAATAAATAAAAACTAACAATAGGAGCAAAAGTATATTTTCCAGTTGCTATTAAAATTCCAGTAAATTTAAATAATTTATTATTTGAGTTAAAAAACAATAAAAAACCCCATAAACAAAATATGGTGTACTGACCGTTTTTTAAGCAAAGAATTAAAGCTGGCGAGAATAGAAATACGCAATAAAAAAATATTAAATTTTTTTTTTTAGGCAAAAATTTTTTTAATTGCTTATAAACAGAAAACAATAAAATTAAGTTTATAAATAAATAAAATATTTTTGATAAATTGTAATTTAATAGACCAAAAGGAGTAAAAATAATTGAATGTAGTATACTGTAGTTGGGTGCAGGATGCCCTGAAGGGTAAGGCGCTGGCACTCCATTAAAAAATTGATCGAAAACATTTATCTTTTTTATAATTGCATATGATGGATACCAAAAAAAATCGTGAAAAGTATTGCCAACCTCAAGATAATAATCATAAAATTCATAAATAAATAATTTTGAATAGTTACTTAAGTATAGAAAATGACATGCTAGAATTACTACAATAATTACATAATCATAATTTTTTTTCATTTTAAATTTATTTTATAATTAACTTATTTATATAGTGTAACTACAATTTTATTATTTTAATTTAAAAAAAAGCTAAAATATAAAAGAACAATATTTTTAATAATGAATATATCAATAAATTAGATTTTTTTATTAGTATTCAGGGTGTTGTCATTTTTATTAATGTGCAATGTGTTTAGAATTTAAAATCATTTAACCCGAGAAATTAATATAATTTTAAAGTCTTCAATTAGTGTTTGGTTTATTATTTTAAAATTCTGATTATTAAAAACACATTTTTTATCATTTTGTATATTTTTGTAAGAACCAACATGCATTCTAGGATGATTTAAGCATATAAAGAATAGTGTATCATATAACTGTATATTTTCTTTTTTTACGTAATTAAGTACAGAATTTAAACTTTTAAGATTATTAAAATAATTTTCATATAAAATTCCCTCATCAACGAAATAATTATTTGTTATTTTTGTATTTATATTATTAATTAAAAAATTAATACTTGGACGTTGAATTTGATATTTGTCTAACAAGACAAGAGTATTAAAAACTGTTGCTATTAAATAAAAATTTCTAAACTTATAAAATTTATTTTCTTCGAAGAAGTTTGCAATTAAAACTATAATACTTGGTAATAAATATACAAAATATCTAGGCA
>Ga0214921_10006976_pt1 | contig 15226 bp, 12 predicted proteins | sample LL1505_MetaG_FD_177992 | JGI IMG/M metagenome (GOLD analysis project Ga0214921, IMG submission 177992) | Freshwater microbial communities from Lake Lanier, Atlanta, Georgia, United States - LL-1505 | ecosystem: Environmental > Aquatic > Freshwater > Lake | place: USA: Georgia | collected... | reverse complement strand
CTGCTACGTGCCGCCCGCCGATGCGCCCGCGCCGGCCATGCCCGCGGCCGATGCGCCGGTGACGTTCGGGTCGTTCAACCTCTCGGGCAAGGTGGGCGTGGACGCGCTGCGGCTGTGGCGGGGCGCGCTCGACGCGGTGCCCGGCTCGCGCCTCCTCCTGAAGGCGCGCTCGCTCGGCGAACCGGCGGCGCGCGAGAGCATGCTGGAGCGGATCCGCGCCGCGGGGATCGATGAATCGCGCGTGGAGATCCTGGCATTCGTCAAGGGCATCGCGGAGCACCTGGAGCTCTACGCGCGCGTGCACGTGGCGCTTGACCCCACGCCGTATGCCGGCACCACCACCACGTGCGAGGCGCTGTGGATGGGCGTGCCCGTGGTCACGTTTCCCGGCGAGCGGCACGCGTCGCGCGTGAGCGCCAGCCTGCTGCATGCTGCGGGATTCGGCGAGCTGGTGGCGAAGGACGCCGCGGACTTCGCGCGCATCGCCGCGCGCTGCGCGACCGATCGCGCGTGGGGCGAGGAGTTCCGGGCGAACGCGCGCGCGCGCATGCAGGCATCCGCGCTGATGGATTCGAAGGCGTATGCGGCGCGATTCTTCGGCGCGCTGCGCGAGAGTTGGCGCGTGCGCTGCGCGCAGGCGGGCTGAGTTTGCGAGCGGCTTGACATCCGCTGAGATTCCGCTAGCATCACGGTCTGCGGGGTAGAGCAGCCTGGTAGCTCGTCGGGCTCATAACCCGGAGGTCACTGGTTCAAATCCAGTCCCCGCTATTCAGATCGGCCCCGGTTCGCCGGGGCCGATCGCTTTTTGTTGCGTTCTGCCGCTCCATCCGTCATCATGGAGATGAATCGCATGGGCAACTACTCCAACCATCTCCCGGAGGCCGTATCCGATCACGCGGCCGAGATCCGTTCTGCGTGCTCGCGGCATTCGGTGTCGTCGCTCGCGATCGTCGGATCTGCGGCGCGTGCCGACTTCGACCCTGCGCGCAGCGATATCGACGTCCTGGTGGATTTCATGGACGCTGACATCAACTACTTCCGGGCATTCATGGGGCTTCGGAACGAGCTCACGTCGATCCTCGGCCGCAAGGTCGACGTGATCACGCGGCGTGGAATCCGAAACCCTTTGCTGCTGCGGTCGCTCGAGCAGGACGCCATCCAGCTGTTCCCAGCGCATGCAGCGTGATGCCCGAACCATGCTCCTTGACGCGATCGCGTCGGGTGAGCGCATCGAATCGTGGACGCGCACCATGTCGCGCGAGGCATTCTTCGAAGATCGGCGAACCCAAGCGGCGGTCGAGCGCGAGTTCGAGATCATCGGCGAGGCGCTGACGCGACTGCGGCGGGAGTTTCCTGCAGTTGCGTCGGAAGTGCCGGAACTGCGCGAGGTGATCGACTTCCGGAACCTGCTGTCCCACGGCTATGACTCTGTCGATCTGCGCGTCGTCTGGAGCCTCGCGCAGCACGAGTTGCCGACGCTCATGTTGGCGCTTCGCCGGATCGTCGCCAGCATGGGATGACCGGGGCGGCCCGGTATTCATAACCTGGCGGTCGGGTGTTCGAATCCGGGTCCCTCTACTTCAAGAGGCGCGCGCGAAACTGGCGCGCCCGACGGTTCAGAGTGAACGCCCTGGCCTCCCGGCCGGGGCGTTCGCGTTTTGCGGCGTGCGTGCGCGCTTTTGCGACGAGGGGTTGCGTGCGCAGCGGTCTCTCGGGGTGGGCCAGGGGCGGGGTGCCGCCGGTGCGCTGGCCGACCGTCGCGGCGACCTCGACAAGACTCTCGGGACGCGCGCGGTCTGCGCGTCCACGCGGCGCCGGATGAGGAGTGGACTAAGAACAAATCGCAATGAAATTCCGAAGTGGCACTTGCCGCAGGCTGCAACATCGGATATCCCTTACGATGACGGGGTAGGACCATTGTGGTCAAATTCAGGAGAAATTTCTCAATCCGAGGGGATTAAATGATTCACCAGCGCGGAATCATCACTTTTAAGGCAATCACTATTGTGTTTGTCTCATTGTGGGCAGTCGGGGCATTTGTAAGCACCGACCCACGGGCGGTAGGCGGAGCGTCTGGGTGCCCGGGATGCTCAACAAAACTCGCGGTGAGCTGCTCGTCTACCGAAGAGGGACTTTGCTTAGAAACCTACCAAGCGTGCAATGATCAAAATAAAACTGGTAAAGGACGTTGCTGCACCGACGGCCTGGCCTGCCAGGGGACAAATTGCACACCGATCAATTCGAGCTGGTGCTATTGGACAGCTAGTAACCCTTGCCCCACAAGTTGTCCGCCAACCACGCCATAACCCCCTGGTCTAATCGGGCCCACAAGCGCCACATTTGGAAGTCGGTCGCCGCGCCAAGTCCTTTGGAGGGAGCCGACGGACGGATAGGTGTGTATGAACTCAGCTACGATGATGTCATAAGGCCGAAATCGTGCCGAGCGCCTCTGGCTCCACAAAGCTCAAAATGTTCCGGGCAAGAAACATATCGCTGCATTGCATGTGGCCGGCCGCTTTCTTGTTCGGCCTGCATTGGTCACCGACGGTAGTAGTTAGTGCTGCGCCGCCGATTACGTCGCGACCAGAATCTGGCGATCCGCGCGAAGCGATTATCGCGCTCGCTGAGCGACTTGAGCGCGCGATTCCGACCCTCTGCACAGGAACGCTACAACTGCGATACTCCGGGGATGTCAATCCAAAATTAAGGACCGAAGAAGTACAGAGATTCTCTTTCTACTGCGATCCGCCGAAGCAGTCATTCCGTGTCGCCACCTTCAACAAATCGACCCCAGGACAGGGCGGAAAGCAAATTGCAAAAACCGAAATCAGTGTAAGCGAGGAGGGCGCACTTACGGCGTCGTACACGGGAACCGGATCCCGTCCACGATGGGTCACGTTCTCCCCAGATCGTGACATGGCGACGGCGTGGCTTCAATCCCAACTCGGCTGGGGCGCGATTCTAATCGGCAAAGCGATTGGTGCGGGTGACATGTCACTAAGGGACCTTGCGAGCTCAAAGGAGACAACATCTCGATTTGTAGAACAGACAAGTGATTGCCCGCGGTCTTACATCACTAAACCGCTGTGCCTGCGCAGCAAGTACGGGAAAATTGATATCGCACTCGACAGCACCAGCGGAATGCCCGAGCAGATTTCCATTAGTAAACAAATGGATGATTTGACTGGTTCTGGTAGGCGGCTGGATGCGCTGCCCGAGGTTCAACCGGCGCTGGCCATCCCGCGATATCCGCAAGAACGAGTCACAGCGCTAAAGGTTGAGATCGGGAATATCCAATGGTCGGGTGGCAATTCCGGCCAGGCTCTGCGATGTTTCGAAGTGGTTGAAACCAAGAAATTTGAGAGCGGCAAGCAAACAATAATGCGGGCCTTATTTGAGTTTGAAGAATGGACGCACGAATATCGCGGCGCAGCGGCCCCGACTATGGCTGAGTTGCCAGATGGAACTCGAGTGATTTCGATGGCGGCCCCTGGGATATCGTACGTCCTACGAGATGGGCGTATGGAGGTCGCGGTCTCGCGTGAAGTTCTGCGAGCGATAGATTCGAGTGTCGAAGTAGCAAGAACGTTGCTCACCCCATGACCAAGTCCAGCCTGAAATACCGCTCGTCCACAGATGGTTGCAGCATCTTATTCAGGCGAATTGCCGCCCACAGATTGACCTCGCCAGTTGGCGAAACAACATAATGTTCCTGTCCACAGCAGCAAACTTCGGCAACCAAGAAGTGCGCCTAATTCCGGAAGGTGTAGGAACCGTCGCACGCGCCGGAGCCATCGACAGTGTGCCGGGATCAGATAGCGTGTATTGTGGAATTTACGCCGTCTACTGTGCAGCAAAGTTACTAAACCACACGCAGCCGAGCTTTGCAGAGCTCGTGCAACCGCGTTTCGTAGGCAGTGCGCTGGGAAGTACCTTGGCCGAACTACAAGGGGCGTTGGCAACAAACAACCTCTTTGGCCACGTAATCTCGTCTGCCACACCTGATTCGCTTGCGGTATGGAATGGTCCAGCGATTCTGCACGTGCGATCGAATCCACGGGTGAAGAATCCAGACCACTACATCCTGTTCGCGGGGGTTAAAGGCGATGATGCGGTACTTCTCGATGGCCCGCGTCCTCCAGCAAAAGTACCTATTCGGGATCTCCCCGCCTTTTGGGACGGGACCGCAATCCTAGTGTCAAAGGAACCACCGCGGTGGTTTGAGCTCTTTGCCATTCAGTATGGAAATCTCTTGTGCGGCGTCGTCGTGGCAGCAGTCGGACTGGCGGTCGCGGGTAGGTTGTCAAGGCTACAGGTCGTGCCCACTTCCTGGCGCAGAAGTGTTGTCGCGCAAACTATTCTTTTGCTGGCGGTAGCCGGATTGCTCGCTTCTCTTCTGACCGGCTTTGCAGGAGACGGCTTGCTGAGCAACGCAACCGTGCGCGAATACGTTCGTCGGGGAAGTTCGGTGGATTTCATCCCACGAATCTCCCTGGCGGATGCTGAAAGGATGTACGGACGTGGCACGAGGTTCATTGATTCAAGATCGCCATCGGAGTTTGGTGCCGGACATGTTCCGAAAGCAATCAACATCTTTGCAGACGCAGAACTTGCAGACAAATTGCTGGCACTTCGCGAACTAGATCGTGAGACCGAGATCATTGTCTACTGTTCGCATCGCGATTGTCCGCTAGCTGAAAATCTCGCTGGCGACCTTTACTTTGCTGGATTTCACAATGTCAAAATATTCGCTGGCGGCTGGCTGGAATGGAAAGACCATCTGCCGATTGAGAGGTAGTACATGTACGCTTTCGCATTGTCTTGTTGGACATGGGTAAAGCAGTCTCGGAATATTTCGATTCTCTTGGGGGTTGTGCTCGTTGCTGCGGGAATTCCCAAGGTTCGTGAACCATGGATGTTCTATCGGATTGTTCAGTCTTACCAGGTGGCCATCCCTTTGGTTCCCGAATTGGTGGCTACATATCTGCCATGGGTTGAGGTTGTATGTGGAACTGCGCTCCTTGTTGGTTTCGCAAGACGTGGGGCCCTGCTAGTATCGACGGTGATGTTTACGGTCTTGTTTGGAGCATTGTCGGTGTCACTCGCACGCGGACTGATAGTCGATTGCGGATGCTTCGGAGTTCACGGTGGCGGCCAAATCGGCTTAGTCTCTGTGGTACGAGCGTTCATTCTGGCGTTTGTTGCCAGTGTCGCAATGGCTTCTGAGATAAAGGGACAGAAGGCTTCATTCCAAAACAAGGACTAATTATGTCCCGACTCCACACTTCCCCGACATTGCGGTTTCTGCTGATCGTTGCGTGTCTCACTGGGTTCTTGCCGATTGCGTTGGCCGAGATAAAAACAGAAGTTGGTGCTGACTTGGCCCTTCCGGTACAGATTGCGGAATTGGATCCATGCGTAAACCGTGTTTTCGACGTCGCCCAACTGTCGAAATTTGTTGGTTGCTATCGACAGTATCTCAAGCGTTATGAGCCTCTGTGGGTTCAGTTAGGACATGCGCTTGAAGCGGTTCGCTCATCCCAGGCAAGACCTCTCGTTGTTCAACCAAGCGGAGTTGCCCGTAGCGCTCGGGTTCAGCTTGAAAGTTGCCTGCAGAAGATCTCCGCGACGGACCGCGAATTGTTGGCAGAACTTCGGGAGCTCGGCTTGATTTCCGTGACCACCGAATCACGGATCGCCGCAGCGGTCGACGACCGTCGCGATCGCCAACTGCTCGCTCTGTTTGTTGGTCGAGTAAATCCAGCCGCTCTCTGCGACCCTGACCAGATCCTTGCATCGATTGTCTCGAAATCTAACGAGCGGGTCGAGTTCTTAGTTGATCGCGACGATTTTGCGCGTGACGCGAGGTTGGCAGTTCTTGTTGCTGCAAGGAAGTCATCCGATCTGTTTGAAAGGGTAGCGCGTCTGCTTGAGGACCTGGAATGGAAACCTGGTCCGGGTGGCAATCTTCTGCCACCGGAATTCTGTAGTGTTGCGGAAGTGGAAGCGCAATGTTGGAAGCAGGTCAGTCCTCCGGTGCTTTCGTGCCTCAAACGCATCGAAGATCTGAATTGGTCTCGCGTCATTTCCACGACACGGCTTCTATCGGAACGTGATCAGATTGCGTATCTCGGGCAGGCGCTTTTGCAAATGTGTCCCCAGGTCGATGATGGTTCGCTTGAGCGAGCTTTGTCAGCGGCGTATGTCGACATCCCCCCCCTCGAGAGGAACGCTATTGATGCCGTGGCTCGCTCTCATGTCGAGCAGAAGCTTTTGTTACTACCGTCCGTGGGGGCGGCACTCAGCGAACTTCGGCTTAAGCGTTGTCTCGCGATTTCTTGTGATATTGACAACAAATTTGTTCGAAAGGTCGAAGCGACTTCACGGGAAATCCAGGATCTCAACATGCAGACCCGGTCTCGGCTTGCGGGTTTGTTAACGCGCTTTCAGTCCTGCACTGCAGCCCCAGTGCCGCCCTCTAACTGGGGATCCCACGAACGGAATCCTCTTCGCGAGGTCTTTCCGAGCCTTAGTGATCGCGTTTTTGCAACGCCGGAGTCAAGGCGAATGGAGCTTTCTGGGCCGGCGATTCCCCCAGAAATCGCTACGGACCTATTCGGTGTATGTCGCGAAGTTTCTGAATTTGTTGGCGAGTGGAGAAAGCAAATCTCAAGCAACGACTTTGCGCGCGTAAGTGAGTTTTGGAAGCATTTTCAGGAGAACCTCCGAGTTGATGCTGCGATTGCGACTACCGTCAATGCTGATCTGGTGTCGGTGTACTGTCGCAATGAGTGCGGCTATATCGATGATTGCTGGCAGTCGTTGCAGAACAGTGTCGCATTAGTGAATGCGTTCAGTGCTTGTACGTCTGTTGCTCCGGGAGTTGCTTCTGTCAAGCTCCGCGGTCTGTATCTCACCTATCTCGATGCCTCAACTGTTTCAAGTCCCTTTGGACGTCTTGCGGATTTCCGTCGAGCACTGCCGTTCGTGATTTCGGTTGACCATCGCTCTAACTCCGGGATCGAGGTTTTGCTGGATCGGTTTTGGCAGGAAGTTATGCCGTTGGTCGAGGCTCGTTCCTTGGCGTGGCGTGAATGGCGGGATGCGTATCTGTGTTTGCGGTTCAGTGACGAAATCGCGCGACGCCTTCGAGTAAGTTCCGACGTTCCTGAATCCGATCTGCAAGTGTTTGCGAAGCAACGTAGGGAAATTCAAGGTCGCACTGCGGTAGCGGTTAGGCGCTTGCGCGATGTCGAGTTGAGTATTGCCGACAGTACCCGTGGCCTATCAGATAATTTGCGTCATTCGGGTGATGTGGCGTCCGTTGCTCTGGGTGCGAAAATTCGTGAGTTTGGCGTTCCGGGTAGTAAAATCGGCGCATGTGATCGTTTGTTGTCTGGTCTCAGGACTGGTGGGTTGAAACTCGATCCAGCGTGCTGTTCGGATCTCTCGACCTGGATTGAAGGGGTTGCGGCGCTTGAGTCGCAGTCGGTTGTTGCCAGACTAAGCGCGCCATTTGATGACGAAGCGGTAGTTGATTCCGAGTCGTGGGATCAGATGCGACGCGCGGACCTTGAGTACGCTCGCATGCGATCCTGGGCGTCCTTCCAATGCGAGCAGGTGGCGGCCGCGATTCGCCTCTATCAAACGTTGCTGACGGCAGATCGCTGACATTACGAAGATTCCGGCTGGGTGCCGCGTAGAAGATCCTGAGAGTTCAGGGGGCTCCGTTTGCGGATCTTTCACTGCTTGGTTTTGGCCCCCGATGGCGCTCAGTTTCTACCGAGCTTTGTCGGGTTTCGGCTTCCTGTGCGCTCTACTTCAAGAGGCGTCGCGAACAGCAGCCCTCGCCAAACGCACGAGAGACGCGTCCTCAACGAGGGCGCGTCTTTCGCTTTGTGCGCAGCGTTTTTGAGGGGTGGGCCAGGGTGGTTGGGGCCGCGGTGCCTCGGGGTCTTAACCGCCGGGTCGCCCGACTCCCCCGCTGGCCGACCGGATGGGCCGGAAGTCTCTCCGGGTCTCTCCGCGAGAGGGTGCCGGGTTAAGAGTGGGTCGGGCTTGCTGGAGCGGTCACTAACCCGGGGTTCGGGAGCGCTGGGGCGGAGACGGTCAGTCGACCTCGAACACGATGTTCCCGCGCGAGTGGTCGGTTTCGCTCCGCCGCTGCGCCGCCTGCGCGTCCCGGCTACTGCGACTGCTCCGGCTCGAATCGCGCGCAGTCGCCGCGCTCGTTGCGGAGCGTGAGCACCGCACCGCGCGGACCGGAGGCGATCACAGCCGACCGTACCCCGCCAAGCATCGACGTGAACGCGTCCTCAAGCGCCATGCGCTCGGGCGGTCCGGCCATCCGCGTGGCATCGACGGGGCCGAATCGCAGCGGCACGTTGTCGTAGTTGATCGCATTTCCCACGGTCGCTTTGGCAAAGTAACGATTCACCCCGGCGAAACCGGAGGCACGACCCTCGGCCGAGATGAAGAGCGAGGGTGGCTGGTCGGTGACGGCGATCGGCTTGCCGTCGGCGCCGGTCGGCTCGACGCAGGTCCACTCGGTGCGGTCGATGCCCGGCAGCCGGGTTGCCGTGCCCCAGACGGGCGCGGCGGGCCGTGGGTCCTGACTCGATGCGCACGACGCGAGCGTGACGACGATCACGGCTACGCCAGCGAGTGAGGGGACGATCCCGGTCATGGACGTGAGGGTACCGCCCACGAAACCCCTCACTTCGCCAGCGCGTCCACGCCCGTGATCCGCCCGCGCAGGAGCGGCGTCAGCGATTCGGCCGTCAGCCGCTTCGCCGCGCCGGGATCGGACTTGAGGTGCAGGTCGATGGGGGTATCCCGCTCTCTCCAAGAGAGCAGGAACCCCGTTCTGAGCGCACCAGAGGGGCGTCTCGCTCTCTAGGAGATCCAAACCCCAACTCGCCTGTTCGAAACGTGTTTCGCTCGGACTACTTCAAGAGGCGTTGCGAACAGCAGCCCTCGCCAAACGCACGAGAGACGCGTCCTCCATGAGGGCGCGTCTTTCGCTTTGTGCGCAGCGTTTTCGAGGGGTGGGCCAGGGTGGGCGGTCACCGCGTGTCTCGCAGTCTTAACCGCCGGGTCGCCCGGCTCCCCCGCTGGCCGACCGGATGGGCCGAAAGTCTCTCCGGGTCTCTCGCGGAGCAGGGTGCTGGGTTAAGACTGGGTCGGGCCCGCTGGAGCGGTCACTACCCCCGGGGTCGGCCCCGCTGGTTCGGTCCCGAACCGTTGCGAACGACTGACCGCGGGCTATGGCTTCGAAGAGCACCCGCCCAGCGGAGGAAACCTAACGCGAGACCGCCCTTTCTCGCCGCCTGCACACGATCGAAACGCCCGCAATCAGGTAGAAGGCAACGCCCGGCACTGGAACCGTCGTGAAGTAGAGGTTGTCAAAGTACACGGGGTAGGTGCTGCCCCACGGTGGCGGATTCACCGCGTTCTTGAACACAACCCGGTCGAAGGCCACGTCCCCAAAGAACCCGGCAAACTTGTTTGATCCGCCACCGAAGTTCTGCGTCCATGAGTAGACGAGCTGGTCCCCGGAAAAGAACTGTGCCTTCACGACTCCGGGGTAGTACACCGCGAGTCCACGCATCGGCGTGTCGAACCGCATGTCGATCGAGTTCTCTCCCTGGAGCCCCCATCCATCTTGCGTGAACGAAACCGTTGAGTAGATCCAGTTGCCCTGCGGCTCGACAAAGTGAATCCCCAGCGATGCATACTGTTCCGTGATCAACGTGCCGTAGGGGAATTCCGTGAACGTGATTGTGCTGTAAGCCCCTGCATCGCCAAGCCACTGATTCGCATTCGCTGCACCAGTGACGACGGCAAGTCCGCCGAACGACTGCCCCGCGACGCAGAGCACCGCCAGACCGAAAGTTATAGGGGTTACACATGTCATAACGGTCCTCAGAATTCCCCTACGGACATCTTGCACGGTTAGTTTCGCGCAGTCAAGTAAGTGAGTAGCCAATCGAGAACTTCTGCGCGCTCACTGTCGGACCGATTACGCAGTGACGCGTTGAATTCTGCCACCGAGCCGTAGCCGAGGATGGCGAGCCCTTCTGCGAGCACGCTGTCCGATTCAGATTCCTGCGCGACGTTGCTCCGGTTGCCGCTCGGGCAGGACCAACACTCACACGCGGCCCCCCATGCGCCGAGAATTATGCCTAGGTCAGCACCGTTAATGAGGCCATCTCGATTAAGGTCAGCCCGGCAGGCCGGGCAGGGGCTGGTGCAGCCCCACGCGCCAAGGAGAATCCCGAGATCTGCGCCGTTCACCGTGCAGGACCCGTCGAGGTCGCCCAAACAAGTGATCGGCTTGAGAAGAAACCCGTGATACTCCGAACCGCCTGCCGGCTGCGCGATCCAGCCACCGCCAACGATCCAACCGTCAGAAGAGACATCATGCGCTTCGCTGAGCACCCAGCCACAGAGCGGAGAGATCAGCGAGTTAAGATCCGTACCACTCCACGTACCAGTCCCGTCGCGGTACCAGCGATACGCGAGGGCGTTAGTGGTGTCGCCGCCCACCACGGTGACTTCCCCGCTGGCGCCCGACTCGGTGAGACGGAAGGCGCGCGAGGCATCCGAACCGGATATGCCAATGGATCCCAGGTCGACTGGACTCGATGAAGAAGTGGACCAGAAGGCCGCATGCTTAACGCACGGCGAGGTGGCGGTGAGCGCGAGTCCGACAGCGTGGCCAGCGTCGTTGATCCCCCAAGCCTGTGCGCCATACGCGGCACCGTTGTCTGGCAGCGTCGTCAGGGTCGGCGACCCAGAGATCGTCCAATCAACGGCCGTCTGGTCGTTTTGGCAAGAGGTAATCAGGCACTGCTCAGAGGTAGACCTTCCGGCAGCGCGCGGCGTAGACGCGTTGTTCACGCCGGACGCCATGCTGAAATAGTTGCCGGAGTTGGCACCCAGGGCCGTCAACGTTGTCGGCGGATCCCCATACTGGTAGCTGAAGGCCTCGTACCGCGGAGAGAAGCCGCAACTACCAGAAGCCTGCGCGAATCCCACCACGATCGCGGGGCTCGCATCGTTGATCGCGGCCGCAAACCCTTCCGTCGTCGCGCCACCGACGAGCGTGTCGAGTTCCGTGATCACCAGCGGGCTAGATGCGACATCCCAGATATAGCCGCGCGGCGCCCAGCCAGAGGTCGAGACCGTCTGGCGACCGACCACCAGGCCTGACATATTGATGTCGTACGCCTCCCCGAAATCACTCTCGCCAGCCATGTCGGTGAGATCGTGCCACTGCCCTGCCGCGAGCCCGTAGTTCGGGCAGTAAAGCCAAATCGTGGCGTGTGGCTGGTAGAACGAGTCGATGGCCCAACCCACAATCTCATGCCGATCATTGATAGCCCATGCATCCGACTTCGGATCCGCCGGGGACGGCAGCGTGCCAAGGTCGATGACCTCGTATCCGGCAACCTGCCCAAAGGCACAGCCAGCCACGATTCCCAGCGAGAGAACACCCGTGTAACGCCCGGTTCTATTTATCATTTCCCCGTCTTTCTTTGAAGATTTACCCGGTTGAACAGCAGGCCCCCGTGGCCTGGGTTCTGTCAAGAATACCCAGAGACACCTAGTTTGTCAATCAACATTCGGTACCGCAACCATTTGCTGCCCGCTACTTCAAGAGTGGTTGCGAACAGCAGCCCTCGCCAAACGCACGAGAGACGCGTCCTCCATGAGGGCGCGTCTCCCGCTTTGTGCGCAGGGATTTCGAGGGGTGGGCCAGGGCGGTTGGTGCGGCGGTGTCTCGGAGGCTCAACCACGGGGTCGCCCGGCTCCCCCGCTGGCCGACCGAATTGGCAGAAAGTCTCTCCGGGTCTCTCGCGGAGCAGGGTGCTGGGTTAAGACTGGGTCGGTCCCGCTGGAGCGGTCACAACCCCCGGGGTCGGCCCCGCTGGTTCGGTCCCGAACCGTTGCGAACTGCGACCCGCGGGTGATGACTCTGCTCACAGGGAGGGGTGCGGTGCGGCCCGATGGGCGAGCGGCAACGAGGGCTCGCCGTTCAAGTCATCTTGGCATGGCCGTGGCAGCGTTTGCTGGCACGACACCCGTCCGCTCGCTTGACTGCTTGGCTTCGGAGAACACCCGAGCTGCGGCGGCGTGATCCCAGTTGCGGGCGCCACGGGAGTCGTTGCGCAACACAAGTTGCTCGAACGCCTTCTCGTCGGCGGATGTCCCAACCACGTAGAGCAAGCGGTCACCTTCCCAATCGCAGGTGCCAACCCAGCGCAAGGCAAGCTCACGGTCGCTCGCGTCCCCCCCGCGCGCGATCGTCGTTCCGTCGCGATACTCGGCGCGAGTGGCAAACGTAGCGCGGCGAATGAGCGGACTGGCGATGATCGGGACATAGCCGTTGTCCGACGAATCGAACCTGAATTGCCGGGATCCCGGGGCATCCTGAATCCAGGCGTTGGAGGGGATGAAGTCGACGAAGACAGGACCCACGTATCCAGTGGGGATGACCACCACGATCTCGGGTTCGGGTTCGCGGTACAGGCGGAACTCATGTGGATTTCCAGGCGAACCATCTGGGGGGCTGGGCAGGTCAGTGATGTATCCCAGAGCAGCGATTTTCCACCATTTGCCTCCAAAAGTAGCCTCTTCGATCTCGACCCGCCCGTCTGAGCCAGTCTCGGCTGAGACGCCTCTTGGCGGGTTGAGGCACATCATGGAGGTGTAGTGGAGTTCGACTTGGGCTCCCCGGATCGGGGCATTTGACTCCGCATCAAGGACTGTGACAGTGACTGGCCCGGATTCATACGAGGCGAGGCAGCCGGGCAGAACCAGCAGTGCCGCACCGAGGGCAGGAATGCCGAGTGCCCGGAGTCTGTGGTCACGAACATGCGTCAGTGGATGCATCGGAAGGTCCCCTTGCGCACCTACGTGCTTTTGCAGGTTTACGAGATTCGCCGGTCGGGCGAGTTTAGCTGACATCCGTGCGCGGGCAGGTCCACCCGCGTTTCGAAGCCATCGCGGATCGCCCCACCTCCTTTGCCTCCGCTCACGCGGAGGGGTCTGGTTCCGGCGGGTGTTGGGGAGTGGACACGGGGGAATCCCGCTCTCTCCAAGCGAGCCGGAACCCCATTCTGAGCGCGCCAGAGGGGCGTCTCGCTCTCTAAGAGAGCCAAACCCCAACTCGCCTGTTCGAAACGTGTTTCGCTCGGACTACTTCAAGAGGCGTTGCGAACAGCAGCCCTCGCCAAACGCACGAGAGACGCGTCCTCCATGAGGGCGCGTCTTTCGCTTTGTGCGCAGCGTTTTCGAGGGGTGGGCCAGGGTGGGCGGTCACCGCGTGTCTCGCAGTCTTAACCGCCGGGTCGCCCGGCTCCCCCGCTGGCCGACCGGATGGGCCGAAAGTCTCTCCGGGTCTCTCGCGGAGCAGGGTGCTGGGTTAAGACTGGGTCGGGCCCGCTGGAGCGGTCACTACCCCCGGGGTCGGCCCCGCTGGTTCGGTCCCGAACCGTTGCGAACGACTGACCGCGGGCTATGGCTTCGAAGAGCACCCGCCCAGCGGAGGAAACCTAACGCGAGACCGCCCTTTCTCGCCGCCTGCACACGATCGAAACGCCCGCAATCAGGTAGAAGGCAACGCCCGGCACTGGAACCGTCGTGAAGTAGAGGTTGTCAAAGTACACGGGGTAGGTGCTGCCCCACGGTGGCGGATTCACCGCGTTCTTGAACACAACCCGGTCGAAGGCCACGTCCCCAAAGAACCCGGCAAACTTGTTTGATCCGCCACCGAAGTTCTGCGTCCATGAGTAGACGAGCTGGTCCCCGGAAAAGAACTGTGCCTTCACGACTCCGGGGTAGTACACCGCGAGTCCACGCATCGGCGTGTCGAACCGCATGTCGATCGAGTTCTCTCCCTGGAGCCCCCATCCATCTTGCGTGAACGAAACCGTTGAGTAGATCCAGTTGCCCTGCGGCTCGACAAAGTGAATCCCCAGCGATGCATACTGTTCCGTGATCAACGTGCCGTAGGGGAATTCCGTGAACGTGATTGTGCTGTAAGCCCCTGCATCGCCAAGCCACTGATTCGCATTCGCTGCACCAGTGACGACGGCAAGTCCGCCGAACGACTGCCCCGCGACGCAGAGCACCGCCAGACCGAAAGTTATAGGGGTTACACATGTCATAACGGTCCTCAGAATTCCCCTACGGACATCTTGCACGGTTAGTTTCGCGCAGTCAAGTAAGTGAGTAGCCAATCGAGAACTTCTGCGCACTCACTGTCGGACCGATTACGCAGTGACGCGTTGAATTCTGCCGCACCGAGGGCCGGGATGCATAGAGCCCGGAGTCGGTGGTTACGAACACGCGTCAGTGGATGCATCGGCAGGTCCCCTTGTACTCGTACACGCGCCTGCGGCTTCTCGCGATTCGCCGGTCGGTCGAGGATAGCTTACATCCGTGTGCGGGTCAGGTCCACCCGCGTTCCGACGCCATCGCGGATCGCACCCTCCTCCTTTGCCTCCGCTCACGCGGAGGGGTATGGTGCGAGGCAACTAGAGAGAGCTAGAACCCTGTTCTGAGCGCGCCACGAGGGGCTATCCAGCTCTCTTCTGCGAGCTAGATCCCTCAAATCGTTCGAAACCCGTCCAGCTCTCCCTACTTCAAGAGGCGCGCGCGAAACTGGCGCGCCGAACGGTTCAGAGTGAACGCCCTGGCCTCCCGGCCGGGGCGTTCGCGTTTTGCGGTGTGCGTACGGCGTTTTGCAACAAGGGTTTGCGTGCGAGGAGGTCTCTTGGAGTGGGCCAGGGGAGTGGATTGGCCGAGGTGCTGGCCGACCGTCGCGGGCGTGCTCGCGGATTGTCTCTCCGCGCATCGAGAGACCTCGCGCCCCAATTTGTCTCTGGTTCACAGTTCCAGAGGCCGAAATGCACGAACACATAAACAACCGAGTCCGGTCGGTGCGAAATCGCGTGGTCAATCGGCGAGAGAGCGGAGGACTCTGGTTATGGATGCGGCGAGAGAGGGATGGAGGCGTGCGCCTCCGACCCTCGGCATGTCCCACGCAAATATCAGGCGACTGACGAGTGCCTGGCCGCCCCTCGCGGGCGCGCCCGCGGATTGGCTCTCCGCGAATCAAGAGGCACCGCACCCTGAAAGGTCTCTAGTTCACGCTCGTGGCGTGTTTCCGTCTCTGAGGTCATCATCGCGGTCTGGAGGAGCCAACTGCATGGCCTGC